>ERZ773210.783-NODE-783-length-35645-cov-3.524895_pt1 | contig 35645 bp, 34 predicted proteins | sample MGYA00580528_ERZ773210 | MGnify/ENA primary metagenome ERZ773210 (study PRJEB29015, sample SAMEA2737769) | human gut metagenome | biome: human gut; feature: human-associated habitat; material: faeces | place: China | collected 2012 ...
ATAGTTTCCTCCCGGAAAAGTGTCAGGCTTCCACCCAATACCTTGATTACTCCATCCCGACATAAAAGAAAAACTCGTTATGCCATCAAAACCTGCATCGGAAAGCCTCATCGCGCAGTTCTCCATCTCAGATTTCTTTATTTTTTCAATATCGAAATACCCACATACTTGTGCAAAAATAGGAGTAATAAAATACGTATACTCTGCAAGAAAGCTTGCAAGTCCTTGATGATCAGGGCCTAAAAATGAATCATGTGACCAACACAACATACTAAGAACCGCATGATCAAGAAGCTGTTCTCTATTTGATATATCAACCCCAAATTCTTCCAAGTCGTTAATCACTCGATATGCAACATATCCAGTAGACGCTTCATGTTCAAAAGAAACCTTACAACCCCGCGCAACTCCCATAAAGCACTCAAACTTCGCATCAAGTTCTCCAATAAAGCGAAGCAACTCAAGAGATCCGCAATCATGAAACGGTGAACCCTTAAATTGAACATGACCAAAAGTCGCTTCTTTGAGCTTTTGGCAACCGGAAAAAGCCTTATCGTATACGGTTACAGAACTCTTTTTTCCAGAAAACACAACTGAAACCAAACCGCTACAATCCGAAAATGCTTCTTTTCCAATCACTGAAACATTAGATAGATCAATCTCAGCAATCGAAGGACATTCTGCCATAGCGCGCTCGCCAAACTTAACCGCGCACCTCTTTGGATCATTCATTATGAGTTTTTCCAGATGGGGACATCCTTCAAATGAGCTTTTCCCGAGACTTACTACATCAGCAACTTTTTTCCCTTTTTCAAAGCTAATAGCCTTCAACTTTTCATTGTGAAAATACTTACGCGCAGAAATAGAAACAGGTGCTGAAAGCTTTAATTCAGTATCCATTACTTCGCTCTGTTGTTTAGAGTTAGTTCCCATGCTTCCTCTTTTCTTAAGCGAAGGCTTGGTTGTCGGTAATTTCTTTTTAAGAGCATCAGATATCTCTTTTATTGCAATCGTAGCCAATTCAGAATTTACTCGAGCTTCACACGATGAAATCGCCAGATCCGCCATTTTCTCATTCCAGTTGTAACGCCTTATGAAAGCACAGAGAGCCTTCTTGTTTCCTGTATCAAGAAAAGTATTAATGTATTCATCTACTTTACGCGGCGAATACGGCTTAGTACTTATTTCAAGAATTGCAGCAAAAGCATCAAAATACCCTTTTTTAAATAGCGACCTTAGATCTATATTGTTAGCAAATTCAGTAACCCTGTTATCTCTTTTTGTTGCCTCTAATATGGCTTCTCCATTGTTGCTATTGGCAAGATATCTAAAATAGTTTTCGTTGCAAGGAGGCTCTATACCTGTTACTTCACGACAATAGAGAGCAGCAAGCGCATCGTCACCATATACCTTATATTCGTCGGGCAGCAGTATTGGCTCTCCGTTATTACCATCATAAAAACAGTAGTACAGCCGATTGCCTGCTCTATCAAATTCTGTTTTCCAATAATGCTCGAAGTAGCAAAACTTATTCGAATCAAAAGGTTCGCCAATTTCGCCAAAATCATCTATAGGTACATTTTTGGAAGCGAACCACATATTGAGTATCCAAATTCCTGGAGCGTATTCGATAACGGAAAATGATGCCGACTCACCATATTCACCAGAATCATGGCTGGGATTAAGTGCGTCAAGATATGCTGGCTGGCGATTGACTACACCCCAAATAAGTTTCGCAAGACATTTTATATCCCCACTTTTTTCTTCGTCCGACCAAACACCCCAGTCGGTCTTTTCTAGGTTCTCAATCATCGTTTGCAGTAGATTCAGCATACTATCTGCATCCGTCACAAAGCTTATATAGTTATCGCACGATACCGACATTTCAATTTTCCTTAAATCTAGATTTGGTTTAGATAATTATAGTATTGTTTTTGCTGGTCAAAACGATAAGTGAAACATAAAACGGCAATAATACCACTTATGCAACACTGAACTTGAAAATATCAACAACACTCACAACCGCTAACGCGGAATTAACCCTCATTTTCCAAACGCTCCTTTAGCGCCAACAAAGAAGAAAACTTATCTCCGATTGAATATGAAGCTGACTTGGAATTCCCCTGACCCGGCATTACTTCGGTAAGCATATTCTTTTGAATTAGATAATCTTTAGTCAAGAGATTCCGCAGTAGCTCTGCGGTAACACGCGCATCGTAAAGCGCCCCATGAAGGTTTTCTTCCGACAGCTTTATGCCATACCAATCTGCTGCCGAATGAAGCGACATCATTTTCCCATTACCCACTGCCATAATACGCGGGTATATCTTCTGGAGATCCAACCATCGTTGATGAGCTTCCGGAAATTCAATCCCCTTAAATGTAGTTTCTTGTCTGAGCTGTTTCAGATCATTTTCGCTCCACGTAACAAAACGGGTGCGCCCCTCTTCGCCAACCCATTCGCGAAACAGTCCCAATACAACCGACAGTGGATTCTCATCGTACACATCACGAAATCGAATACCCGTTAAATCGCGAACCTTAACGGACACGCTACTTGTATATTCTGGTCGCACATAGGAAGAAAACGAATCCAAAACTTCCCCAGACGGGCTCACCCGAACAGAACCAATCTGAATAATTTCTTGCCGAAAAGTGCGCCGTTTATACTTTTGATCAACTTGAGTAAACTCAAGATCAATAACGATGTTTTGACTGTACGACTTCATAATCTTACTACTATCCCAATCAGGTCTTCGAAGGAAAGGTTTCAATATTTGTCAGCTATACAAGTACGCTTTGCGTTTCCGTATTTACCATACAAACACAATCCTGAACTGCACCAATTCTTCAACTTAGTTCTAATCCAATAATAAATCACGCAAGATACTTGCATGTCCATATAATGCGTTGTGTTAGACCGCTTTGGATACTGGGACTTTTACTATAATCTTTCTTGCTTAGATAGCAGGCGAAAGCGAAGGAGCTTCTATGGTCACCAAGGATGATGCGTGTTGGATAATCGGCCTTTCCGCAGGTGCGGGCATTGGCGTATACCTTGATGGCGGCTGGGGCGTCGATGCGCTTGTCGGGCGTGAGACCAGGGCTCATAACGACATCGACCTGTTCGTTCAGCGCGGGGATTACCAAAGGTTCGTGGATCTAATTGCTGATGAGGGGTTTTCCGAGGTGGCTGCATCTTTCACCACCGAAGATCACACGGTGTGGCAAGACGAGGCGGGGCGCATCGTCGACCTGCATTGCTTCGATTTCGCCGAGAATGGCGATATTCTGTATCAGGGAGATCGTTTTCCCGGGGAGGTCTTTTCGGGGAGGGGGCGCATCGGCGAGGTGGAGGTGTCGTGCATCGACCCCGAAAGCCAGCTGTTGTTTCACTTGGGCTATCAGCATGACGAGCACGACGTCCACGATGTCATGCTCCTATGCCGTGAGTACGGTTTCGACGTTCCCGAAGAATATCGCTAGCTGTTGCTATTTGCATCGGGGCACGACTTCAGCGCTTGCCGCAGATGCGCTGCGCCAGACCGCCCTGGACATCACGCCACGCCGTATATGGCCCTCCGCGCACGCGAGTCCCATTTCGCCTGCTTGATCCAGTACTCGTAGAACGGATAGGGGGTCACCTTGTACTGGCGCCAGGTCTTCTCGTACGTGCCGCGGGCCGCCTGCCTCACTATGAGCTCGGCGAGCTCGTCCGCGCTCCTGCGGACCTTGAAGCACCATGTCCACTTGAACCAGGCGAGGTAGTTCTCGAGGCGTCTCGTGGAGACGCCCCGGAACCTGCCGATGAAGTGCCTCATCTGGGAGTGGAGGCTGTTCACCCTGTTGATGGCGTGCTCCTCCCTCTTGCTGGCGATGTGCGCGCCGACGCCGAGGGCGGGCAGGACGCGGCGGTACACGTGCGCACGGTCCGTCGAGATTATCGCGCCGACCGCGAGCTTGTCGGCGAGCAGCTCCCTGGCTGCCGCCTCGTCGAGGCCGCCCCTCCCCGCGATCTCGTAGAAGATGTCGCCGGCGTCGTTGATGCCGGTGAGCACGCATATCTTCTCGTGCCCGTCGGTTCCCTGCGACCTTGTGCGGGGCTTCCTGGGCACGCCGGACTCCGACCTGGAGCGGTTTCCCTTGAAGCTCTCCCTGAAGAAGCACTCGTCGAGCTCGGCCCCGCCGCCGGCCTCCACGCGGAAGGCGGGCATGCGCTTGGCCATGGCCTCGAGCAGCCTGTGGCGCATGAAGAACGCCGTCTTGAGGCACACGCCGCACTTTTCCGCCGACTCGCGCAGCGGGAGCATGTCCACGTGGCACTCCGCGAACCTCATCCAGGCCGACCTGTCGAGCTTGGTGGTGGAGAAGATGCGCATGGTGGCGTCGGTGAAGGTCCTGGCGCACCCTCGGCAGAGGAACCGCTGACGGCCGCGCCCGTCTCGCCCCCTCTTCACGTAATGCGGGGAGCCGCACCAGGGGCAGGCTCTGTCGGGATCGTCTTCCGCCCCCTCGCTTGCCGCGAGGTCGAAAAGCTCCGCGTCTATCAGCGCCTTGAGCGATCTCAGGGCCCTGCTCTTCTCGGCAGCCGTCATCTGCGGGAGGAACTGCCTCGTCAGCTGGGTGAGCACGTCTTCCATTGCAACCTCCATCTCTCCTGATGATGGAATTGTCGCAACCGGGGCCCCGTCGCGTGTACTGCGTGCAGGACACTTATCCAAAGTGGTCTAACACAACGATATAATGGGACTGCTGATAAATTTTCTTGCTTTATTTGGCGTTTTTCTCATTCGTCGGAATAATTGGTAGGAACGCAAAATAATCGAATCACTTCCAGCGTTCAAGCGTCGGCAACACTGCCCCGAGTAAATTTACAAAAAATTGACTTTCGGAAAATCGCAACACCCGCCCAGAATCTTAAACTGAATAGATAGAGATAATTACATTCTGCTGACATCACCAACCAACAAGGAATCCCTATGAGCATGAGTGATTCAAAGGCTCCAACACCACACACCCCTCCCGATACATCGTGGAGTATCCAAGTAGACGAAGCGTATGCAGAGCGCATGATCCGAGCCCACAATAAGGCATATCGTCGAAAAACGGGCAAAGGCTACTTTATTTTCTGCCTTCTATTTGACGTACTCGTAGTAGTAGGAACAGTAAAGTGCCTAATGGAAGGACTTAACCTCTTTGATGAATTCAATGGTTTCGCTGGAATGATCGGCGCCTACATTGTATTTTCGGGATTAACAATCTTTTTTGGTGTGCTTGCCTTTGGACCCGACAAAGGTGGTTTCTTTGGACTTAAACGTGCAGCACATCAGTTAGCAGAAGAACTCGCCCCTAATGGAAAAGGAACACTATCCGCACAAGCCACCGCATCAGGCATCACTCTGTCCTCAGAAACAGGAACATTACATATTCCTTATGCCGCCTGCTATGACACCGCCGTCATAGATGGAGAAACATTTGTGGTCGTAGGAAACGATAAAGAACAATCAGTTCTTTATCGTTTGGCAGGCAATAATGCCTACCTCCGCGACAATATCGGTTTCGCCTTTGCAGCGCCGGCAGAATTAGCTAATTCAATTATTGAAGCGGGAAAATCTCAATTAGCCCAATTATCAAAAGATACAACGGTATCCTCTACAACAATTTCCTCGCAAGAATAAATAGAATACACACGTTAAACCAACAGCAAGACAGTTGACGCCACGGCGAATAGCAGCCGTGATAAATGCCCTGCCCACTTTTCACTACTATCCATTTGAAACATTATCCGCTTGTTACAATTACACCTTGCAACGAAAGACCTACCCCATTACCCCATGCATCCCGAAGAAAAGAACACTATGAACACTAGCCACAACAAAATCATCCCTCTTGCTGAAGGTGAAGCCTTAGCGCTCTTTCTAATTAAGTCATAATTCTTGGAAAAAGAGTCTCGCTATTACGAAATTACGCCCTACTCTTCGCCCTCTTCTCCCCGTTCATAAGGAGTAAATTCGGCAAGGAAGCCCTTTTGATCAAGGGCTTCCACAATTTCATCCAGCACTTCTTGCGATTCTGCGCTTATATGGTGAAAGTGATAGCCACTCGTAATGGCCGACAAAGGACTCGAAACGCCGTTTTTGAGATCAGCCACAAATCTTTGAACATCTCTGCGATTTTTGATATGTAAAGGCGCTTCCAACTTTGCATACGTTCTATGGTTTACCAAAACATCTTCAACGCAACCGCCCAAATCAACAACAAGATTGAGCTCTTCTTCAATTTGATCAAACCCATGGCGTACTTTTACTAATTTGCAAGGCTGGGTATTGGAATCATTCAAAAGGTAACCACGATTGGTTGAAATAATGTCGTATCCCGCAGTACGGAGTAGCGCGATATCCTGCACAATAATCTGCCTGCTAACTCCAAGCTTTTCTCCCAAGGCTGTCCCCGATAAAGGAGTTTTGCTGGTCTGCAGAGTCCTAATTATTTCTTTGCGACGGGGAGAATCCACCATGAGAAAGCCTCTCTAAAACTTTACTTTTCGTCTTTCTAAAACAAAAGCACTACTCCATTGTACGAAAGGCTCGTAAGCAAATAAACAGATTACTTTAAAGCTCAAGCCGCAACTCTCAAGAAAATAGCTTTGCATCGAGAATGGAACGGCACTTTAAGAGCTACTACACTACTTGATTCGCTGGATTCTTAGATTGCCGCTTCATCCATCTCCATCGCTCTCGTTCCTACTTTTTCATCACTTGTATCGCTTAAGGGCTTCCCCTTCGTTTCCATTCCGAAAAGCGCAATTACTACCGCTACCACCGCAAATGCAGAAGCGAGCATAATGAAAACTACGGTAAAGCCTACGCCCTCACCAAATGAAGCATAGACTAAAGGCACAATAAACGGAGCAACAAAAGCACCGATACGACCAAAGCATGCCGCCCAGCCAGTACCCGAACCACGCACATCGGTCGGATATACCTCAGGTGTGTAAGAATACACGCAACCCCAAGCACCAAGAGCGAAGAAATAAAGCAAGCAACCCGTTGCTAATACTGCCATTTCCGATCCCGCATGACCAAACAACCATGCAGCAAATGCTGTACCTGCAAAGTAAGCAATAAGAACTTTCTTTCTACCAATTCGCTCAATAAGCCATGCCGCACTAAAGTAGCCGGGAAGCTGAGCCAAACACATGATTACCGTAAAACCAAAGCTTTGCACCAAGGAAAATCCCTGAGCTACCAGCAAGCTTGGCGTCCACAAAACAAAACCGTAATAACCAAAATTGATTCCAAACCAAATGACCCACAAAACCAACGTAGCGCGAAGATTGTTTTTTGACCACAGCTGAGAAAACGATTTCCACGCAGAAGTTTTGATTGCACTCAAATGAGTCTTTTCTTCATCGGGGACAACAACACCAGCAGAAGCTTCCATTTTGGAAACTATTTCGTCTGCCTCTTGGTGCTTACCTACAAGATCAAGATATCGTGGCGATTCGGGAACCATAATACGAAGCACGGCAGCGAACAAGGCAGGAAGAGCTCCCACCAAAAAAGCAATACGCCAGCCATACACAGGAATAAGCAAGTAGGCAACGAGCGCTGCAATAATCCAGCCCCATGCCCAGAAGCTTTCCAAAAGAACTACATTTCTACCACGATATTTAATGGGGGAAAACTCGCTTACCAAAGTTGATGCAGCTGGCAATTCGCCGCCTAGACCAAGACCAGTAATAAAGCGGCACACAACAAGCATGGTGAAATTAGCAGAAACGCCGCAAAGAAAACTTCCTACACTATACATGAGCAAGGTGAACAGAATTACCTTACGACGACCCCACTTATCTGAAGCGATGCCCGAAAATGCCGCACCAATAATCATGCCAAAAGTGCCAGCACTTGCCAGCATGCTCTGCTGCAAGGGAGATAAAACCCAATCGCTGCCCACTGCCGCCAAAACGCCTGAGACCATACCTTGGTCCATAGCATCGAAAAGCCAACCAATGCCAACTATCAAAAGAACCTTATTCATGGTAGGTGTCATAGGAAGACGTTCGAGTCTTTGTGCGATATTCATTATTTCTCGCTTCTCCAATCCATGCTTTGCCTTTTCCTCAAGAAGAAATCAAGCAAACATGCTACCGTATATTCAACTGACAAGACACATGAATTGATAATTATTTCCTAAACCGCATTTTTTGCCAGAAGAAAACCGAATACGGCATTACTTATGACGAGATGGAACTCTAAACTACTCAGACTTAGCCAATTTATCACGCAGTTCCTTACACTGATTCCGACAATTTATCGCGCAGTTTAGCTAGCTCATAAAACGAACAATCTCAACAAAAAGCACGACACCAATTAGCAACACAACAACAGCAATCACAATAGACCGACACGTACAACCACCTTCAGTAGGGATGGAGTCATATTCATCGGCAGCCCAAAGCGCTTTTCCCGCTTTGTCAGCATCAATAATGCCGTTGTCGTTTTCATCAAGAAAAGACATACTGACTCCTATCATTTAAGATTTATAGGCTCCGTGTCCGCACTGCTTTGCCATACGCGGCACCGCATCTACCCTGTTTCGCACTTTCATCTTCTAATCTAGCTGCTAATATAAATCATAAGGTAAGCGTGTGTGTACCTAAACATACACACCCAAGGAAAGGGACGGCTATGCTTCACGAACTCACATTCCCCTCATCTAATGGACGTGACCAGGTAACAGGCTGGATTTACGTGCCTGCCACCGAACCAGAAGGCATTGTTCAGCTGGTACATGGCTTTGGCGAACATTCTCGCCGCTATTTCCACATGATTGTTGCCTTAATGGACGCAGGCTACATCGTTGCCGCAGATGACCATGTTGGTCACGGTGCAACTGCTATCGCAAACGACACCTGGGGCGACTGGGGTGATGCTGGCCCTCACACCATGATGGAAGACGAAAAGCTCTTCAAAGACTTAGTATGCGAAAAGTATCCTGATCTTCCCTATTTTATGTTTGGTCATTCCATGGGTTCCATGATCGCTCGTGATTTCTCCGCTAAATACGGCGAAGAATTGGCTGGCGCAATTTATTGCGGCACACCTGGCATCTTCAAGAACACCCATGAAGTTCGCGCTAAGCTCGATCAAGTTGTTGAAGCAGGTGGCGCCCATGATTCCGATCCTGCCTTCGTAAATGAATTGATGGGTTGGATGTTTGCTCGCTGCTCCGAAGGCGCGACGCTTGGCAACGAATGGATCTGCCATGATCCTTATGTTCAGAAGGATCATGCCGAGGATCCCTTTGATGCTTTCACGCATCCCACTCACAACATCAGCCTTCGCGACTTTATCGACATGATGCTTTGTATCGAAGGTGAAGATTGGGCCAATAAGGTTCCGCAAGAACTGCCAATCCTGTTAATTGCTGGCGATCAAGATCCTGTTGGTAACTTTGGTGAAGGCGTGTATCAGGTTGCCAATTGGCTGATCGATACTGGTCACGAAGATGTTATTACGAAGCTGTATTCGGGTTATCGCCACGAAATTCACAACTACGACGACATCAAGTTCGACGTAGAAGAAACACTCATCAACTGGCTTGATCAGCAGAACTAAACAACAATCACTCGTAAATCAGCAATAGTACAAGGCTGCTCGTAATCGTATTTGCTAGCAGCCTTTTCTATTGGGTCCTATCGGCATATTGCCAGGACCTCCAGTAACCGTAATTCTAAGAGCAGCCTTTTTCTGTCTACCGTCGTCAAAATTAGCTATTATCAAACCCGATCTTTTTTATGTCCAACAACGTAAGGAGAAACTTGTGCGCACCCCGCGATCACGTCTTTCAAAAAGCTTTTCTTTAAAAGAACGTCTCACCACGTGCGCGCAAGCTATTGAATTCAATCCAGAACATTGGCGTGGTTCATGGCATTCATGGGCACCTGAAAAGCCCGAAAACTTAGATGAAATAATCGATGCAGCTATAGAGTCATACCAGACTAAAGCAAACGGTCCTCAACATCCCCGTGAAAATGGCGGCAAAAACACCACTAACAATAGCGCGAACGATGCGCCACGAAACTATAGCGAAAATGACGCCACCTATACGGCACAAAATACCGCCAAGAATTCCACCGAAAGCTGCATCGAAACTCGCACCGAAAACAACCCCGAAACAGATTGCCTCAACACTCACAAAACCGAAACAGCTCGCACAAATACTCTCTACAAAAAGGTAATCCTTGATCTTGGTTGCGGAAAAGGTGAATACACAGTTGCTCTTGCGAAGCTTCATCCTGAAACGCTTTTTGTTGGACTTGATATCGAAGAGATATGCATGATACGTGGTGCCGAACATGCCCTTGAGCACAACGTAACCAACGCAGTATTTATGTGCGCGGACGATCCCGACCTTACTACGTTGTTTGCGCATCAGGAATTAGACGGCATTCTTTTGAACTTCCCTACGCCATTCCCGAAAAAGAAAAGAGCACATCTGCGTCTGACATATCTCGATAGATTGCTAACCTATCGTGAAATTCTGGCTCCAAATGCTTCGATTCGCCTCCGCACCGACAGCTTCCCTTTGCGCGATTTTTCTCTTACGCAACTAGAATTGGCAGGATATGAACTGAAATGGAACTCCGATGATGTTCGCACGATGTACCCTAATGAACCTGTAAGCGCCTACGAATCGAAACTCATAAGCGACGGTATTAAGGTATACGGGTTTGAAGCAGTACCAGGACTTCTGCCAGAAGTTATTGAGCAAACAGCCCCCTTGAGCCTAGTAAGCTACCTACCTGAAAACATAGAAGATTTAGATCATGTCCCCTACGGCATGCAAGGTTGCGTTGCCAACATGTGCGGCCGTCGTGCAAATCGCCGCAAAAAAGGATTGTCCGAGTGGACTCGCCCTATTGTGTAGATAAGTTCAAGCAAGCATTACTTTTTCGAATCTCCATCAATACTCCAGTCAACCTTACCTACCCATTGCTGAGAAATATCGAACATAGTTCCGTCTTCAGAAATAGGAGATGCCGTTACCGACAACGTATAATTTCCTCGCATAAGAGAAATCGGCTCAGCGCCATTTGAGCCTACCAAAGTTTCAGTAGATACTGAATTGCCTTCAAAGTCGGTTCCTTCAATCTGTACAGGAATGGGAGTAGACGTTGAGGAATCATAACCTTCAGCCACAAGAGTCAGGTTTACGGGATAGGCTTTATGCTCCTGTTCCCAAACCTGCTTGTTATGCTGGTCAACCAAGAACCATGCCAACAAACCACAAGCCACTAAAGCTACAACAACAGCAGCAATAATAATCGCTTTCTTTTTAGAGTTTGCTTTGGCAGGTTCCGTCTCTTTGGCGGTCTACCCCTCTTTGGCAGGTTCTGTATCAGAAGTAGCAGAAGTGTCGTCTTTGTTATCAGTAGCGACTTCAACTCCAGCTTCAGCTGAGTCGGAAGACTCCGCCTCTTTGACAGTTCCTCCCTCTTTAACAGGCTCAGTCACTGTTGCAGCATCTTCAGTAGCCATATCCGCTTCAGCAGCTTTAATAGCTTCTTCGGAAGTCTTTTGTATGTTTTCTTGGGACTCCTCACGAGATTGAAAATTGGGTTTTTCTTTATCAGTCATGAGAACTCTTTACCTATTCGCTACTTAGACGAAAGCGTTATCCAGTGCGCAAATTAGTCGCCAGGAATGCTATCAATATTAAACAAGGGAGATAGAAAACAGCCTAATAGGCTGGTATTTCTTCTCGAATCTTATCATATAGACTCCCATCCATAAGCAAGGTGGGTATTTGGAAGCCTGAATAAACTTTCGGTAGACTATCACCCTGAACTCACCTATATTCCAAATGTATTTGAATTCAGAAAGGGTTGATTGTGATCCGCATATTCTCCGCTGAAGATATAGATTCCATTATGGATATTTGGCTTGAAGGTAATATCCAAGCCCATGAATTCATCCCAGAACGCTACTGGACACATAACTACGACTTAGTACGCTCGCTTATTTCTGAAGCTGAAGTGTACGTTTATGAAAACGTCACAGAGAGTAACAGTATCGCTGGATTTATTGGACTACAAGATAACTATATTGCGGGATTTTTCATTAGAGAAGACGCTCGTTCCAAAGGTATTGGTAAGCAATTGCTCGATTTCGTAAAACAACGAAAACAGCATCTTAGCCTGCATGTTTACAAGCAAAACGAACGCGCCGTATCCTTTTACCTTCGCGAAGGTTTTGCCGTATATTCGGAAAATCTTGATGAAGCCACAGGCGCAATTGAATACGAAATGCACTGGAACTGCTCTTAAACGTTCACACTCTTTTATAATCAGTCAAAAGTGATGTAAGGAGACTCTATGGGCGGAATTAGCGTGCTCGTACTTTTAGCCACAATGGGCTTTTTCGCTCTCGCCTTCCTTGTTGCAGCGGCAATGTTTATAGCCGCCATTATTGTCACTATTGTTTTTGCACTGCGCACACCATCACGGCATCGACAAGGCAAAAAGCTTGGTGGTCTAATTGCGGTCCCTATTGTTTTGTTCGTCCTAAGTCTGCTAGTGATAATCCCTATAACCGCATCAGTAATTATTCCTACCTACCAATCAAGCACGACCACCAACTATAACGACTGCTCAAATGCAGTCGTATCGCACGACGCAGATCGTTTAGCGCAAGCGCTAGACTCAAGCGATTTGAATTTGGAATTGGAAGGTCAGCAGTCTTATCGAAACCTACTGCGATTGGCAATCATATACGGAGATGCCGAATGCGCTGAAACCATCCTTGCCGATGCGCAGGAAAAGAATTTGGCAATTGACCTTAACGAACCACTTATCGACTACGACATAGACGGAAATGCAACTGATTCTGAATATGCGCTTATTATGGCAGCCTCAACGCATTATTCTTCACCTGAAATGGTCAATGTACTTATCACATATGGCGCAGACCCTTCTATTCAAGACGAAACGGGACTCACACCATGGGATTATTACCTCGAAACTTTAGACGAATTAGTAGATGACAACGAAATAACCGAAAAGGAAAAAGAAAGCGCACTTGCTGAAATGGCTAAAAAATTAAATCAATAGTTCGTCACCAACGGTACTTTTTGACAGTACAATTTCGATAGTCAGAAATTAGTATTCCAAATGCCTAACATTTCGAATACTTGCTATTCCAAACGCCCCTATTTTAAAAACGGAGGTCTCTCATGGAAAAAGAACTTATGGACTACATTGCCGAACGCGTTGATATTCTGTCCACTGCAGACACCAGCACTCAAGTTACGAAAGATGCCGCACTTGCGTGGAAAGAAGCAGTCGCCACCGACAATAGCGATGCTGCGGTTGAGAAAGCAACCACCACCCTTCTTGATATCTTAGAAGGACGCCCTACAACCATTGATGGTGTAATCGCTTTCCTTGAAGGACCCGCTAAAGAAATATTTGGCGAAGCAGATGCCGCAAAGCGTCTTGCTGATCAGCACAAGCGCAAGGAAGCTGGTGCAAAATGGTGCGATTGTCCATCCTGCACTGCAGCAACAGAAATCCTTGCAAAGTTTGGTCGTGTAGAACTGTAGAGAAAAGTCAAGGAACTGAAATCGAATTAAAAGTTTACAGTCTTTTGGTTTCCGCCTTAAACATTCGGCTCAAACCAAGAGCCCCAGATTCAGCATAGAATCTGGGGCTCTTTTGATTACAGCTGGATATACATAGTTACATCTGGGTACGCACAGTTGTGGTCGAACATACACAGCTAATCTCATGCGCGAACTAAGCTCGAACGCAAACTAACGTCATGCCCCCATACCCATCACAACCGCCGAAAGTGCCACTAAAACACCAACGATACTTTCGCCACCAAGAAGACCTGAAGCCACCACAAGACCCGATTCATCTTGCTTCTTTTTCAAGACTTGCACACCTTCATCATCAAGACCTTCTTCTTGCTTTTTGCGACGACGAGCTTTCGTAATTGCGTCATATACAACCTTTGCCATAGCGCCCAAAAATGCCGTGAAAGACATATAGAATGGCAAATAAATTCCAAGGCCAATCATCATGGCAGGTGCTTTCACGCAGTGAAGAATCAAACCCGCTACCAAGCCTATCACGAAAGCAGGAATGGACGGAATACCAGAAATCATAGTTGCTACAACCGATGCCTGAGCAGCAACAAAACTACCTTGAGCGCCAAACGCCGTTGGACCATAAGCCTGAACCAGCAGCACCATAACTACCGTTGCAACTATTGCGCCAATAATGCCGCCAAATGCCTGACCAAGCCACTGTGCAGTAGGATTCGTATGGAGCACATATCCTGCATGGAAGTCATTCATAACATCGCCTGCAAGACCACAAGCAACCGCCACGATACCTGCAATAAAGAACAGCTGCATAGCTGGCAAATCAGCAATGGCTGCGCAGAACAGCAATACGATCAAACCAAAGATTTCCATCGGATCGATGCCTGTTTGACCAACAGACTGAGCGCTCATTGCTGTGGCGATCCATACCATAAGCACTACGATAATGCTTGGCAGTGGGCCAAGTTGCAGCGTAAAGCAAATAACCAGTGCAACCGCTGCCAGAATGAACGCAACAGCGCCACCCATAGCCTTTCCAGAAATTCCTTTGTTATTTCCAGAGCCAATCATGCCTTTAGCGATACTGGGTAGCTTAGGCAAAATGTTTTTAACGATAACGCCAATACCGCAACCCATCATGACACCCATACCAAGGCTAGAAACAACACCTTGCGCTGTAGCAATATCCCAAATACCAAGAGAGCTGCCACCTACGATAAGACCAAAGTTTGCAAAAACCGCACCCGCAAACCAGGCAATTACTGCACCTGTTCCAACCAAGAAACCAACAGCAAGCATCATGGGCGAATTATAGATACCAAACGTAATACCAGGAATGGTTACGTTAGAAAAGAACATTGCTGGCAATACTGCAAACCAGTCGCGAAGAGCCGTATACAGACCTGCGATACCAAGCGATCCAAACAACTTTGCGCCCGTTTTTCCACCCGAATCTCCTGCAATAAGGGTTTGTGCAGCAGATTCGCCAATAGGAAATTCCAGGTGAGCTTCTTCAATAAAATGACGGCGAATAAAAGCGGTTACCACCAATCCTAAAATGGTACCTGCAAGTGCCACGATAAGCATCTGCCACCATTCAACAGGATTTTCTCCTGTCAAAATCCAAATACCAGGAATAGTGAATGCAAGACCGCCTGCCACCATTGAACCAGCAGACATAATAGTGTGCGTTACGTTCGCTTCATTAAGCGATGTATTACCTAACGCTTTTAAGAAGAATAAAGAAATGATTGCGGCAAAAATGATTGGCCAAGGAAGTGCACCCATCTTGAGTGCCGTGTAAGCCGAAGCCGCCGTAAGAATGATACAGCCGATGCCGCCAATAACAAGGCCACGCAGCGTCAGCTGACCCTTAATAGTGTTCATATATTTTCCTTTCGTATATCCGCTTTCCCGTTGGAAAGTCGGGTTACTCGTATGAACCTTGAACACTATACGACTTTTTTATTTCAAAAGAAATAAAAATTGGAAGAAACTCGACACGAGCATCAAATAAGCCAGGAGCAGCAAATCCTGAGCAGATCACCTAAAGAAAGAGGCGCGTCCGACAGAACACGCCTCTGTTAAATTCAGTATTTAATTAGGCCAGATCTTTAGCGATTGACCTTTGGTACTTTAGCCGAAGTAGCGCTTCAACAAACCAGCGAATGCCTTGCCGTGACGAGCTTCGTCGCGAGCCATTTCATGAACGGTATCATGAATAGCATCCAAGTTAGCAGCCTTAGCACGCTTAGCAAGATCGGTCTTGCCAGCGGTTGCGCCATTTTCAGCTTCAACGCGCATCTCAAGGTTCTTCTTGGTGGAGTCGGTTACAACCTCGCCCAGAAGCTCTGCAAACTTAGCAGCATGTTCTGCTTCTTCATAAGCAGCTTTTTCCCAGTAAAGGCCAATCTCTGGATAGCCTTCACGATGAGCAACGCGAGCCATTGCCAAATACATGCCTACCTCAGAGCACTCGCCTTCAAAGTTAGCGCGAAGATCGTTAACGATATCTTCGGGGACCTCTGGAAGCTTGCCAACGCCTACCACATGTTCAGCAGCCCAAGACATCTCGGTGTCTGCCTGCTTAATAAAACGATCGCCAGAAACGCCGCACTGTGGGCACTTGAAATCAGCTGGCAATTCGTCGCCGTCAAATTCTTCTACATAACCGCATACAGGGCATACAAATTTCATTGTCTTCTCCTTAAAAAAGTTGAATAACCAGGCAAAGCAATTTCAGGTTCCGACCTCTGCTGTTCGGTTGATAACCTAAGCTTTTGCCCCTGTGCTTAACTATAGACCATTATCGAGACAAAAAGGTCCAGATTCGCAAAATAATGTTACTAATTTTGTAACATTTTACAAACAAGAAACGCTTTTGCTGTGAGTCGCACCTTGTTTGCTCAAAATCAAGCAGCATTGAACTCAAATCTCATGGTCTAGAGCTCAGAAAAACCAACTCCCCCGTTCTCCAAACAACAGGTAAAATAAGTTGATCAAAATGAGAGATATAGTTGCTTACTATACCGATTTATAAACAAGCAACTACAAACAAAGACAACGTTAGATAGGGCTTCGATTTATGCATACTAATATTTCGCTCCAACAACTTCGCTATATCATTGAAGTTGCCGAATGTGGATCTATCAATGCAGCAAGCCAGCAACTCTACGTTTCTCAGCCTACCCTTTCTGCCACCATTAAAGATACTGAACAGGAACTGGGAATCTCTATTTTCAACCGCACTAACCGCGGTATCACTCTTACCAGTGAAGGAACTGAATTTATTGGCTACGCACGCCAAATCCTAGAACAGTTCGACTTATTTGAAGCCCGTTATTCCAATACCCACAATTCGTCATCGGGACGTTTGGCAATTTCTTCTCAACATTACGCATTTTGCGTAGAAGCTTTTGTTGATTTAGCCGAAGAATACAATGAAAAAGAATACGATTTTTCGCTGCGTGAAACCAGAACAGCTGACATTATTGATGACGTAAAAGATTACCGCAGTGAACTGGGTATTATCTATTTAAGCGACTTTAATTCTAAGGTTCTTACCAAAGCATTTAGCGATGCTGGCCTTACTTTCGTCCCTCTGTTCCAGGCGCATCCTCATATTTTTGTTGGCAAGCAACATCCTTTGGCGCAGCGCAAAAGTGTAATGCCTGATGATTTACAGGATTATCCCCGCTATTCTTTTGAACAGGGTACAAACAATTCATTCTTCTTTTCCGAAGAACCTCTAAGTCACCTACCCCACCGCCAAAACATTACCTATTCCGATCGCGGAACACTGACTAATCTGCTTACTAATCACAACGGATACACCGTTACAACAGGTGTTCGAAGCGGCGAAATGGGACAAAGCAACATCGTTGCTATCCCCTTAGAAGTAGATGAAACCATGACAGTAGGATATGTTTGCCATGAATCGCGCCCACTTTCCACTCTCGCAAAACGCTATCTGGAAAAATTGCGCGCTCGTATAGAAGCTAACCCAACGGTAAGCACCTACTACCCTTACAAACAATAAACGCGGTCTTTCGGAAATACTACTGAACTAAATATGCAACCAACACATCAACGAATCGGTCTACCGCATCTTGAGTAGTGTCGTATCCAAAACTGATACGCAACGTATTGCGTCCTAAAGAAAGTGGAATTCCTGCTGCCTGCAAAGACAAAGGATGTTTTGGCCTCCATGTTCCAGGCGCCACCGTTGTATGATTCGATTCACACGCAGCTGCCTTAGAAATATAAATGCCGTTGTCGCTCAGATAATCCAAAGCTTTCTGGTTATTCATACCTGGAACCGTAATATTGCAAATATAAGGCGATCCATCTTCGCGTGAATTAATAATTACCGATGGAATTTCTGATCTAAGACGTTTCACCAGATAGTTCCAAAGAGAGCGTGTAGCCCTCCTGTCCACGTCAAACGTTGCATATGTTTGCTTCATCGCTTCCGCAAACCCTGCAATCAAAAACACCGCTTCAGTACCAGAGCGAAGTCCTCGTTCTTGCCCACCACCAAATGCCGTCGTAAACAGATGCGTTCCTCGTTTTACGTATAAGGCACCAATGCCTTTAGGTCCTCCAATTTTATGAGCAGAAAATGAAGCCATATCCACTCCCCATTCACGCAAAGGAAGAGGAACCTTACCTAAGGCCTGCACCGCATCAGTATGAACAAGTGCCTGAGGTGCATATTTATCTCGAAGGTCGCAGACTTCTTTGATAGGCATGATGTAGCCCAGCTCATTTTGAACGGTCATCACCGTAGCTAAAATTGTGTCTTCTTGGAAAAACCGCTCGCATGCAGCAAGGTCGAAATTTCCCTCTACCGCTTCTACGTAAGATACGGGCCACCCCTCACGCTTCAAACCACGAACTGACCGAGTTACCGAAGGATGCTCTAGCGCTGAAGTAATAATTTGGCCTGCCTGTTTACCACGAACACGACAGGCACCACGAACCGCCAAGTTATTGGATTCAGTCCCACCAGAAGTGAAATAGATTTCATCAGGTTCTACACCAAGAGCCTGCGCAATCACTTCACGGCTCTCTTCCAAAATAGCATGAGCACGTCTTCCAAGTGAATGTAGCGCAGAAGCATTGCCGAAATCTTCTTCGAGCACCTTCTGCATTATGCGTATTACTTCGGGACGAGGCTTCGTCGTAGAAGCGTTATCTAAATATGCTTCATGTTCCATGATTCACATCTTCGCTATAGAGCTTTAATGTTTAGCAACTACCTTGCGCTCAATAGAGCGCACCTGCGCAATAAGTTCAGGCGTAGCTTGAGTCTCAATTGGAACAGCATCACCAGACACAAACAACCCAGCTTGCGCGCATTTTTCAAAGGCTGTATCCAAAGCTTCATCTGCCTTTTGGGCTAGTTCTTCTTCCACCTGACGAAAGATATCAACCAACGCGCGAGCTTCTGGAGTGAGCGATGATCCACTTGCGCCTTTGCGAATAAAAAGCTTTATGCCAAGCGCGTCTTCGGCATTTTTCACGATACGCCACGCTTTGCTATACGCCATACCCATATCCTGTGCAGCACGATTAAGAGATCCCAAGCGTTCCACCCGTTGGCACAGCTCAACTACACCCAAACCAAGACCAGTAGCCTGACCCGAATCGTTGGTTCTCAAAAAAAGTTTTACGCTTGCGGAAATATCGCTACGCTGCATGGCGCTTTCCTCCTAAATCCCCTTACGGATTTTCTCGGTCGCTAATTTTTCACGTTCGCTGGGTTTTACACACGTGCTGTTTTTTCACGTTCGCTATTTTCTCGTTCTATGCCTAGATCAACTACTTTTGTGGGTTCGATGCCTGAAAGCGCGGATCATGAGCAATGGCATCAAGGCGAGCAGTAACCACTTCTTCTACTTCAAATGAGAATGGTCTTAGCGCCTCTTCAATAAAGACACTGCGAATATAGCCTCCACATTCATCACAGGTAGCAATGCGATGACCATCGTCGCCTTCCACGTTGAAATAATGCAGATGGCCCTGATTGCGAGTGCCGCAACGCGCACAACGAATACGCTCAAAATCCCAAACACAACCGCATTGCTGGCAATACAAAGATCGACCACGACCATCGGTAGGGCTATCGGCACCACCAACTCGCGCAAGCGCTGGCTCACTTCCACACACAGGACAACACAGCGGATTGTGGTGATTGTCATCGCCTTTAGGGAATTTTTCGCTCAACGCACTGGCTATTCCTTCAAGATCTACGCGCAGCGCAAGCATAGCAATAAGAACAACCAAACGCTGGGCACCTGCAGAAAGATGAGCCTGTTCGATTTCTTGAGAAAGATCATTCAAAAATGCTTCAGGATCTTTTCCTGCTTCAGTAAACAAATCTTCAGAAATCGAAGAAGCTATATCAAAAGCAAGCAGCTCTTGTACAGCTTGTTCGTCCATAACATTTGCCGAAGCCACATACGTGCACAACGCTTTAAAAATTGCTACGAAGCGATCTTTGTTCAATTGCGCAGGAGCAATACGAAGAATTGCTTGATCAGAATTCCATGCATCAAGAATAGCCTCTTGACTGGGTAGGTCATAACCCTTTGCTGCGGCAGTGGGGCCACTTAACCAGCGATCCATTTCTTCCCAAAGTCCCTCAAAGAAAGCAAGACGAGCCTTATCAGATTCATCAAGTGTTTCGTTATATGAATCAATAACACGATGGATTAATTTCAAATTCATTGTTTTAGGCTCCTTACCTTTGCATGAGACTAAAATGAGGCTGCCCTAGTACTGCCAGGGCAGCCTCGACGATGTTAGGTAAACATCTACTTTTCTATGATGTTATCGCCTTTCTTGATTTCCTTGCGGGCCCAATGTCCCCAGTGGTACAAAGCATCGGATTCTGATACATATCCATCGCCCCACATGAGCTTCCATGTACGACGATATGGCTGGAATAAACCAGAGCCCAAGAAAATGTGAGCCAGGCCAAATACTGCAATCAGCAGGAATCCGATGTCATGAATGAAGAGGACTACTGCATAAGCATCTCCTGGAAGGGTAAACAAAGTAGTACCCAGAAGCATCACAACACCAGTAATAGCCATTACCGCACCCGAGAACCAGAGCATGCCATCTGCAAAACGCTGACCACTCTTGGTTTCATCTTGATCGGGCATGTGAATCCATTTTGCAAGGAACAAATAAGGCAAGAACAGAATCATCCATTTCTTGTCATCCGAATTCCACTTTGCAAATAATTCCTGGAAGATGTGTTTTGCTCCCTTAGGAGACTTAATGGCACTGATGATAGGTACCGCAACAAAGACAACACCTAAAACACGATGTGACATACGCATAACGAACACCACATCCTGACCTACCATTTGAGTCAAAGGAGGCACGAAAACAAACAAACCACTAATGCAAAGCCAAATGCAACTAATTACCGTGATGCCATGAGTTAAACGCGCCTGAAGGGAATGTCGCTTAATGTAGCGCTCGGTTCCCTTGCGCTTGCGCTCCGCTACAAACTGAGCGTCTTTTTCAGCAGCTTCAGGAGAAACCGTTACCACTTTTTTACTCATCACGACCTCCCTTCCCGAGATTTTCAAAAATGTGCTCTTTGACGGTCATTTCATCAGCTGGGTCGCCATGTTTAACGACTTCACCAGTTTCTAATACCACGGTATCTTCAGTGTCTTCGTTGTAAACCAGCTTGTCGCGCTTGTAACCAATACCAAGAGCGAACATAGCAGCAAGACCTGCGACCGTAACACCAGTAACCACGCCCGTAACAGGCTTCATAATTTCAGAGAGCTGAGCAACAGGGTTGATCTCTGGGTTAGCTACCTGACCATGAGCTTCAACGCCGTATTTCAGGACCTGAATTACATGTAAGCCATCCATCTGGGAATCGCCATAGACCACAGCGTCTTCATATCCATGTTCGTGAAGCCACTCAACGCGCTCTTGCGCCATGGCAAGCATTTCTTCACGATCGCCAAACTGCAAAGCACCAGGCTGACAAGTGGAAACACAAGCTGGCATCATGCCATTTTCAATACGGTCAATACAACCGGTGCACTTATTAATAGTTCCCATCTCGCCATGATAGCGAGGAACATCGTAAGGACATGCCGAAGAGCAACGACGACAGCCCATACACTTGGATTCATCAACGGTTACAAAGCCAGTTTCTTCATCCTTATACAAGGCTCCTGCAGGGCATACCGCCACACAGCCCGCATCACTACAATGCTGACAAGCACGACGACCAAATGCCCATTTAACACCCTTGGAACCACCATCGTGTTCAGCAAAGGTCACAATAAGACGAGTATCGCCACCAATATCTGCTGGGTTTTGGTAACTACCCGTAAAGGTGTTTTCATTGGTTCCCGTTGGTGAAGGTAAATCATTCCAGCACTTGCAGGCTACCTGACAACCCTTACAAGCAGTGCACTTGGAGGAATCGAAATAAATTGCTTTTTCTGACATGATTTATCCCTCCTTATGCTTTCTCGATATTGACGAGGAATGCTTTGTATTCGGGTGTTTGCGAATTAGGATCGCCAACATTAGGGGTAAGGTCATTTACCACATCACCCGTGCCGAACAAATCAGACCAGCCAAAGTGATGCGTAAGACCAACCAGGTGCTGAGTATTGCCATGAACCGTAAACGGCTTAATGCGCTTGGTAACAACCGCATTTACCTCTACCGAACCACGATTGTTCCATACACGAACCATGTCTCCACTTGCAATGCCCTTTTCGCTTGCCAGCTCTTCACTAATCTCAATAAACTGCGAAGGCATAGCTTCAACCAAAGCGGGGCATGCACGGCTCTGACCACCAGTTTGCCAATGTTCGGTAACCGAATAGGTAGTTGCAACGATAGGATAATCGCTTGCAGAACCATGCTTGGTGGATTCGTTGTTTGCAAACTTCATGCAAGGACTGTTGAGCGATCCGTTAAGCAAGTTCGTTTCAACAGGTGTTTCGAAAGGTTCGAAGTGCTCTGGCAAAGGACCATCTTCCATACCGTAGCTTTCAAGACGACCATTTTGTTCCCACAGCATAAAGAATGCTTTGTTGTTAGGTGGAACAGGATCGTCACCCTTCTTAGCAACGAAGTCTGCTGCGTCATTCAAGATCCAGCTATCGCCCGTCCATTCGCACAAAACCTTATCAGGATTCCAAGGCTTGCCATTAATGTCAGCAGAAGCGCGGTTGTACAAAATACGACGGTTGTTTGGCCATGCATAAGCCCAGGTGGTATTAAGACCAAGTCCTGTCTTGTCTGAATTGTCGCGCTGACCAATTGGCTGCTGTGCGGGATCTAATGGAGCATCATTGTTGTTGTAGAAGCCGCCATAAATCCACATTGCGCATGCGGTAGTACCATCAGCCTTCAAATCCGCATAACCTGCAAGCAAAGCGGTTTCTGGATTGTCGGAAGTCGTATTGCAGTTGGTACCTTCGATGGTGTAACCATTCAAAGCCCATGCAACAGGACGAGGATCAATCTTGCCATCTATGTAGTAGTCCCACTTAGTATTCAAGATAGGATCAGGATTTGCGCCGCCTTCTTCGCGATACAAGCGACAAATTTCTTGCCACAGCAAATCAACCATTTCGTAGTCAGGCTTTGAATCTTCCCAAGGCTCAACTGCTTGATAGCGCCACTGCAACCAACGACCAGAATTAGCAATCGTACCAGGCTTTTCGTAAATCAAAGCACAAGGCAAGAAATACACTGAGGTATTAATATCAGCAGGATTCATATCGGGAGCTTTCCAGAAGCTTGCCGATTCGGTGATAACCTGGTCTGCTACTACCAACCAATCAAGTTTTGCCATGCTTCGACGTACAAAACCTGCATTAGGAGCACTGTGGCACGGATTCATACCCCAGTTAAAGTAGCCCTTGATAATTTCTTGGTCCATCAATTCGAAGGTAGACATAATGGTGAAGTCAGGGCTGGAAGGAACCTTTGGCCACCAGTCGTATCCGTAATCATTGTCTACCGTTGCAGCATCGCCAAACCATTCCTTCAAACTAGAAATAAGGAACTTAGGCTTATTGGTGTAGTAACCATCTGAATAAGTTTCGCCTTCAAGCCATTTGCGCAAAGAAGCACGAGCAGTATCGTTTGGCCACTTCAGATAGGCAGGATGTTCATTAACCAACATGCCCATATCAGTAGCGCCCTGTACGTTAGGTTCACCACGCAGTGCGTTTACACCGCCACCAGGAATACCAATGTTGCCAAGAAGAAGCTGCAATACCGACATTGCACGCGTGTTCTGAGCGCCATAGGTATGCTGCGTTTGACCTAATGCATACAGAATCGAGCCCGCTTTGCCAGGCTGACCAGTAGAAGCATACGTGGAGTAAACCAGCTCAAGCGTTTCTTTGTCCATACCACAGATACTGCAAACCGTATCCATGTCATAGCGAGAATAGTGCTTCTTGAACTGCTGGAATACACACATTGGATCCTGAAGCGTCATATCCTTCTTAGGATGTTCAACAACAGGTGGAGTAAATTCTGGAACACCAGGAGCAACTGCCCAAGCGTAATCACCGTTGGCTGAAGTATCCCACGTAGATTCGCTTTCTACCTGATAATGCCAGGTTGCATTGGAATACTTACCTGCTTCTTCGTCCCAGCCACTAAAGAAGCCAGTTTCAGGATCGAATTCATAATCAGGATCAAGCAGATAACTTGCGTTGGTGTAATTCAACACATAATCGTGCTGCCACAAATCGTTTTCGATAATGTAGTTATAAAGACCACCGAAGAATGCAATATCCGTACCACTTCGAATTGGGCAGTAAATGTCTGCCTGTTCAGCCGTACGAGTATAACGAGGATCAACTACGATCCACTTTGCACCATTATCGTGTGCTTTATGAATCCAGCGCGAGCTAACCGGATGGTTTTCGGCGCTGTTAGAACCGATGTTCATAATGACATCGGAATTTTGGAAGTCGCACCAATGGCTCGTCATTGAGCCGCGACCAAATGAAGCCGCCAGACCGGCGACGGTAGGGCCGTGTCAAACTCGGGCTTGGTTATCGATTGCAACGACACCAAGCGAGCGCATAGCCTTAAGAATTAAATATTCTTCTTCAGAGTTTTCCTGAGAACCACCCAAGCTTGCAATAGCTGGAGTGTAGTTCACCGTAAGACCTGCTTCGTTCTTTTCTACAAACGTAGCATCTCGCGTTTCCTTTACCTTGCGAGCAATTTCAGCAATAGCATCTTGCCAGCTGATAGGCTCCCACTCGCTTGAACCAGGACGACGAACAAGCGGGGTGGATTGACGCTTCGGGTTTTTTACGATCTCGTTCGTGGCGGGATCAACAATGTTGCGAAGCTGGAACATTGTTGCACCCTTCGGGCACAAGCCACCTTGGTTGATGGGATGGTCGGGATCGCCTTCTACATTGATAAGCTCGCCATCACGAACAGAACACAAAGAACCGCAACCACCAGCACAGTAGCAGCAAATATTCGTGTATTCCTCCGTGTTGACAAGCTTCCATTCAGAAGAGGATTCAACCGCCAAAACCGGCGAGGGAGACATGAACTCATAGGCCATACTAGTTGCAAAAACTGCACCAGCAGCTTTTAAAAAACTACGACGCGATAGTTCCATTTCCCACTCTCCTTTCTTCTTGCCTTGTCTGCGCTTTTAGGCGAAAGCACATTTCCGCTAGGGTGAGTGTATCGTGCTCTGTCTTGCCAACTTCGCGACGATCGCCCTCCTTTGGCAACGCTTTCGATAAGCGGTATGAATCGTTTAATTATTCTGGGTAGAGAATGGTTATTGCGGAGGGGTATGTTTCCCTATCTATAAGGCATTTTGCCGATTACGGTATCGAGTGCAGCACCAAACGATATCGAAGACGGCGCGCACCAATCAGCTGATATACTCACCTTCAGAAGAAAGGAGGATAGGTATGCCCTTATTTGAATGCGGCTTCGGCCCAAACGTAGACGCTTACTCAGGATCTAACTCATGTGGACCTGTGGGTGCTTCCGAAATTGAACGCATACGTCTCACGCAGCTAACTTCAAAAGGCGGTTGAGCAGCCAAATGGAGTCCGGGAGACCTCAAGGACATACTTTCTTCTTTTAATAAAGCAGGCTCTTTGTCTGTTGATAGTAGATTATTGCTTGGATACGAAACGAACGACGATGCTGCAGTATGGAAAATTTCCGATTCGTTAGCAGCAGTACTCACCGTTGATTTCTTTACCCCCATTGTTGATGATCCCTATGATTTTGGCTGCGTTGCTGCCGCTAATGCTTTATCTGATGTTTTCGCCATGGGAGCAACACCTCATATAGCACTCAATTTACTGGCACTTGACGCGACGCTCGGCCCAAATGTTGCAGCTGCCATCTTGGAAGGTGGCGCAGATAAGGTTCGGGAAGCAGGTGCATTTATTTCTGGCGGTCATACCATTGATGATCCTGAGCCAAAATACGGCCTTTGTGTTTTCGGCACGGTAGATCCCGACCGCATAATTCGCAACGAAGGTGCTCGGCCAGGAGATGTTTTGTACTTAACAAAGCCACTGGGTACAGGAATCATGAGTGCGGCATTACATATTAGCCATATTTCTGGCACGGATATGCAACCTGTTATTGATTCAATGAAAGAACTCAACGCCGCAGGAAGCACCGCCATGATAGCAGCACATGCTCATGCTGCCACCGACATAACAGGATTTGGTCTTGCGGGTCATTTACACGAAATGCTTAAAGCAAGCAACTGCTCTGCGACACTAGACTTTGATGCACTTCCCCTATTCGATGGCGTTTGGGATTTGGCCTGTGCGTATTGTCGCCCCGGCAAAACGTTTGCAATCATAGACGACTTAGAAGGCGTAATTACACAAGGTAATCTTGATGACGATACGTTCGACAATCGTCTGGGCATTATTTGCGACCCTCAAACCTCGGGCGGGCTCTTGGTGGCGATCGATCCTGACTTTGCTCATTTATTTGAAGAAACGTTCTTCAATAAAACAGGGCGTATGCCAAGCCGCATAGGAACTATCACTGAAGGAAGCACGGGAACTATTTCGTTTGCTGATACACGCTAAAATACACGCTAAAATACACGCTAAGATCTTGCCATTGTTATGCAGCTTTGAAGTGCTTTAATCCCCTGCTCTATTTCTTCTTCGGTAGTAAAGTAAGAAAAACTAAAACGGACCACACCGCTCTCTTCGGTGCCGAGGCATTTGTGCATAAGCGGAGCACAATGAGCACCTGCGCGAGTACAGATGTCAAACTCGGAGGCAAGCATATCTGCCAAATAAGATGAATCTATATTCTCTGCCTGGATAGACACAATACCGCAACGACCAAATGAATTGTGACCACCCACAACACGAACGCCTTCGATAGCAGAAACACCCTGCTCAAAACGATCCGTTAACGCAGTAAGATGCTTGTGAACAGTATTGATGCCTTGTTTCTGTAAGAAAGAACCCCCTGCCGCTAAACCCGCTAATCCATGAGCGTTTATAGTCCCCGCCTCAAGGGATTCAGGCATAAATCGGGGGTGACGTTCATCGAAGGAATGAACTCCCGAACCACCTTCGAGCAAAGGATGGATCTCAAGCGAAGAACGTACACACAAACCCCCGGTACCCTGAGGGCCAAATAAACTTTTATGCCCGGTAAAGCACAACACATCTGCCCCAATATCCCGCATGGAAACAGGATATGATCCTGCTGTTTGCGCCGCGTCTAATACAAAAAAGGCGCCTGCAGCATGAGCAGCTTGCGCCATCCTTTTCGCATCATAAATATCGCCCGTGACATTGGAAGCATGAGTAACTGCAACAAGCGACACATCCCCAGAAGAAAGTGCCTGTTCATAGAGAGCATAATCTAGAGATCCATCTTGTTGAATGGGAATAATTTCTATTTCACAGTGCAATTCATCCCGCAAGCGAAATAGTGGGCGCAACACAGAATTATGAGATGCTGCAGTACTAACTATTTTGCTTCCAGGTTTCACCAACCCCTGAAGTGCAATGTTTAAAGCCATGGTGGCATTCAGAGTAAAAGCAACTCCATTAGGAGACGAAACGTCTAGCAAGGCCGCAATTCGTTCGCGCGCTTCAAATACCGCTCGCCCTGCAGCCAACGAGGCAGGATGTACTCCTCTGCCCACCCCACCAAAGGAAGAAAGAGCCAAGCAAACTGCTTGAGCTACCTCCTCAGGCTTTTTCATCGTTGTTGCTGCGTTATCGAAATAAATCAACACGAACTTCCTTAAGACGAACCACCAAATTAAAACCAGCCACTCAACGTTTCGTTTTAATACCGAGCACCCGTAAGAGAATTCCAAGCACACATAAGAGAATGCCGAGCACACGCAAGAGAATCCACGTTAGAGAACATGGATGTCTTCTATCTGCAAGCAGACATCTTGAATTACCTTTTCGATTGCCTCTTGCGCTTCAAAAGGCGCACTCCAAGACAAGCCACACCCCGCAGAAATACTTCTTGGAATGGTAGTCAGGCGCCCTGGTATTCCCCTATTTTTACATGCCTTTTCAAAAGAAAAAGCATCAGCGGTCGTATGAAACGTAACTACCAACATTATTTTCCTGCCGAGTGTTATTTCCTTATGCAAAGAATTCCCGCCATGCTAGAACCTAGCTATCAAAAGCTGACGGGAATTCCTTGTCAAAATGCGAATGTATCTTACTGAGTGATAGTAATGATATACACGCCGTTGTTTTCTTCGACACTAGCCTGTAGCTTCTTTCGGCGAACCAAACGTAAAATATTGTCTCGCGGTGCAGCAGTATCGACTTCTACCACTATGGTTTCTCCAGGGTTATTCTTAATTGCAGCCTGAGTCATCATAAGAGGTTCAGGACAAAACAAACCTTTTGCGTCTACTTGTACCATGATGCTCCTCTCCTTTAAGCACGACTGCGACGTAAATTAACAGCAGCGATGATAAACAATAGAACGATGCACACAATTGTTGCAATCTGTCCTGCTTCAGTAGTGCCATTTGCACTAGAAGCCAAACCGAAATTATGAGCAAAGGCGGCGCCAACCAATAAACCAACAAAGGTAACCGCAGAGTCACCCGAACCAGAGCCTGCTAAAACTAGCTGACGCAGAGGGCAACCTCCCAGCAGCGTAACGCCAAAGCCAACAACATACATACCCAAAATATTCCAAAGTGCTTCGGTATGAGCAATTGGCTGGTCGGCAAAACTTACATGAAAAGAACCATTAACTACGTTGAAGACCAAAACGCCTGCGAACAAAATACCAATAACGACCAATCCCCAACCATCGCGAACAAGCGCTAAATCGCGCAAACCGCCCGCAAAACAAAGACGGGAACGCTGCGCCAACATACCAAAAGCAATACCTCCAATAAGGGAAAGAACAACAGGTGCATGCATGCTTCCAGGACCTGATTGCGATACCGCAAACACCGTAGTAGTCACGCTCAAAACGAACAGCGCAACAACCACAATAGGAAGAATTAACCCCTCGCCCTTCTTTACCGATTCAGCACGACCAAGGGAAAAGCCTTTCTTAAGGAAAAATACACCCGTTAGAATGCCTGCCGCAAAACCAATCAAAGCAACCCAAGCATTAAGATCACCCGCCGCCATGCGAAGTACCATTCGCAAAGGACAGCCCAAGAAAATGAGACATCCAATCATTACGATGAAGCCTAGGGCGAAACGAGTAAAGGGAGACGATCCTGCGGTGGCTTTGAATTCTTTACCAATAAAAGCCATCACACAAGCGCCCACAATAATGCCAATAATTTCTGGCCTTAAATACTGCACAGTTTCATTCGTCTGCAGCTTCATTGCTCCTGCAGAATCGCGAATAAAACAGGCAATGCAGATTGCCATGTTGCCAGGATTACCATTTGAAGCAAGCATAATTGCAACTGCAGCAGCAACTATGCCACTCACCACGAGAACTACTCGTTCTTTAGTCAAAGAATTCATACGCACTCCTTTGATGGAGCGTGTAGCACCTATGAAAACGTATGTAAGCTACGACGCCCAACTGTGAACAACATTTCGTCACAGAGACACACATGCCCCCACACCAGGCATGCCTCCATTACAGGCGGTGCAGAACAGAACAAGGTATGCAGAAATGCTTGTTCTTTGTTTCCCATTCGAAACAAAAACTATTAACGGTTCAGCCAAACTAACGCAGAAAAAGTTGGCCGAACTGTCGGCTGCATTATAACCACAATTATTCTCCAATGAGGAGTTTTCATCATACCGAGGTACTAAATCGCCCGCTTAGCGGTGAGTTGAAGGTGAATTCATCTCTGCCAACTATAATGCCAACTAATCAAACTTGCATCGAATAAGTGTCAACTTGAACTGGCATTATACCTTTTACGAAACATTTGTTGCACTGCGAGGAACTGTCAAACGAGAAAGGATCCCCCATGGCAGATCAGTCTATCCAAGAAGCTCTGCGATCGCTTCCTTCGGTTGAAGAAATTCTTCAAAACCTTTCTCTTAGCAAAAAGAATACCTTACTTGCCGATCTGCCTCATGCACTTAAAGCAGACATTATTCGAAAAGAAATCGATACACGCCGTAGTGCAATTCTTGCCAATCAGCATGCCGATACTGATGCCTCTTCTATTACTGAAGCAGTTATAGATCAGCTCGAATTACAGGCAAACCCTTCCCTTCGCCGCGTAGTAAATGCAACGGGCATCATTGTTCACACTAATCTTGGTCGTAGTGTTTTAGCTGATGAGGCCCTCGAAAGCGTCATTGAGGTAGCTAAGGGATATTCAACACTTGAATACGACACTCAAGCCATGGAACGTGGCAGTAGACATATTCACTACGAAGAACTTATTTGTGCACTTACAGGCGCGGAAGCGGCTATCGCGGTAAACAACAATGCTGCTGCAGTGATGATGGTGCTCCATGAATTCGCTCAAGATAAACAAGCTATTATTTCTCGCGGTGAACTTATTGAAATAGGTGGATCGTTTAGAATCCCCGACATTATGGACTTTTCGCACGCTCACATGGTCGAAGTGGGCACCACCAACAAAACCCACTTATCCGACTACGAAAACGCAATCACCAACGATACCGCTATGCTGCTGAAGGTACATACTTCGAACTATCGTTTGGTTGGCTTTACCGAATCGGTCGACATAAAGGATCTGCGAAAACTTGCCAATGCCGTAAACAAACAACGAAACAGCGCCACCGCTCAAATGCCCCATGCCGCTCAAGCGTCCTATTTGGATCAAACGCCGTTTTCTGCTCAGGCACCGTTTTTAGCCCAGGAGCCGCTTTCTACCCATGCGCCCTATACGACGCATGGTCAGCCATCACAACCCGCACCAGAGCCGCTTTTGGTTTATGAAGATTTGGGATCGGGTTTGTTTATTCGTCCAAAATGGCTTACCGCAGATCAAGAACCTACGGTTTCAGAATCACTTTGCCAAGGCTGCGACTTGCTTTCCTTTTCTGGAGATAAATTACTCGGAGGCCCACAAGCTGGCATTATTGTTGGCAAAAAGGAATTGATAGATCGCCTTAAAAAGAATCCTCTTGCTCGCGCACTTCGCCTGGACAAAATGACTATCGCAGCCCTTGAAGCAACCCTTCGTCTGTATCTGGATCCAAACAAAGCAATGAAGGCCATTCCTACCTTAAAGATGCTTTGCGCAATGCCTGAAGAAATTCAAGAAACCGCAAACAAGCTAAAGACAGCGCTCGATCAAAGCGACGCTTCAAAGATAGCAGATTTCAAAGTCACCCAAGATATATCCCGATCAGGTGGCGGATCGTTGCCAATGCTTGATATTCCCACGTACTGCGTTGAAGCAATTTTCAAAGACAAAGGTAACGCGCAGGAATGCATGGAATACTTGGTGCAAAAACGGCGCATACCCGTTATTGGGCGCATAACACACCAAAAACTTCTTTTTGATGCGCGAACCCTTATCGATGAAAACGATTTGAACGAAATCGTCTCTGGCATGAGTGAATATGCGCTTCAGGGCACGAGCAAAAATATGCTCCACAACACGAATGAAAATGCGCGCCAAAACACGAGTGAACACGCAGCCTGGGTTTAGTCCTGATAGGAGCACTATGGATACTGCTAAAAACAAACGCATCATCATTGGCACCGCAGGACACATCGACCATGGAAAATCTACCTTAATTGAAACTCTTACAGGAACCGATCCTGATCGCCTTTTAGAAGAAAAACGCCGTGGCATAACCATCGAGTTAGGCTTTGCGCAGTTAGAGCTCCCCGACGGGACAATAGCAGGTATTGTAGATGTGCCTGGTCATGAGCGATTTATTCGCCAAATGATTTCTGGTGCATCGGGAATTTCTCTAGCACTGGTATGTATTGCTGCCGACGATGGCATGATGCCCCAAACACGAGAGCACCTAACCGTCCTGCAACTACTCGACGTAACTAAGTGCGTTATCGCGCTCACCAAATGCGACACCGTTGATGAAGAATGGGTAAGCCTGGTTCAAGAAGAAATTCGAGAAGAACTTTCTTTTACCCCTTTCAGCAAAGCACCCATTATTCCTGTCTCGGCTAAAAATGGCGAAGGGCTCGACGATCTCAAAGAAGCCCTTGTTAACTGTTCGCACGAGGCATTAAGCGCCTCATCATCTGAATCGATTCGCATGCCTATTGATCGCGTATTTACCATCAAAGGAGCAGGAACCGTAGTCACGGGCACGTTATGGTGTGGATCTATCCATGCTGGCGATGAACTTGAATTACTGCCTAGCAATAAAAAAGTTCGCGTACGCACTGTTCAGGTTCACGATCAAGAAGTATCCCTTAGCACCCCAGGAACGCGCACTGCCCTAAACCTGGTTGGCGTGAACAAAAGCGACGTGAAACCAGGTGATTTTCTAACTACGCCAAAAACACTTCAAGTAAGTGATCGCTTTGATGCTCAGTTCACCTACATTCCTGTTCTAAGCGCTAAAAAACCTTTAGAAAGCGGTCTACGCGTCCATATTGCTCATGGCACCCGCGAAGTTGTTGGTCGTGTATTGTTCATGAACGGCCAAAGTACACTAGAACCAAACGAAACCGCATTTGCCCAAATTCGCCTAAACGAGCCCCTGCCCGTTTCGCGTGGCGATCATTTTATCGTTCGTCTTCTATCGCCTTCGCGCGTAATAGGTGGCGGCACTATTCTTAATGCTCGCCCGAAACGTCGCACAAGGCTCAACGAAAACGATTCGAATTTGCTTACAGCACTTGCACGTAACGATGAAGCTGAAATATGCACCGCAATCATAGATTCCAGCACCACCCCGGTAAGTCTTACTGAGATAAAACAAATAACGGGACTAAGCTCGAAAAGGATAGGCCAGCTTCTTTCCGAGCAAACCACAGGAAAAGGCAAGCCCCGTTATGTGCAGCTCTCACATGACACAGAACAATACTTTGCTCAAAAGCCTGTAATTCAGAAGCAAGTAATGACGCTAGAAAACATCCTGCTTAACTTTCACGCTGAAAATCCTGCAAAAACAGGTATTTCTAAAGGTGCGCTACAACAAAAGCTGCCCTACCATCTGGAAGAAGGTTGTTTTGAAGCAGTCCTTGAAGAGAGTATTCGTCAAGAAAAAATTGTGATACACGAAGGCGAAATAAGCCATCCGAAAGCAAGCGCGGGCGCTCGAAATCTTGAAGAACAAACTGCACAAACCCTTGAAAGCCTTCTTGTTTCCTATGGAGCCACTCCCCCTGTTGTGGCGGATCTTTTTGTTGAAGCAGGAATAGATCAAAGTCGAGGCGCTAAGGCTCTCACCCTTCTTGAACAGCAACAAAAAACATGCCGTATTTCTAAAACCTTGTGCTTTGCCAAACCCGTTCTTGATGCCTTTTACGAAAAAACAAAAGCTTATCTTTTAGAAAACGAACAAGGCAGCGCTACACAATTAAAAGAAGCCATGGGAACCAGCAGAAAATACGCGATTCCTCTTCTGGAATATTTTGATGATCAAAAACTAACTATCAGAAAAGGAGACGTGCGTGTTCTGCCCGAAAAATAGAGCGCAAAAAACTATTTTGTCTTTTATTTTGTCTGCTATCAGGTAAGATAAACGGAGCTACAATGCAAAAGACCTTGTGGAGACGGGTGAGTCCTGGTGGGCTCCGCGGCCTTCAAAGCCGTTGCGAGGCGCGCAGAACGTCTCGGGTGTGTTCGATTCGCATACGTCTCCGCCATTTTACTTTCGCACATCCCAACAAAGAAAAGCCCACGGAACTATTTGTGGCTTATCGAGACGCCATGTTCCCTCTGCTTCGCCTGGAACTAAATGAACCAAAAGCCAATCACGAAGCCTTTGTTTCGCGGCTTCAAGATCAACTTGTTCTGTATTCGAATCAATGTAGTCGAGCGTTTTAAGAAGCGAGCGATAGGCTTCATCGCGAGAAGCATACACGCGCAATCGGGGCGAATGAATATAAGAAACCTCAGGCTCAAAGCCCAATTCGTGAGCAACACCAAAAACAAAAACGGCATCATTATGCTTTTCGAGCGTTACCCCCATAACTTTCGCAATTGCAGGATTAACTTTTGGGGATACTCCTAAATTTGCTGTTATACACACACGGATTCGCGCACTATTTGAAAGTTTACGAAGTGAATCTTCCAAGTCGTGCGTAATGATGGAGCGAGACCCAAGCGCAATATCAACCATGTTGTCGCACAGACCAAAAGAAGTCCAATCGTCATCCCAACTCATTTGAAGCGGGATGATAAATCCTCCTTGTACATCGGGTATCTGGAGCATTCCCGTGTGTTCATCTTTGCACGGTAATACCACCGACACTCCCGCCTTTTCTGCATCTTCGCGCAAGCGCGCCAACATGCCTTCGCTGAAATCCGCCGCTATAACACCATGCCCCTGTTTGGCAAGCGGAATAGCTAGAAGTCCCGTTCCGCAACCCATATCCAAAATAATACTGGGCTTTTCAAGACGCATTTTTTCGATAAAACGAGCAACATACGCATCGCTGGCTTCTTTATTGCTGTCTTCCTTACCGTAGGTAAGGGACCGATTATCCCAATGTTTGGCTGAATCTGGAGTTCGACGAACCTTATCTAAATTTCGCCACTGTTGCGCCATACTTTCCATGCGCTCCTCCTTTAGCATCAAACCAGCTCTCCGAAGCTGACCAGTTGCAAACCAATTTCTCGAAACTGCTAAACTCTGCCAGCCAAAACCAGCCACTGTAATAGCTGGCAACCGCTTACTGCGTCGTGGCCAACTCCCAAAACCGACCATAGTAACAGCCGATTAGCGCAATAGTGCAGTCAATAAAACCAGCCACTTATAAACAGCAACCATATTCACAATTAATTATGTATCAATTTGCCTTTATTTTGGTATCCGCTAAGATAGGCAAAGTAAATTTTCATTTGTTAAATAATGCGGATTGGGGATATCCGCATACAGTCCATAGAAAGGATAGTTAACATGGATACCATGGAAATTATCACTAACCTGTTGCATGACAATTTGGATATCGATCCTGAACAGGTTACCGAAGATGCTACCTTTGATTCTCTTGGCATCGATTCTCTCGACATGGTTGAGCTCATTTGCGATCTTGAGGATGAATGCGAAGTTGAGTTCGGAGAACCTGAAGGTCTCGAAACCGTTGGTGACCTTGTAGAGTACATCGAAGGCCTTAAGTAAATAACGTAACGAGAAAATCGGATGAGTTTGCCCCTTATCCGATTTTCTTTTTGTTTACTCTGCCCTGTATTTATCCGCCCAAAAGACGCCCTAGATAAGCTTGATTTATATGTCCTAGTTATAAGGTGTTAGCAATAACGCCTGATCTTTTACGTCTTTTGCTAACCGAAAGACAATTCATGGTTGAAATCTTAAATCAAATTGATGCCTTTGTTTGGGGTCCTGCAATGATCGTCTTATTGCTTGGTTCCCACATTTTCCTTACATTCCGCACGG
>ERZ773210.786-NODE-786-length-35559-cov-12.678036_pt1 | contig 35559 bp, 30 predicted proteins | sample MGYA00580528_ERZ773210 | MGnify/ENA primary metagenome ERZ773210 (study PRJEB29015, sample SAMEA2737769) | human gut metagenome | biome: human gut; feature: human-associated habitat; material: faeces | place: China | collected 2012 ...
GGGCTTTGCCCACACCCACGACCTTTGAAAAGGTCGACCAAACTTTTATAATTACTTGCCGAAACAATTTGCTAAACCATAATTTAGACTTCTGAATTATAAACAAAAAACACCCCCTGATTTCTCAGAGGGTGAAAAAAACTAAGTTTTATTAATGCTTATAAAAGATTATTTAATCTTCTTGCGGGTAAAGTAAACTACACCGGTAGCTGATACAAGTACAAGGAGGATAACTGCTGCCATAGAAGCATTACCTGTCTTAACTGTACCGTTGTTGTTATTGGCTGTATTGTTGCCATTGTTACCGTTGTTAGCTGTATCGGCTGTACCCGGCTTAACTGTTGCGCCTGTTGAAGATGTTGCATCTTCTGTTGCAGGAGCAAGAGTTGTATTAGGTGTTGTTGTATTCTGTGCAATTGTTGTTGCCGGAACTGTTGTTGTCGGAACTGTTGTTGCCGGAACTGTTGTTGCTGGAACTGTTGATGGTACTTGAGAAGCATCTGTTACAGTTACTGTAGCAACTGCGCCGAGCTTTGTAGCATAGTTGAAGTTTGAAAGGTCAATTCTGAGTGTTACATCAGCAAGCTCATATGGTACATTAACGATGAGGTTCTCACCATTGTATACAGCGTCAAATGCAACGCCGGATTCAGGTGTGAATTTCTCTTCTGCACCGCCCCAGCTGTCAGCCCATGTGCCGTTAGCTGCGAACTTAACCTGGTAGTTGTCAAACGCAGTTACATTGTGATATGTAATCTCATAAACCTTATCTGCAACCTGCTCCATCTCATTAGCTGTTGGATCCCAAGCTACGCCGTTTAACCATGATTCATCATCAGGGTCACCGTTACCAACAGCATGCATGCTTTTGATTTCAATATCAGAAACGATCTGAACACCGTCACCTGAAACAGTGATTTTGCGTGTATTGCTGTCATATGTAACTGTTACATCACAAGCGGCAACAACATTAAAGGTTATATTGTTGTCTCCCTCATCACCGATCCAATTCTGACCGCCATCAGCTGTATTTTCTACAACCTTAATCTGAAGTGAATCAGCAATCTGAACATCGGTAAATACCTTAGTGTATGTACCGTCGCCGTTAGCTGTCATAACATTTTCAGGAGCTTCTTCCGGGCTACCCTTCCATAAAACGCCGCAAAGTTCTTCTGAACCTGCTACAACATATGTTGAACCTGCAGGAGCAGGAGCTGTTGTTGGTTCAGCTGTTGTTGGAACAACAGGTGTAACTTTACCTGCCTGAATTTCAGTTTTAACTGAATATGTTGTTGATGTTTGAGCAAGAACGCCATCTCTTACAAGGCCCTCTTCCTGGGCTTCGTCTGTTACACCTTCAGCGTTTGCAAGTGAGAGTGTAAGGTTATCAACTGTGAGGTTTACATCTGTTTCGCCAAGACCAAGTTTCTTGAATACAACTGAAACAAATGGTGTCTTCTGGTTGAAATTGTAAAGCTCAAGGCTTGACATATTACCATAAACCTTGCCTGCTGTTGCAGAGTTTACTACTACACCGTTTGTGTAAGGAGTCATAACACTGTCAAGAGCGAGCATTGTTGGGTCATAAGTAAGGTTGAAGTCTGCGTTAAGAACATTCTTCTCTGACTCAAAGTAATAAGTTACTGTTACATACTCTTCGTCACCTGCAACAACATTAGATGATGCAGGGAATAAGTTAGAAGTAGCATTTACAGTAAGAGCACCAGCAGGAACTTCTTCTGTAGTTTCAGCTACTGTAGTTTCAGGAACTGTTGTTTCCTCAACTGTTGTTTCTGGAACTGTTGTTTCCGGAACTGTTATTTCAGGAGCTTCTGTTGACTCTGTTGATGGAACAAATGTTGACTCTGTGAGTTTTGTTTCAGCAGAAACAATATATGAAGCATCTGCTATTTTAGAATCCTGTACGAATGATACCATTGTATCAGGATCAACTCTCATTGTATTAAAGTCAATTTCACCCTTTGTAAGAACTCTTACATCAAGGTTTACATTTGTTTCAGCATTTTCAGGATTACCCTTTACATCTAAAACAATCTTAATAAACGGAACCTTTGCATCAATTGTGTAAAGGCCAAGGTCAGAAGCGTTGGCATTTACCTTGCCGGGTATACTTGTGTTGATTACATAACCGCTTGTAATCTGTGGCATAATGCCGAGTTTCTTACCTGTTGAATCAAGGTTGTTCTTGTTGTTTACCTCAAATATGTTACTGTCATATGTGAAGTACCATTCGAGGTTTACAAGGTCACAATTTGTACCAAGATAGTAGCATACTGTTACCTGCTTTGTTTCGCTGTTGTATTCTGCTTTTGCTGTTGAGAATACATTAGATGTTGCATTTACTGTAAGAGGTGCTTTCTCCGGAGCAGCTGTTGCCTGTGTAGCAGGAGCAGTTGTTGCTTCTGTTGTAGCAATTTCTGTTGTTTCAGCAGGAGTTGACACTTCAGTTACTGTAACGGTTGCCTTAGCACCGGCCTTTGTAGCATAGTCGAAGTTTGTAAGGTCGAGCTTGAGTGTTACATCAGCAAATTCATAAGGAACATTAACGGTAAGGTTCTCTCCGTTATATGCTGCGTCAAACTCTACGCCTGATTCAGGTGTGAAGTTTTCCGCTGCACCGCCCCAACTGTCAGTCCATCCGCCGTTAGCGGCAAACTTAACCTGATAGTTGTCGAACTTAGATACATTCTTGAATGTAATCTCATAAACTTTTTCTGAAACTTCTGTCATAGGGTTAGCTGCAGGATCCCAAGCTGCACCGTTTAACCAAGCTGCATCTTCAGGATCGCCGTTACCAACAGCATTGATGCTCTTGATATCGAGATTTGTTACAAACTGAACGCCGTCGCCTGTAACAGTGATTTCTTTAGTAGAAGAATCAAATTTTACTGTTACATCACTTGCAGCAGTTACATTAAATGTAATGTTATTGCCTGTTGCGTCGCCAATCCAGTTCTGTGAACCGTCAGCACCATTTTCTACAACCTTAAGTGTAAGACCTGATGCCGGCTGAACATTGGTAAATACTTTTGTGTAAGTACCGTCGCCATTGTCTGTCATAACATTTGCAGGAGCTTCTTCTGGGCTGCCCTTCCATAAAACGCCGCAAAGTTCTTCTGCTCCGGCAACTACATATGTTGTATCTGCAGCAGAAACTGAAATTGCTGCAAATGACAATGAAGTTACCATAAGCATCAGAGAGACAACAAGGCTTAATGCTTTTTTGAACATTTTCTTTTTCCTCCTTTAATAATAATGCTTCTATAAGCTATACTATTATATAATAGAAACTCCCCAAAAGTCAAATGATTTTGACACTTTGGAGAGTTATTTTTATAAATTTTTGTTATTTTGGCTAATTGCACAAAAACAAGATTGTTTTTTCGGTCATTCGTAACCATTAATATTATGAGATTGCCAGTTCCAAGAGTCACGGCACATATCTTCAAGATTTTTTTCGGCTTTCCAACCGAGAATTTCATATGCTTTTGTCGGATCGGCGTAACATTCTGCTATATCGCCCGCTCTTCTCGGCTTTATATCATAAGGAATTTCAATATTATTAACCTTGCTGAATGCCTTAACAATATCAAGTACGCTGTAGCCTGTACCTGTGCCAAGGTTAAATATCTCTGTGCCCTTGTGCTGTTCGGCATAATCAATAGCTTTTACATGACCTTTTGCAAGATCCACAACATGGATATAATCTCTTACGCCTGTGCCGTCATGTGTAGGATAGTCATTACCGAACACACCGAGTCTTTTAAGTCTGCCTGCAGCAACCTGTGTAATATAAGGCATAAGGTTGTTTGGAATACCGTTAGGATTTTCGCCGATTCTACCGCTTTCGTGAGCACCGATCGGATTGAAATATCTTAAAAGAACTACGGAAAGGTTGCTGTCAGCCTTTGCTGCGTCTGTAAGAATCTGCTCATTCATAAGCTTTGTCCAACCGTAAGGGTTTGTACAGCCTGTAGGCATTGTTTCAACAAGCGGAACACTCTTTGGAATACCATATACAGTAGCGGATGAGCTGAATACAAAGTTTGCTACTGAATATTTCTTCATAACCTCAAGCAAAGCAAGCGTTGAATCAAGATTGTTTCTGTAATAAGCTACAGGAATTTCGCAGCTCTCGCCTACTGCCTTAAGACCTGCAAAGTGAATTACTGCATCAATTTTATTTTCGGCAAAAAGTTTGTCCAAAGCCTCAACATCGCAAACATCAATGTTGTAAAGCGGAATTTTTTTGCCTGTAATCTCCTCTACCCTCTCAATAGCTTTTGGAGAACTGTTTGAAAAATTATCCGCAACTACTACAGTATGGCCTGCATTTATAAGTTCAATACAAGTATGTGTACCAATGTAGCCTGCACCACCGGTCAGCAAAACATTCATAGTGATTTCCTTTCTATGTATAATGTATATTCGTCAGCACTTTTCAGGTTCAGGATACTCAACACCGAATGTTTCGGCTGTCACCTTTTTCATAACCTGTGCGTCAAGAGGTTTATCTGCAAAGTCAGTATCGCACTTGGCAATCTGGTTTACAACATCCATACCCTCAATTACTTTACCGAATGCTGCATACTGTCCGTCAAGATGAGGAGCATTTTTATGCATAATAAAGAACTGTGAACCTGCAGAGTCAGGCATCATTGAACGAGCCATAGAAAGTACGCCCTCTGTGTGCTTGAGGTTATTTTCAAAGCCGTTAACAGCAAATTCGCCTTTAATTGAGTAACCGGGGCCACCCATACCTGTTCCATCAGGACAACCGCCCTGAATCATAAAACCGTAAATAACTCTGTGAAAAGTAAGTCCGTCATAATAGCCATTATTTACAAGGCTAAGAAAATTATTAACTGTATTTGGCGCAATTTCGGGATAAAGCTCGGCTTTAATAACAGAGCCGTTCTCCATCTCAATAGTAACTACAGGATTTTGTGACATAAAAATCGTCCTTTCATTTTATATTACAAATAAATTTATATACTGCCCTTTGCCTTACATTTTACGCTAAATCACCAAAAATATCAAGTAAATTTTTATACTTAAAAATATTTAATAATAAAATTTAATAACTTTACTTTTTAATAAAAATATGATACAATAAACAGAAATAGTTATATAATCTTTTTGTAATATTTTATTAATTTTATGTATTAAGGGATTGAACATTAATATTATCATTGTTCAAGGAGTGTTTTTATTGTCATTATCAGTACACAAGTCAGCCGAAGATTACCTCGAGGCTATACTTTTAATTAAACAAAAAAGAGGATGCGTTCGTTCTATCGACATAGTAAATCTTCTCGGTTTTTCAAAGCCAAGCGTAAGCGTTGCCATGAAAAAGCTAAGAGAAAACGATTACATTCTTATGGACAGCGAGGGTTATATCACCCTTACCGAAAGCGGAATGAATATTGCGCAGAAAATTCTTGAAAAGCATAATTATATAGCCGAACTTTTAATTTCTCTCGGTGTAAGCGAAGAAACAGCTTATGAAGATTCATGTAAAATTGAGCACGATATAAGCGAAGAGAGTTTTATGGCATTAAAAAAGCTATCGGGAATTTTAGCCGATAAAACAAATAACTGATAAAATAAACAGCAGTCATTATTACTTTACGATATTGACTGCTGTTTTTATATTGTTCTATTTTCTTTATTAATTACGGTTTAACAAAATACTTTTATAGTTACTTGGCAAAACAGTTTGCTAAACTATATTTAAAATCTTTTGAATTTAAATTATTATACAGTAAACTCTGTCAATAATCAATAATTTTCTTCGTGAATTTCAAAGTATGACTGTGGGTGAGCGCACACAGGGCAAACCTGCGGAGCTTTCTCTCCTACTACAATATGACCGCAGTTACGACATTCCCATACCTTAACTTCACTCTTTGCAAACACTTCCTGCATTTCAACATTATGGAGTAATGCACGGTAACGCTCTTCGTGTGCTTTTTCAATAGCACCGACCATACGGAATTTCTTTGCGAGTTCAGGAAATCCCTCTTCCTCCGCTGTCTTTGCAAAACCTTCGTACATATCAGTCCACTCGTAATTTTCGCCCTCTGCAGCTGCGGCAAGATTTTCTGCTGTACTGCCAATACCGTTCAATTCTTTAAACCACATCTTTGCATGTTCTTTTTCATTATCTGCTGTTTTCAGAAATAATGAAGCTATCTGCTCAAATCCGTCTTTCTTAGCCTTTGACGCAAAGTAAGTATATTTATTTCTTGCCTGTGATTCACCTGAAAAAGCCTCAAGTAAATTTTTCTCTGTCTGTGTACCGGCATATTTATTTGCCATAAAGCTCAACCCTTTCTAATTCATATTTTCTATAATTATCATATAAATCAGTAATGATTACTGTATTTATATGATATACTATTGTCGAGTATTTGTCAACACTTTTCCGAAAAATTTTTCAAAAAATAAAAAGGCAACTTTTACATTGCCTTTCTACCGAATTATAAAGTTTTAATTTTACACAAGCTCTATCGGAGCAAGCTGCGGAAAGATATTTCTCAATACCGTATATATCATTATCGCTATAAACGCACCCCATAAAAAGTATTTGCTGTGTACAAATGTGCGCAGTTTTTTTCCGAAAGCTCTGAAAACGAGTTCAATATAAAGTACAAATAATGCAGCAAGAGAAACTATAACCAACGGATTTTGCTTTAATGACAATATAACATCTCCGTGAATTAGCGCATAAACCGCTCTTGTACAGCCGCACCCGGGACAGTAAATTCCTGTAAGCTCGTATAAATAACAAGACGGTAATGTTATGTATCTGAAAACATACAACGAAAACAAATACGCCATACCAACAGATGCAAACGGTAATATAAATACCAATATTTTTTGATATGTTTTATATGGAGTAATTATTTATACCACCTCGTATATAAACTTGCTGTAAAAATTAATAATAATTATAGCTGCTTGAACCGCTGAATATAGCAGCACCTGTTGCTGCTGAAATAATAATCATAATAATCATAATACCTAATGCAATCGCAGACAAGATAAGCTGTGCTCTTGCAAAATTCTTAAGTGACTTTTTAGGTGTGCTGCCAAAAGCCCAAACAAACATCATAATAAGATAAACAATAGGGCCTACGCACGGAATGATATTAAGGCAGAAAATTCCAATCCAGTGAAGAACAGAAACATGCTCTTCGTCATTGCTCATATTGTTATAGTTAGGCTGCTGATAAGACGGAGTCTGATTGTAACCTGTGCCGTAAGAATTCTGATAATTTTGATTGTTGTCAGTCCCATATGGTCGCTGGTAATCCTGTGCGGAATAGTTTTGCGAACCGTATGGCTGCTGATAGTCCTGTGCAGAATATGTATTCTGATTTTGCTGTGGATTTTGGTTATTGTTCCAATTTTCGTTGTTGTAATTGTCCATAGTTTTCCTCCAAATTTTAATAAGCCACAAAAGCAAATTAATATAACCTACTCAATATAATTATAAAATACAGTTATTTTAATGTCAATAATTTATTGAAAATATTATAATTTTACAAACCTGCTTAATATGTAATCTCCACAGGAGCAAGTGCGGGAAAAATATTTCTTAAAATTGTATAAACAATCAATAAAGCAAACATTATCCATATAAAGCCTTGCATATTAATAAATGTATTGATTTTTTTACCAAAAGCACGGAGTACGAACTGAATATACAGAATAAGCACAATAACTATTCCAACCACTAAAAAAGCATTTTGCCTTAGCGAAAGCAGAATATCTCCGTTAACAAGCGCATATACCGCTCTTGTCGCTCCACAGCCGGGGCAATACAAACCTGTAAAATGATGTATATAACACGGTGGCAATGAAATGTACTTAAACGCAAAAGCACAAATCAGATAACACAAAAAAAGTAAGGCAAACGGTAAAATTAAAACCAAAATTTTTTGATATGTTTTGCACGGCTTAATAATAAAAATCACCCCAAAGCAAAACAAGCAGACATATAGTCCGCTTGTTGCTTGCTATGTAATAAAATTAATAGTAAATTAGGAAATTGAACTGATAAATGCGCCTGAAACAATTTGAGTAATAAGAAGTATTGCCCATATTACTAAAGCAATAATAGAAAGAATGATACCTGCAGTTGCAAGTCCGTTATTTTCAGGCTTTGCCTTTTTAGAATTAATACCAAGAATAAGACCAACTATACCGCAAGGAGCACAACAGCAAAGACCTATAATACCGAGTACAAGTGATGCAGTAGCATTATTCTTTGCGCTTTTATCCTCTACAGGATACTGATTGTAGTTAGGATACTGCTGCTGATAGTTATTCTGATTGTAGTTATTGTAATCAGGCTGTGAACCGTATGGCTGCTGATAATCATTTGCACCATATGACTGCTGCTGATAACCCTGATTATTGTCTGTACCGTAAGGCTGCTGGTAACCCTGATTATTGTCTGTACCGTAAGGCTGCTGGTAACCCTGATTATTGTCTGTACCGTAAGGCTGCTGGTAACCCTGATTTGAGTAGTTATTCTGCTGTGGATCCGGGCCGTTGCCCTGTGGGTTATTCAAAGAATCGTTGTTGTAGCCGTTATTGTTGTAATTGTCCATCTTTTTCCTCCATAAATTTGTAAGCATAAAATCAGCAAACCACTGTAAATATACATAATTTGCCTTAATGTTTATTATAAAGTACAAGTCAACAAATGTCAACAATTAATTAACAAATGCCACAAATTAATACATATTTATTTACAGTTCAATACTCATAGTGGCAAAAGCATTAAGGTCTGTGCTTGCAATATTTCCGCTTAAAAATTCATAATATCCCTGCGAGCCAACCATTGCCGCATTGTCACCGCAAAGAGATTTTTCGGGCATATAAAAAGCAAGTCCGTGCTTATCACATTCTTCCTGTAAAGAAGAACGCAAAAGTCGGTTTGCAGACACACCGCCTGCAATAACCAGCTTGTCAACCTTTAAATCTTCTGCCGCTTTCAAAAAATTGGTTTTTAAACAGTCAACAACCGCATATCTGAAAGATGCGCAAACATCTGCCTTGTTAAGTTCTATGCCCTTTTGCGCAGAATTATGAATTAGATTTATTACAGCTGTTTTAAGTCCCGAAAAGCTGAAATCATACTGTGAACCGCTTACGGTAGGTCTTGGCAACTTAAATGCAAAAGGATCGCCGTCCTCTGCTACCTTATCAAGTGCAATTCCGCCCGGATACGGCATACCCATAGTTCTTGCCGCTTTATCAAATGTCTCGCCTGCCGCATCATCTCTTGTTTTGCCGATAATGCGCATTTTTGTGTAATCCTCAACCATTACAATATGACTGTGACCGCCCGAAACAACAAGGCAAAGAAACGGCGGTTTTAAATCGGGATTAGAAATATAATTAGAGGCAATGTGCGATCTTAAATGATGGGTCGGAACAAGCGGAAGTCCTGTTGAAAGAGAAAGTCCCTTTGCAAAATTAACTCCTACAAGCAAAGCCCCTATAAGACCCGGTGCGTATGTAACCGCAATTGCATCTATTTCTTTTAAAGTAAGTTCTGCCTGCTCAAGCGAGTTTTTTACAACAGGCACTATTGCCTCGGCGTGTCTGCGGGATGCAATTTCGGGAACAACACCGCCATACAGTTTATGCTCCTCAACCTGAGAGGCAACAACAGAGGATATAACTTTTCTTCCGTCCTCAACAACCGCTGCTGCGGTTTCGTCACAAGAGGACTCTATTGCAAGTATCTTCATAAAAATAATCCTTTCGTTTTATCAAAAATACTTTGTCATCAGTATTGCGTTTTCGACAGGTTCAGAATAATAATTCTTTCTCTCCCCCACCTTAACAAAGCCTGCGTTTGAATACAGTCTTATTGCATTTTCATTGGATTGTCTTACCTCAAGAGTCAAAAAAGCCAGGCTGTTTTTCTTGGCAAAGGTAACAAGAGTATTTATCAAAGCCGTACCTATGCCCTTTTTTCGTGCGTTTTCATCAACCGCCACATTAAAAATATATCCTTCGTCAACAACAACATTCATTCCTATGTAGCCGAGAACCTTATCGTCCTCAACACTTACATAAAAATGTGAGCCGTTGTTTTTTAGTTCAGACTCAAGACTTTTTAATGACCAAGGATGAGAAAAGCATTTATTTTCAATCTCTGCCACCTGTAAAAGGTGGCTTTCTTTCATTTCTTCAATTCTCATATTGTTTTAAAATTTCCTTAACGGCACTGCAAATTTCATCTCGGCACTGTCTGTAAACCTCAACACCGCACATATACGGGTCGGCAACATTAATAACCTCGATTTTATCGGCAGGAACAGCGCACTGCGTCATAAGAAAAAACTTGTGACTTACCGACATACAGTAGAATTTATCGTATTCGTCAAGTTTTTTATCGGAATAAGCCGTAGAATGCATATCCGAAATATCAATACCGATTTCTTTGCAGACTTCAACCGAATTTTCAGAAACAGGCATACCTGTTACGGTTGTTGTACCCATACTCTCTGCCCTTACGGCAAGTCCTTTTTCCTCTGCAAAATGGTTAAAAACAGCCTCTGCCATAGGGCTGCGGCAAGTATTGCCTGTACATACAAACATAATTTTATTTTTTGGCATCATACCAAGTCCTTCCGACAGCAGCGTCGGCGGTAAGAGGAACAGAAAGTTTTACGGCGTTTTCCATTTCCTCCTGCAACAGCTTTGCCACTGTTTCCTTTTCGTTTTCGGGAGCCTCGACAATCAACTCATCGTGCACCTGCAAAATAAGTCTTGCCTGCAAGCCCTCTTTTTTCATTCTTTCGTCAACTTTAATCATTGCGATTTTGATAATATCTGCGGCAGTGCCCTGAATCGGCATATTTCTTGCCACACGCTCACCGAAAGCTCTCATCATATGCTTGCCCGAGCTAAGTTCAGGCAAATATCTTCTTCTGCCAAACATTGTTTCAACATAGCCGTCACGCTTTGCCTTTTCTACAACATTTTTCATATATTCGTCAACACCGCTGTAATGAGCAAGGTAGTCTTTAATATACTTAGACGCCTCTTTGTTGGTAACTTTAATATCTTTAGCAAGCGAATACGCTCCAATGCCATACACAATACCAAAATTTACCGCCTTGGCACGGCTGCGCATTGTAGGAGTAACCATTTCAACAGGCATATTAAACACCTGTGACGCTGTAATAGTGTGAATATCGGCATTCGTATTAAATGCCTCTATCATATTCTTATCGCCCGAAATATGAGCAAGCACTCTTAATTCAATTTGAGAATAATCGGCATCAACAAGCACCCAACCCTCTCTTGCGGCAAAAAATCTTCTCAATTCTCTGCCGATTTCTGTACGGACAGGGATATTTTGTAAATTAGGCTCTGTTGAGCTGATTCTTCCCGTTCTGGTTTCGGTTTGATTAAAACTTGAGTGTATTCTGCCGTCCTCGGCAATAACCTTTAACAGCCCCTCGCAATAGGTTGAATAAAGTTTTGCAAGCGTACGGTACGAAAGCACCATTTCAACCGCAGGATGTTCGTAGCGCAGACTTTCAAGCACCTCTGCGTTTGTACTGTAGCCGCTTTTTGTTTTCTTCTTACATGGAAGTCCTAAATCTTCAAAAAGCGCCTTGCCAAGCTGTTTCGGAGAATTTATGTTAAATTCATAACCGATGCTTGTGTATATCTCATTTTCAAGATTTTTTATCTGTTCGTGCAATATCTTGCCGTAGTCCTCTATACCCTGCCTGTCAACGGCAAATCCAAGGTTCTCCATTTTAGCAAGCACCTTTGCAAGAGGAATTTCAATATCTGTCAACAGCTTTTCCTGTTCGTTTGTATCTATATCTTTCTTAAGTTTTTCGCAAAGCACATCATATACGGCAAGGGCGGAAAGTTCCGAAAACTTCTCGTTTTTCGGAAGCGTTATTCCGTAACCGCCGCATAAATTTTCGTCACTGTAATCTTTTGATGACGGCTCAATAAGATATGCCGCAAGTTCAATATCAAACGCAAGCGATTTTACTTCAATATTCTTCTTATCGGCATAAGCAAAAACTGTCTTACTGCCGTGAGTAAATTTCAAAATTTCTTCATTTTCAAGAAGTTTGTCGAAAAATTCGTTATTCTTAACAATATAAACTTTACCGTCAAAAAGAATGTTGCAAACAGGATTTTCTATATCAGAAAAATCAGTTTTAAAATATACCTTACCCTGTTTTTTAATATTCTCATACAGAACATTAGCATCTGCATTTTCTACAACTTCAAAGTTCTGCATAGCTGCAGGCTTTTCCTCCGCTGTCGGCATTTCTTTTAATCCGAGTTTGTCGATAAGCGAGAATAGCTCAAGTTTTGCCATAAACCTCGCACATTCTTCGGGGTCTTTTAATTCGACTTTGTAATCCTCAACATTTGTATTGATAGGAACTTCGCAGAAAATCTCACCGAGCATACGGCTTAACTTCGCATTTTCCTCGGAATTTTTAAGTTTATTTCTGATGCCGTCCTTAACATCTATCTCGTCAATATGGCTGTAAATGTAATCAACACTGCCAAAGCGTGAAATCAAATCGCCTGCGCCCTTAGGGCCGATTCCCGCTACCCCGGGAATATTATCGGACGAATCGCCTTGAATAGCCTTAATTTCTATAAGCTGTTTTGGTGTAACGCCGTAATCCTCAAAAATTTTTGCAGGTGTATAACTGATGTCTTGCTTGTTTGTGCAGAGATGCACTGTTGTTGTATCGGAAACAAGCTGTAAGCTGTCACGGTCACCTGTCGCAATCACACATTCGTTGCCGTTTTTCTCGCAAGCCTTTGCAAATGTTCCCAAAATATCGTCGGCCTCATATCCCTCGCAGGTCACAAGAGTATAACCCAAAAGCTGTAAAAGCTCTTTTAGCGGTTTAATCTGTGAGGCAAGCTCTTCCGGCATACCTTTTCTTGTTGCCTTGTAGCCTGCATATGCCTTGTGGCGGAATGTAGGAGCTTTAAGGTCAAAAGCAATAGCTACCGCATCGGGATTTTCTTCGTTTTTTATTTTTGTGAGCATTGTAAGAAATCCGTAAATCGCATTTGTAAACTGACCGTCTTTTGTTGTAAGCGGTCTTATACCGTAAAAAGCACGGTTTACTATACTGTTTCCGTCAATAACAAGCATTCTCATAGCTTATACATCACATCCATTACTTTTCCGTTTTTAATATAAATTCTCGGTACACGCTTGCCTACAAGGCAAACTACTTCATAGTTAATAGTATCAGTATTTTTTGCAAGGTCATCGGCTGTCATTTCGCCGTTTTCGCCTGTTCCGAAAATCACTACCTCGTCACCGATTTTTACATCTTCAATATCGGTAACATCAATCATAGTCTGGTCCATACATATTCTGCCCACAATTTTTGCTTTTTTACCGTTGACAAGCATATATCCGTCCTTTGCGTTCTGACGAATAAAACCGTCGGCATATCCAATCGGAACAGTTGCAATCTTCATATCTTTAGGAGCGGTAAATGTTCTTCCGTATGAAATATCAGCACCCTTTTTAAGATTTTTTACATATGCAACCGTTGATTTTAAAGTCATTGCGGGAATAAGATTTAAATTATTCTGAATTTTATACGACGGAGCAAGTCCGTAAAGTATAATACCCGCTCTTACCATATCGCAATATGTATGCTCGTAATCTTCAATAGCACCGCTGTTTGAACAGTGGCAAATCTTAATGTTAATTCCCGATTCTTTAAGTTTATCTCTTACATAAGTAAAGCAACTGTACTGCTTTTCTGTAAAGTCTTTGCCGTCCTCGGCTTCATCCGATACACAGAAATGAGTAAACATACCCTCAAGCTCAAGATTTTTTAGAGTGCAGGCTGTTTTAATTTCCTCAACAGAATAATCATCTCTCGGAAATTCCTGACACATAAAACCTATTCTGCTCATACCGGTATCAACTTTGATGTGAATTTTACAAACCACATTCTGCTCACAACAAGCCTTAGAAAGCATTTTTGCGTATTCAAGGCTGTAGACCGCTTGAGAAATGTTATATTCCGAAAGTCGTTTAGCCTCATTTGCAGGAGTAAAGCCTAAAATTACAATAGGCAATTTTGCGCCTGCCTCACGGATTTCAATACCCTCGTCAATATTTGAAACGGCAAAAAAGTCAGCGCCAAGCTGCTCATAGAGTTTAGACAGTTCAACGGCGCCGTGACCGTAACCGTCCGCTTTTATAACGCAGCAAATCTTTGCTCTGCCGCCGACTTTGTTTTTTATTTCATTAAAATTATGCTTAATTGCATCAAGCGATACCTCTGCCCAGGTTCTCTTTAAGTAATCCATCAAACTACCTCTTTTATTTTTATTCGCATCTAATTTAATACCGTAAACATCTGTATTTTTTACAAATCAAATTGTACTGTCTTAAATATTTATTATAATACTTTTACACCGATAAATCAATCCATATTGACAAAGAAAAACTAAGTGCTAAAATATTAGTAGATTACGCACAAAAGGTTGATTTTATGGAAATAAATATTCGCAAAGCAGTCAAAAGTGATTACCCTGCCATGGTTGAAATCTGGAACGAAGTTGTAGAGGACGGAATAGCGTTTCCGCAGCTTGATTTACTTGACGAAAACAGCGGTGCGGAATTTTTCGGTTCACAAACATATTGTGCAGTTGCGGAAAATACCGAAAGCCACGAAATTTTAGGCTTATACATTCTTCACCCCAACAATGTAGGCAGATGCGGTCACATTTGCAACGCAAGCTATGCCGTAAAAAGCAGTGCAAGAAATTTACATATCGGTGAAAAGCTTGTTTCGGATTGCCTTGTTCAAGGCAAGGAAAACGGATTTAAAATTTTACAATTCAACGCAGTTGTAAAGTCAAATCTTTCTGCCCGACATCTCTACAAAAAACTCGGTTTTGTCGAGCTTGGTACAATTCCAAACGGATTTTTGCTCAAAAGCGGAGATTACGAAGACATAGTAATTTACTATCACACACTTTAATTTACACATAAATTATGCCCCTGTCGCAAGACAAGGGCATTTTTTAGCTTAAAAGCATTTGATAATGCGGTATTTTATCCTCAAGATACGGACCTTCGGTAACAACAAATCCAAAACTTTTATAAAAATCAAGCAAATACGCCTGACCTGAAATCCTGATTTTTTGTATCTTCATAATATTGTGAATAAAGTCAATGCACTTTTGCACAATCTCTCTGCCAAGTCCTTTTCCTCTGTATGTCTTATCAAGCACAATTCTGCCTATAGACGGCTCATCGTATGAAAGATTAGGAGGTAAAATTCTCGCATAGCCAATAATTTTACCGTCATCTTCAAGTATTAAATGCATACATTTTTGGTCTTTATCATCGGGGTCTATTTCAAGGCAATTCTGCTCGATTACAAAGACTTCAAATCTCAATTTCAAAACAGCATATAATTCTTCATTTGTAAGTTCGTCAAAACTTTTAAATATCCATTCCATACAAAAACTCACCTTAAACAAAGGGCAGTCACAAAGACTGCCCTGTAATTTTTTATTTTAAAGCGTCAATGGCAGCGGTAATGAGTGCAATCTGCTCTCTTTCCTTTGCAGCCTGTCCCTTTACCTTTTCAATAACAGCCTCAGGTGCTTTCGCAACAAATCCTGCGTTGTTCAGCTTGCCCTCGCTCTGTGCAAGTCTTTTCTTAACCTGCTCAAGCTCCTTGTTAAGTCTTGCAAGTTCTGCGTCTTTGTCAACAAGTTCGCTAAGCGGAATGTAAATCTTTGCGTCAGCTGTAACAACCGTTACTGCGCCCTCAATGTCAAAGTGCTCGGCAACCTCTACCTCATTTGCAGATGCAAGTTTCTGAATAAACGGTGTGCCGTTAGTAAATGTGTCTGCAAACTTAGTTGCAACATAAACCTTAGCTTTCTTTGACGGAGGAACATTCATCTCACTGCGGCGGTTACGGATAGCACGGATAGCGTCCATAACTCTTTCCATTTCGGCAACATCCTCCGGGAAGTCAAGTTCTTCCTTGAACTCCGGATACTTAGCAAGCATAACGGTTTCACCCTCGTGAGGAATAGTCTGCCAAATTTCTTCTGTTACATACGGCATAAACGGATGGAGAAGTCTTAAAATCTGATCAAGTACATAAAGAAGTACCTGTCTTGCATTTTGAGCGTCCTCGCCGTCACCCGAAAGTCTTGTCTTAGCAAGTTCAATATACCAGTCGCAATAACAATCCCAAATGAACTCGTAAACTTTCTGAACAGCAATACCAAGCTCAAATTTCTCAAGGTTTTCGTTTACTTCCTTAGCTACTGTATTGAACTTAGAAACAATCCACTTGTCCTCTGTAGTAAGAGTGTCGGGAAGTTTGTTCTCAACATCATAATCGTCGATATTCATATGAACATAACGGGCAGCATTCCAAAGCTTATTGGCAAAGTTTGCACAAGCCTCGATACGCTTTTCCGAATATCTGATGTCATTTCCCGGTGAGTTACCCGTTACAAGCAAGAATCTGAGCGCATCGGCACCGTATCTGTTGATAACATCAATCGGGTCAGGACCGTTACCGAGTGACTTAGACATCTTTCTGCCAAGCTCATCTCTTACAATACCGTGCATAAATACGGTCTTGAACGGTGCTTCACCTGTCTGCTCAATAGCAGAGAATATCATTCTTGCAACCCAGAAGAAAATAATATCATAACCGGTTACAAGTGTATTTGTAGGATAGAAATACTCAAGTTCAGGTGTCTTATCAGGCCAGCCGAGTGTTGAGAACGGCCATAAAGCCGAACTGAACCATGTATCAAGAGTATCTTCGTCCTGATGCAAATGGTTTTTACCGCACTTAGGGCAAGCTACGGGAGTTTCCTTTGCTACGATAACCTCACCGCAATCGTCACAATACCAAGCAGGAATTCTGTGTCCCCACCAAAGCTGACGGGAAATACACCAATCCTTGATGTTCTCCATCCAGTGATAATATACTTTTTCAAATCTTTCCGGAATAATCTGTATCTGCTTTTCCTTAACACACTTGATTGCAGGCTTTGCAAGAGGTTCCATTTTTACGAACCACTGCTTTGACACTCTCGGCTCAACAGTTGTCTTACAACGGTAACAAGTACCTACATTGTGAGTGTGAGGCTCAATCTTAACGAGGAAACCGCCCTCTTCAAGGTCTTTAACGATTGCTTCACGGCACTCGTATCTGTCCATACCCTGATATTTACCGGCATTTTCGTTCATATGGGCTGTATCGTCCATAACATTGATTACCTCAAGGTTATGTCTTAAGCCGACTTCAAAGTCGTTAGGGTCGTGTGCAGGAGTAATTTTAACTACACCTGTACCAAAATCTTTTTCAACATATGCATCGGCAACAACAGGAATTTCTCTGCCTACAAGCGGAAGAATAAGTGTTTTGCCTACAATGTCTTTATATCTTTCATCATCGGGATTTACTGCAACCGCAGTATCGCCCAAAAGTGTTTCAGGTCTTGTTGTAGCAAGCTCAACATAACCGCTGCCGTCCTTTAACGGATAGCGGAGATGCCAGAAAAAGCCTTCCTGCTCTGCAAAATCAACCTCTGCGTCTGAAATTGATGTGCAGCAATGCGGGCACCAGTTGATAATACGCTCACCACGGTAGATAAGTCCTTTTTTGTAAAGCTTTACGAAAACTTCCTTAACCGCCTTAGAACAACCCTCGTCCATTGTAAAGCGCTCACGCTGCCAGTCACAGCTTGAACCGAGTTTACGGAACTGACGGGTAATTCTTCCGCCGTACTCTTCTTTCCACTCCCAGGCACGCTTGAGGAAACCCTCTCTGCCTAAATCATCTTTGGTAACGCCCTCTTTGCGCATAGCCTCAACGATTTTAGCCTCTGTCGCAATAGACGCATGGTCTGTACCTGGAAGCCAAAGTGCAGCATAGCCCTGCATTCTTCTCCAACGAATGAGAGTATCCTGAAGTGTAAGGTCAAGTGCGTGACCGATATGCAGCTGACCTGTAATATTTGGCGGCGGCATAACGATTGTGTATGGTTTTTTATCTTTGTCAACTTCTGCATGGAAGTAGTTGCCCTTCATCCAGAAATCATAAATTCTGTCCTCAAACTCAGACGGTTTGTAGGATTTAGCAAGCTCCTTTGCCATAATCATATCTCCTTACAATTTATTCGGGCAGATTACCCGACAAATATACCTTTATATTATCGCATTTTGCTTGCAATTTGTCAATTATGAAGAGATAAAAAATCATATTATTTGCAGCAAATTGCCAAAAGGTATACGGTCCTGATTTTATTGACATCATAATTTCAAGGTGATAAAATACTTATAGCTTACTTTAACTTAAATGAGGTGTTCTTATGCAATATACTATCGGTGAAATTTCAAAAAGACTTGATATGCAGCCGTCAACTCTTAGATATTATGACAAAGAAGGACTTATGCCGAATGTAAAGCGTACAAACGGCGGTATCCGAATTTTTGACGATTCCGATTACGAGTTATTAACTCTCATTGAATGTCTTAAAAGAACAGGTATGTCGCTTAAAGACATCAAAGTTTTTATAGATTGGACTCTTGAGGGGGATTCTTCAATTGACAAGCGACTTGAGCTTATCAGAAAGCAAAGAGATGCCGTACTTGCTCAAATGGAAAAACTGAATGAAACTCTCGGAATTTTAGATTACAAATGCTGGTATTACGAAACTGCGCAAAAAGCCGGCACTTGCAAAATTCACGATACACTAAGTGCCGACGATATACCGCAGAAACTGAAAAAAGCGGTGTCAAAACTTAAAGGTCACCAGTAATTCATATAAATTCTTACAATTTGCACATTCATATCATTAATATGTTAGAAATACTTTACATTCCGCAAATTGACTAAAAACGCAAAAAATGATAAAATAATATATATTATATCAATATCGGGATGTGTCACAATGAAATTTATTATAAAGCGCACCTTACCTGTTTTCTTATCACTTTTTGCTGTAATTTTTCTTTTCAGCGGCTGCGGTGATAAAAGCGAAAATGAGGTGTTAAAGGGAAAATGGGTCCCTGTATCTGCCGTTATCGACGGAGAAACCGTACAATACAGCGAGCTTGAGCTTAAGGACGGATATTTTGAATTTAATTTTAAAGGAAACGGCAGCTGTACCGCAACGCTTGCGGGTATTGAATATAAAGGCAGTTATGTTTTCAGCGGCACAAGCGTTGACGCTACACTAAACGGCAACAGCGAAAAGCTGAGTTATGAAGCGACAAGGCAAACTCTCACCTATTCGTACGATAACACAACATCATTTACATTTATAAAAGACCAGAATTAAAACTTTCCCCTGCATATTTTTGAGTATGCAGGGGAATTTTTATGCTTCTGTTTTATTGTTAATCTGTTTTTGATATAACTTTTTCATCAATACAACCGAAATAACGGCAGACAAAATCTCTGCAACAGGTACGGAAAGCCAAATTATCCATTCGCCGCAAATTGATTTATTGACAAGCACAGTAAATATCCACGCAAGAGGCAATACAAACACAAGTTGTCTGCAAACTGAAACTATCAGCGACTGCATTCCGCCGTTAATTGCCTGAAACATTCCCTGAAAAGCTATGTTAATGCCGGCAAATATAAAACTTGCAGAAACAATCCGCATTGCGCCGATACATAACAATTGTGTTTCACCCGAAAGTCCAAAAGCACTTGAAAGCGGATTAGCTATAATTTCTATTACCGCCAGACCTACAAACATTATTACTGTTGTGTAAATTGAGCCGAATTTTATACTGTCGTCAATTCTCTTTTTACTCTTCATTCCAAACGCATATGACATAATCGGAGTTATGGCGTCTCTTAATCCGAACGCTGCAAAAAGTATGAATTGCTGTATTTTATAGTACAATCCGTAAGCTGTTACCATCGCCTCACTGACCGTACCCAAAATAAGATTAAAGCCGTAAGTCATAACCGACATAAGTGCCTGTGCAATTATTGCAGGCAAACCGATTTTATAAATGTTCAGTATTGTATTTGCCGACGGCTTAATGTTTTTAACATTATTGGTTATATCTTTGTTAAACTTTATATGAAAAATAAAAGCAACCACAAGTGAAATAATTTGACCGATAACCGTAGCGTATGCAGCACCCTTTACTCCGAACTGCGGACAGCCTAACAAACCGTAAATCATAATAGGGTCAAGAATAATATTTGCAACTGCGCCACAGATCTGTGCAATTGTCGAAAATACCGATTTGCCTGTTGCTTGTAAAAGTTTTTCATAAAGAGAGAAAAATACAAGTCCAAAAGAATATACGCAGCATATTCTTAAATAATCACACGCCATTTTCAAAACAATTCCGTTTGCAGTCTGCGTGCCGATATATAATTTAACACCGAACAATCCGAATATTAAAAACACTGCGTAAATAACAACAGCAAGAAATACACCGTTACCCGCAGCCTTATCGGCATAGTTTCTGTTACCCTCTCCAAGGCTTTTAGCTACAAGAACATTAACACCCACACCTGTACCTATTCCGATTGCCACAATCAACATTTGCAAAGGGAAGGCAAGCGTAAGCGCATTAAGCGCAAGTTCACCGTTATCTTCCATATTAGATACAAAAGCACTGTCAACAATATTGTAAACCGCCTGCAACACCATTGAAAGTATCATAGGAACACCCATTCTAAGCATAAGGCTTTTAACAGGCAAAATTTCCATTTTGTCTTTTTCTTTTATTTTTTTCATAAAAACACCTCTTAAAACAAAAAAAGTGCTGCACTACTGATTGGAATTACGCAGTAGTGCAACACATCTTTATATATTATACTATTTTGGTTTTGCAGATGTCAAAGGAAGTTTTCACTAAATAATATCAGGTATTCTTTGAAATTATTATCTGAAGATTAGTAATATCGTTGATATCTATTATTCCGTTGCCGTCAATATCGGCATTATCAAAGCTGACGGTATCATTTATATCAACAAAATCCGAACCGTCCTCTGCTTTTTCGCCTGCAACAAACAGCTGAATTACCGTGCTGTCTGTAATATCAATATTGCCGTCTTTATTTACATCGCCCTTGCTTTTTGCAAATAACGATATGTCAGTATTACTTCCGATATTTTCTTCTTTAACAACAACTTGCGTTACCGCTGAATCGTAAAAATAACCGACAGCGGATTTTTTCTGCTTAATATAATAAGTGCCAACCTGTAACGGCTTAGCAAATTCGGCTATACCGTTATTGTCTGTTATTGCCGTATCAATAAGATTTTGACATTTCTCATCTGAAAACAAATCAAACTCCGCACAATTTATCGGGGCTTTAAACTCATTTGTAAGATTTACTCTTACTGTCGAAGTATCCAACTTTATTGGTGTATTTTCAGCTTGAGCATAATAAACCGTAAGACCGCTCCATGTATATTGATAAACATTATCAAGAATTATTCTGTCAGAGAATAATTCAAAGCCTTTCGGAGCAACAACCTGCTTTGCGTAATAATTACCGTACGGCATATAAAGAGCTGAATCGAAAGCACTTTCATTCCATTTAATATTATTTACATCGTCGGTTTTTTCTTTTGAGGTTGCGCATACCCAGCCGTCTTCGCCTGTTTTCATATAACCGCAAAAAGTGTTATCGGAATTATAAACTTCATAAACCGCACCGCCAAGTGAATAATTTTCATTATTATCGGTCAATTCGGAATAAGATGACACATTCTGAATACGAAGTGCTATTTTAGGCGTCTTGTTTATTTTGCTTAATTTATGGTTATTTTCATTTACAGCTACACCTGCATAGTATCTTTCCGTACCGCCCCATGTCAATGTAGACTTTTCAAATTTATATACCGTGTTGTCTGCAACATACCCGTTCGGTGTTTTTGTTTCTTTGCACCAATAAGAAGTTTTTGCAACAGGCACGCCTCTCGCAACCACACTTGATGAAGAATACTGTTGACTGCTTGTCAGACCAAATGCACCGAATCCGTCAGACTGCGGTACAATTTTTCCGACAGGCTTTCTACAAGCCGAGTCAGCATAAACCGTGTATTCAAACTGTGAATAATCGTATGAAGTACCCTTTAATCCGCTTTGTGTGCTGTTAAGCTGAATATTAAGATCAATACCGTTTGAACAACCTGTTTTATATACATACAATCCGTAGCAAGTACCCCTCGGTTCAATATTTGTGATTGTATTTACATTTTTATATTGAGAATGCCAGAACTTGTTATTTTTTGAATTATTGCCGTAAAAAATACCGACATGAGCGTCAGCCGTACCGAGCATAAAAATAATATCGCCTTTTTCAAGCACTCCGCTGTTCAATGCATTATTAATGGCACTTGTACCGTCAAAATAATATGTCTTGATATTGTTATTGCTCGCCCAATTAATCCATGTATCCTGACCCGTATCATAAGGCGCATACGAATAACTCGGAATATGAGTGTTTGCGTATGAATAGCTTACCGACTGACCCTTTTGTGCCTTGGTATTTGCAAGTGACTTGTAAAGTATATGCCATACAAATCCTGTGCAGTTCATCTGCGGCTTGTACGATGAACCGTTAAGCTCGTCTTGTCTGCCGTAACCTACACAGTAATATCCGCTGTTTGGTGAATATAAATCTGTATTAAAGTAACCTTTGGTATCTCCTTTTGGTGTACGATGGTCGCCCGATGTATATTTTGTACCGAGATAATAATCAGTACCTACAGATGAATCATAATTTTTATAAACAGTGTAAGTCTGATAATCATTGCTTGAATCATTATCGTGATTTACAATCCATTTGTAGTATTCGGCAGTATCTATTCCCAATGCTTCGCATACGGTTTTACTGCCCCATTTGCTGTAAGAAACCGATTCTGTTACTTCTGCGCCAAATGCAGTAACTGTAGAAGAAAATGCAAGCACAGCAGTCAGCGTAATTGCAGATAATTTTTTTATTCCTCTCATTTTCATTCCTCAATTCAAAAAAATTCTTTATCAAAAATTGTGGGAAAGTATGGTTTAGCGCACGAGTTAAACCATAATTTATTAATGTTACCCAAACATTTAGAAAACATTAAAACAAAACTTTAAAAGGGCGACAGAATAGCTCTGCCGCCCTATGACTTCATTATATTATGCTTTTAGATAGCACGAACACGGATTACACCTTCAATAGCTGCAATAGCGGCAGCATTTTCAGGGTTACCGCCTGCAACATCAATAATTGCATAAGCGTAGTCGCCACGGCTCTTTGAAAGCATATTTTCTACATTGCCTTTTACCTCTGAAAGTACCTTCTTAAGAAGTTCAGGTACATTCTTGTGCATTACGCAGAAACGAACATTCTCTGTATTTGTTCTTGCAAGTGAAAGTGCAGGATAGTTTACAGAATTTACAATGTTACCGTTTTCGAGGTACTCTTTAAGCTCATCGCAAGCCATAATTGCGCAGTTATCTTCACTTTCGGGAGTTGATGCACCGAGATGTGGAAGACAAATGATATTCTCTTCGCCGATAATATCATCAGTTGCAAAGTCTGTTACATACTTAGCAACCTTACCGCTCTTAACAGCCTCAAGAACAGCTGTTGAATTTACAAGACCGTCACGGCTGAAGTTGAGAATACGAACGCCGTCTTTCATCTTAGCAATCATATCTGCATCAACCATATCCTTAGTGTCAGCTGTAAGAGGAACATGGATTGTAAGGTAATCACAGTTTACCATTACATCTTCGCCGCTCTTCATAAGCTTAACGGCAGGATTGAGCTTTAATGCGTTTGTTACAGACATAAACGGATCAAAACCGATTACATCCATACCGAGTGCAACGGCACAGTTGGCAACAAGAATACCTATAGCGCCAAGACCGATAACACCGAGAGTTTTGCCCTTAATTTCAGGACCTACAAACTGGCTCTTGCCTTTTTCTACCATCTTACCTACTGCGTCACCGTTACCTTTGAGTGTCTTTGCCCAGTCTGCACCTTCCATTACTCTTCTTGAAGAGAGTAAAAGACCTGCAATTACAAGCTCTTTAACAGCATTTGCATTAGCACCCGGAGTATTGAAAACCACAATACCCTTTTCAGAACAAACATCTTTAGGAATGTTGTTTGTACCTGCGCCTGCTCTTGCAATGGCAAGGAGATTATCTTCAAACTGCATATCGTGCATAGCAGCACTTCTTACGAGAACTGCGTCAGGATTCTGAACATCGTCACCGTAAGCGTAATTGTCGCCAAGGCGGCTTGTGCCAACGGCAGCAATTTTATTGAGAGTAAGTATATTAAACATTGTATTCATCCTCTTTTATTTTATTTAAAGCAGATTGTTTGAGCAAAAATTACTTGTTTTCTGCCTCAAACTTCTTCATAAAGTCAACAAGAGCAACTACACCCTCATATGGCATAGCATTGTAGATAGAAGCTCTCATACCGCCAACTGTACGGTGACCCTTGATGTTTACAAGACCTGCCTCTGTTGCCTCTTTAACAAACTTAGCGTCAAGGTCAGCATTGCCTGTTACGAACGGAACATTCATAAGTGAACGATCCTCAGGAACAACAGTACCCTTAAAGAGTTCTGAATTATCAAGGAAGTCATAAAGAAGTTTAGCCTTTTTCTCGTTAAGCTCTTTCATCTTATCAAGACCGCCAACCTCATTCTTAATCCACTCAAGAACAAGCTTTGCAATATAAATTGTGTAGCAAGGAGGTGTGTTGAAAAGTGAATCTGCGTCAGCGTGAGTCTTATAGTTAAGCATTGTCGGGCAGATGTCCATAGCATTGCCGATAAGATCCTCACGAACAATTGCGATTGTAAGACCTGCAGGAGCCATATTCTTTTGAGCTCCTGCAAAGAGTGCGCCAAACTTAGTTACATCAATAGGCTCTGAAAGAATACAAGATGAAATATCTGCAATAAGCGGAATATCGCCTGTATCCGGAAGTTCGTGATAAACAGTACCGTAAATAGTATTGTTCATACAAATATACACATAGTCGGCGTCCTCTCTGAACATTGACTTATCTGTCTTAGGAATATAAGAGAAAGTTTTATCCTCCGAAGAAGCAACAGCCTTAGCGTCGCCATAACGAGCAGCCTCTTTGTAAGCTTTTTTAGCCCACTGACCTGTGATTATGTAGTCAGCCTTATTGTTCTTGTTCATAAAGTTGAGTGCTACCATAGCAAACTGTGTAGAACCGCCGCCCTGGAGGAACATAACCTTGTAGTTGTCAGGAATGTTCATAATCTCACGAAGTAAAGCTTCAGCGTCCTTAATGATTTTATCATATGTTTTGCTGCGGTGTGACATTTCCATTACACTCTGTCCACTGCCCTGATAATCAAGCATTTCATCTGCTGCTGTCTTTAATACTGCCTCCGGAAGCATTGAAGGACCGGCAGAAAAGTTATATACTCTTGCCATATTAAAAATCTCCCTTGAAAATATATTTTATTTACAGTTTTAACTAATACTGACTATTAAATTATACCGCCAACTTTTAGCAAAGTCAACAATATTTGGTGTTTAATACATAAAAATAACAATTTATTGTATTATTTCTTAATTTTGCCTATGCAGCCGATAATTTCGTCACGCATACGAACCGCCTCGTTGTAAGCAGCCTTTGCAAAATCATTCTCGGTAAGGCCCTGTTTTTTCCATGCGCACATAATACCACGGCTTGAATTGATGATTGCGCCAAGACCGTTTTCATCAAATGCGTTTTTAACATCATTTGCACCGCCGCCCTGTGCACCGTAACCCGGTACAAGGAAAAATGTGTGCGGACATTTAGTTCTCATTTCGGCAAGCTGTTCGGGATATGTTGCACCGACTACTGCGCCGACACCCGAGTAACCGTATTTGCCCTCAAGCTCTGTTCCCCACTCTTCGCACATTTTACCCATTTGCTCATAAACGGTTGTGCCGTCATCAAGCTTTTTATCCTGTAATTCGCCTGAGCTTGGGTTTGATGTTTTTACAAGTACAAAAATTCCCTTGTCACCGCTTTTGCAAATATTAACAAGCGGCTTTATACCGTCTGTGCCGAGGTAGCCGTTTACTGTAAGTGCGTCTGCACCAAAAGCCTCTACCTCTTCGCCTGCAACTGTGGTTGAGCCGAGGTGAGCAGCAGCGTAAGCCTCCATTGTTGTACCGATGTCGTTACGCTTACCGTCTGTAATAACAAACATACCCTTTGACTTTGCATATGCGATAGTGTCTGCAAGTGCCTTAACGCCCTGCCAACCGTACATTTCGTAGTAAGCAGCTTGTGGCTTGATTGCAGGAACTACCTCATAAAGAGCGTCAATAAGCGCCTTGTTAAACTCAAACAAAGCGGCAGCCGCACCCTCAAGAGTTTTGCCGTACTTAGCAAAACACTCGTCTTTAATGTACTGTGGTACATAGTCGAGCTTTGGGTCAAGACCTGCAACTGTCGGGTTCTGCATTTCTACAATTTTATCAATAAGTCTGTCGAATGCCATTTTTTACTCTCCTTTATTTTGTAACGATATTACTCTTATTTCTATTCCCAATACGCCGTATTTCTTCTGCTGCTCCTCTGAATAATACTCTATCATATCCTCGGGTTTTGCATTTGAAATATCTTCCTTAGTATATCCGCATTTAAGTAAAGGAAGATCAGCGTATAATTCCTTAAAAGATTTATATTTATAAATATCAATAACCTCAGCCGTAATGGTTTTAATGCTGTCTTCTGTATTTACAAAAGTAATCAAATCCTTGCGGTTTAGTTTTCTGCGTTTTTCATCATTAAGCCTTAACTCAATGGTTTTTTCTCCGCTTGCTATCATTTTGAACGGCAAGGGATTTAATCTCATTATATGCGTCATCAGCTGTTGATAATGTCAAAAAGTTCGTGAGCAAAGTTTGTGTAATCTTTTCTGTCATCCTTAACAAATGAGATAGCCGGACGGGGGTGAGTGTTGTACTGACCTGTAAGCATATAAGGAACATCGTATCCCCACTTAACTCCGCTTTCTCTGAACTGCTGTGTATACTCAAGCATCTTGAGAATCGGGTCAACCTTGTACTTAGGATTTTTGAGGAAACCTAAGAGTAGCTCAAGTGCGCAGTTGCCTGCACCTCTGCCCATACCGTCTACTGTTGCGTCAAGGTAGCTGACACCCTGTGTCATTGCCTCAATAGTATTTGCGAAAGCAAGCTGCTGGTTGTTGTGTGCATGAATACCGACTGACTTGCCGTACTTTTCACCGTATGAGCAATATAATTCAGCTAACTTTCTTGCCTCCTCAGGGTAAAGAGCGCCGTAGCTGTCTACAATATAAAATGCGTTTACAGGGCTTTTGCCGAGAATATCAAGAGCTGTAATAATATCCTCTGTTCTCGCCTTTGAAACAGCCATAATGTTGATTGTGGTTTCATAGCCTTTCTTTGCGCAGTCCTCAATCATTTCTACTGCCGCAGGAATTGTGTTGATATATGTTGCAATTCTTACAAGGTCAATCGGACTTTCGTTCTTTGGAAGAATGTCATTCTTAAAATCTGTTCTGCCAACATCAGCCATAACTGCAATCTTAAGGTCTGTATTGTTCTCTCCGACAATCTCTCTGATGTCATCGTCGTTACAGAACTTCCACTTACCAAAATCTTTTTCGTTGAAAAGTTCCTTAGATGCCTTATAGCCGAACTCCATATAATCAACACCGGCTTTAACATTTGCTTTGTATAAAGCCTTTACGAATTCGTCGGGGAACTCGAAATTATTACAAAGTCCGCCGTCACGAATTGTAGCGTCAACAACTCGTATATCTTCTCTTACTGATAACAAATCACCTTTTTGTGCCATTTTGCCAAATCTCCTTTAATCTGCGAGCGCTCCGATTATTTATCTTCAAATACGGTTTTTCCGCCCAAAATTGTATATTTTACCTTTCCGCAGAGCGTTTTGCCCTTGAAAGGAGTATTTTTACTCTTGCCGTGCAATTTATCTACATCAACAACCCATTCTTCGTTCAAATCAACGAGTGCAAGGTCTGCAGGCGCACCGACTTTGATATGTCCTGCATTGATTCCGAGAATTTCGGCAGGATTTGTGCTCATCTTTTCAACAAGCTCCGAAATTGTAAGAAGTCCTGTTTTTACAAGATATGTGTATGATACCGCAAATGAAGTTTCCATACCGATAGAACCGTTCGGTGCTTTTTCAAAATCGGACTTTTCTTCCGGTGTATGCGGTGCGTGGTCGGTTGCAATAGCATCAAGCGTACCGTCTTTAAGACCGCTTATTATTTCAACAACATCTTCATGTGTGCGGAGAGGCGGATTCATTCTGAAATCTGCGTCCTTTGCAAGCAATTCTTTTTCTGTCATTGAGAAATAGTGCGGTGCGGTTTCTGCCGTAACCTTAACCCCTCTTCTCTTTGCATCTCTTACAAGTGCAACGCTTGTCTTTGTGCTGACATGACAAATGTGTATCGGCACATCAAGCGCCGCCGCAAGTGCAATTTCTCTTGCGGTACCGCAATCCTCTGCTGCGGCAGGAATACCCTTTACGCCGAGATTTTTGCTTACTTCGCCGCCGTTGATTTTACCGCCGTCTGCAAGGAAAAGATCCTCGCAGTGAGCAACAACCGTCATACCGAGCTGCGGAGCTTTTTCCATTGCCTCGCTTAAATACTTTGTGTTTTCAACCGGTCTGCCGTCATCCGAAAGAGCAATTGCACCTGCTGATTTAAGTTCTTCAATATCGGTCGGTTCAAGACTTTTGAGTCCCTTTGTAATACTGCCTGCCACATAAACATTGGCATCGGCATTCTTTGCCTTGTCAAGAATATATTTTACGGTTTCGGCATTATCCGTAGTAGGGATTGTGTTAGGCATTGCAAGTAAACTTGTAACACCGCCCGCAGCAGCTGCTTTACAGCCTGTTATAATATCCTCTTTGTGAGTTTGACCGGGGTCACGAAGATGTACATGCATATCCACAATACCCGGAATAAGTGTTAAGCCGTCTGCATCAATCACATTGCCCTCTGTAGAGATGTTCTCTGCAATTTTTGTGATTTTGCCGTCTTTTACAAGAACATCGGCAACTTTGTCAAGTCCATCTGACGGTGAAACTATGTGTGCGTTTTTAATTACTAAAGTATTTATTTTAATCACCTCTGATTACTTTCTTCTGTTATTGTTCTGCTGTGGTTTTCTGTTTGGTGTTCTGCGAGCTGACTGAGATGCTCTGCCGTTAGGCTGCGGTCTTCTCTGTGTGGCGCTGTGTACCTTTACAAGACCGTTGCCGTCACGCCTTTGCGTAGCCTGCTGTTTTCTCACACGCTCTCTTTCTCTGCGTTCGAGTTCAGCTTTTTTACGCTTTTTAGCAGCATGCTTACGCTTTATAAGTCTTGAAACATTTGTGCAGAAATATCCGCAGTGTACAAAGAAATTCTTTATTCCGTTACCTGCTTTTTCCGCAGCCGCAATAAAGCTTTCTGTCTTATCGTTATCCACAGCGGTTTCAACCTCTACGGCACGCTTTTCTTCCTCTGAAAGAACATCGTAATCGACCGCATTTTTGAGGTCTGAACTGTCAACATCAATGATGCCTACAATTCTTCTCGGCTTTTCCTCAAAGAAATCATAACCTTCATCAAAATCATCGGCTGTATTTTTTTCAGCCTCTCTTCTCAGTTCTTCCTCGTTTTCTTCTTCGACTTTATCTTCCGTTTCTTCTTCGTATTCAGATTCAACTTCTTCAATTGTTTCTTCTATTTCGTCTGTCGGTTCTTCTTCTGTTGAAATTTCTGCCTGTGCAGCTTCTTCGTATTTTCCGTCGTCCGAAATTACTTTTTCTTCCGATTTAATTTCAAAGTCTGCGTTTTCTTTATCTTCTACCGATTGATTTTCAACGGCTGCATCGGTAGCATCCGCATCTGCCTCCTCGGTTATTTCCGAGTTTTCTTCAGCATCGTTTTCATCTTCGGGTTCGTCAACAGCCACGGTTTGAACAACCTCTTCGGTCTGTAAATCCTCCTTAGCCTCTTCAAGTCGGTCTTCAATTACTTCCTGCGGCTCAAGTTTTTCGGCACTTGTTTCTATAACTTCAACATCTGTGCCCTCATTCTTAAGCCTTTCTTTGCTCTCATTTACTATTTCGTCAATTTCATAATCCGAAACTGTCGGCTTTTCGTAAATCTTAACCTTTACTTCTTCTTCGTCAATGTCCTTGTAATCGTCAAAGAGGTCATCGTCTTTTTTGCCGCTGCTTATGTCGTTGTTTTCTTCTTTTAACTCATCATAAGCCTGATGAATGCTGACAATATCATCTTCCTGTAATTTTTTTACAGGTTTATTGTTTGATTTGTATTTATCGGTAAGTTCACGCAAAATTTTTTCGTTTTTGCTCTTTTTGTTTTTCTTTCTTGTCTTTTTACCTGCAATCATAACTATGATAAAAAGAATAATAACAACAGCAACTATACCTATGTAAACATATTTTGTAAAGTCGCTTTCCGGGTCAGCTTTTGCATTAAAAGTAACGGTTGAAAGAATTGACTTTAAAGTTTGATAATCGGCAGATGTAACATCGCCGCCGTTATGCTGAATAGTAATATTAATACTCATTCCGTCATAAACGGTGTTTGCCTGATAAGTCTTGATTCTGTCACTGCCGCTCTCTACATTAAGGTCAAACATAAGCCATACAAGGTCTTGCGCCTGATCCGGCGTGCAACTGATATATTCCTCTTGAGAAATAAAACTTTCTCTCACTTCATAAAGCTTTTCGTCCGAAAGAAGTTTATAATTCTTAATACCCTCGCTGTCACCGTTGCGTGTCATAGTAACCGTGACCGTCGTGGTTGCCTGATTATCCATAGCCTGCATAAAAATATCACTGCTCTTGAAATCAGACATTGTTTTGTCATAATCAAGTCCGAAAACGGAAAAATACTTGTCGGTACTCTTGCTGTCCCTTGTTATGCCAAGCATATTGTCGGGCAGTTGAATTGTCATATTATCAAGTTTTTCAATCTGTATTTTACTGCCCGCCGCACTGCAAACAACGGCAGTACAAGCAACAAGTGCCGCACAAACAAATGCTGTAAAAAATCTTTTTATATTTTTAGCTGTCATACTAAAAGCCTCCGAAAAACAGAATATTCTGTCAATAAATCCATATACATCAATTATTATACATAATACAAGTAAAAAATACAAGTGCAAGGCGGTGTTTTAAGAGAATTTTTTGAAATTTAAAGCGCTAAAGCGTTTGTTTTTTCCAATAAAGAAAACAAAAACCAAGTGACAGCCATTCCGTCACTTGGTTTTTAAAATAAAATTTCTAATGTTTATTTTTGTAAATTACTCAACAGTAACTGATTTTGCAAGGTTTCTTGGCTTATCAGGGTCATTACCCTTATTGACCGCTGTGTAATAAGCAAGAATCTGGAGCGGAACAACCGCAGAAATCGGCATAAGAAGTTCATCTGTCTGCGGAACTTTAATAACATAATCCGCAATACCGTCCTCAAGAGTTCTTGCACAAGCCTCCGAGCAAACAAGAATATTCATAGCACCTCTCGACTTAACCTCAACAATATTACTGATAGTTTTTGCAATAAGGTCACTCTGTGTTGCAACAGAAATTACAGGCATACCGTCCTCAATAAGAGAAATTGTACCGTGCTTTAATTCACCTGCCGCATAGCTCTCGGAGTGAATGTATGATACTTCCTTAAGTTTAAGCGAACCTTCCATTGAAAGAGCATAGTCAAGACCTCTGCCAATGTAGAGCAAGCTGTCTGTTGTGATAAGTTTTGTCGCTACATACTTGCATTTTTCCTCTGTTGTTTCAATAACATACTTAACAGCTTCCGGCATTTTGAGAAGTGCAGACACAAGTCTTTTGCACTCTGCTTCGCTTACGGTTTCCTTTGCAAGAGCAAGCTCAAAGGCAAAAAGATACATAACGGAAAGCTGTGTAATATACGCTTTTGTCGACGCTACAGAAATTTCAGGGCCTGCAAGAGTGTAAATAAGCATATCCGCCTCTCGTGCAATTGAACTTCCCTTTGCGTTTACAATAGCAAGAGTAGTTGCTCCTTTCTGCTTTGCAAGGCGCATTGCGGCAAGGCTGTCGGCAGTTTCACCCGACTGCGAAATAATAATTACAAGGTCGCCTTCACCTACAATAGGATTTCTGTATCTGAACTCTGACGCAATATCAACTGTAACAGGTACTCTCGCAATACTTTCGATAATATATTTACCTACAAGACCGGCATGCATAGCTGTACCGCAGGCAACAACCGAAATTGATTTAAATTCTCTTAATTTTTCGAGTGTAATACCGCATTCTTCAAGGCAAGGCAATCCGGCTCTTACTCTCGGAGCAACGGTGGTTCTGATAGCTTCTGGCTGTTCTTTGATTTCTTTAATCATAAAATGCGGATAACCGCCCTTTTCGGCAGCCTCCATATCCCAATCCGCAACCTTTAACTCTTTTTCGATAGGGTCAAGGTGCTCATCTACAAATGAAACGCCGTCTGCTGTAAGTGTAGCAATCTCATCATGGTCGAGAAGATAGTAATTCTTTGTGTATTTAAGAATTGCAGGAACATCGGATGCAATAAAGGTTTCGCCGTCAGCTACGCCAACAATAAGCGGACTCTCTCTTCTTACGGCAAAAATTCTGTCCGGGAAATCTTTGAACATAATACCGAGAGCAAAAGAACCCTTAAGTTCAGCCATTACGCTGTCGATAGTTTCAAGTGGATTTCCGTTATACTTATAATCAAGTAGCTGTGCAACAACCTCGGTGTCTGTATCACTGAGGAAAGTTCTGCCCTTTGATGTTAAAAATTCTTTTAATTCAATGTAATTTTCAATAATTCCGTTATGAACAATGGTAACTCTTGCGCCGCTGTGCGGATGTGAGTTTACATCTGACGGCTCACCGTGAGTTGCCCATCTTGTATGGCCTATACCTACATGACCCTCCGGTTTACCCTCAACTGCCATCTTGTCAACAAGATTTTTAAGTTTACCTTTTGTTTTAACTGTTTCAATGCCGTTTTTTCCAAAAACAGCTATACCCGCTGAATCATAACCTCTGTATTCAAGCTTTGTGAGTGCGCTTACAAGCACATCACTGCAGTCTTTAGGTCCAACATATCCAACAATACCACACATTATGTATTCTCTCCTTTGCTGATGAATAAATATATCAGTTTGTCTTATGGTTAAAAGTAGGTACAAGATCCGCAAGAAGTTCTACCGTTTTTTCGCTGTCGTTGCTGTTAGCAACAACTTTAAGCTCATCAAGTTTTTTGAGCAGTTCTGCGGAATTGATATTTATCTGATTACCGATAAATATCTTTTCGTTTGCGGTAGACTTAAGTCCTTCTTCGTCCATCAAAAGTTCCTCAAAAAGTTTTTCGCCCGGTCTTAAGCCCGTGAAAACAATCGGAACATCTTTATATGGAATCTTGCCGTACATACGAATGAGATTTTCGGCAAGAGTTGTAATCTTTACGGGCGCACCCATATCAAGAACAAAAATCTCGCCGCCGTGAGCCATAGCGCCTGCCTCAAGAACAAGCGAAACAGCCTCGGGAATAGTCATAAAATATCTGATTATGTCAGGGTGAGTAACGGTTACAGGTGAACCGCTTTCAATCTGACGCCTGAACAGGGGAATAACCGAACCGTTTGACCCAAGAACATTACCGAAACGAGTGGTTACAAATTCGGTATGAGTGCTGTGCTGAGCCTTGTGCTGAATTATCATTTCACATGCTCTTTTGGTTGCACCCATAACATTAGTCGGATTTACAGCCTTATCGGTTGAAATCATAACAAATTTATCGGCTTTGTACTTTTCTGCAAGTGTTGCAACATTAAAAGTACCGAAAATATTATTTTTAACTGCCTCTTCCGGCACGGTTTCCATAAGAGGAACATGCTTGTGGGCAGCTGCGTGAAATACAAGCTGAGGACGATATGTTTTAAATATCAGTTCCATTTTGTCGTAATCACGGATAGATGAAATCAAAGTTACAAGATTAAGTTTGTTGCCGTACTCAAGCACAAGTTCCTGCTGAATATCATATGCGTTATTTTCGTATATGTCAACAATAATTACCTGCTTAGGCGAATACTTTGCAATCTGTCTTACAAGCTCGCTGCCTATAGAACCGCCGCCGCCTGTAACCATACAGATTTTTCCCGTAACCAATTCTTTTATTTCTTTTTTATCAAATTCAATCGGCTTTCTGCCAAGTAAGTCTGCAATTTTAATTTCTTTAGCCTGTGAAATAAGCTCTGTGTGCTTATCGTCAAACAAAAGCTCGCTCAAATAAGGAATTATTTTGATTTTACAAGTAGTTTCCGAGCAATAATCAAGGATTTTGCGCTTTTCCTCTTCTTCGCAGGACGGAACAGCCACAATAATATTTGTAATCTTTTTATCATTGCAAATCTTAGAAATTTCTCTGCAAAAACCGAGAACAGGCACACCGTTAATGCTTCTGTTAAGTTTTGTTTCATCATCATCAACAAAACCTACCGCAATAAGATTGCGTGCGGGACTGTTTTCGTCATAACTTGCATTCTGAATTTCGGTAAGAATCATTCTGCCTGCATTGCCTGCGCCAACAATAAGCGTACGCTCACAATTATCCGCTCTGCCGACTTCAATTAAATTAAGGAAAGTACGCTTAAATATAAATCGGAATAAGAGCACTCCGCCTGTTGCGAGAATTGCATATAAAGTAACAAACAAAACAGATTGCTGTATCTGCAAAATCGACATAATAAGATAGCCCAAAGCGAAGCCTGCGAACATCGCCAAACCGCAAACCAAGTAATCCTTTTCATTAAAATATCGCCAAAGTCTTTTATACGCACCTGCACCGTACATAATAAGCATACACAGTGCTAAGTTTACTATTATTGTATATAACAGTCCTCTGCTTGCTTCCGAAAGTTCCGGAAATATAAGCGACATAGCAAAATTAAGCACAATACCGCTTACCACAATAATAAAAACATCAGCCAAAGCAAGAATAAGCTTACGATAATTTATTTTTTTCATTTTTTAATTGTCCCCTGCAAATTTTATCTGATTATATAAAATTTAATACAAACATATCGTCTAATTTTAAAATATTATACAAATTAACACACAATATTATACATCAAATTTAATTTTTTGTCAAATTACAAAGCAATGCTCTTTTCTTATTTGCATAGATAAAATATGTGTTTTTTTCACCTAATTTGACAAATACTTAATTTAGATATAATATAATTTTATAAACAATATAACATTATTCTTAAAGAAAGGACATTTTTATGAAGAAAACAAAGAAAAGACTACCTTTAATTATTTTTTCTGCTTTATTTGCTCTTGCAATAGTCATTGCTTAATTTTTTCAAAAATGAAGTTCAGAACACTCATCATCAAGAAATCA
>ERZ773210.851-NODE-851-length-33530-cov-4.984854_pt1 | contig 33530 bp, 26 predicted proteins | sample MGYA00580528_ERZ773210 | MGnify/ENA primary metagenome ERZ773210 (study PRJEB29015, sample SAMEA2737769) | human gut metagenome | biome: human gut; feature: human-associated habitat; material: faeces | place: China | collected 2012 ...
CTGATATCGTTAAGGGCGTGGCAGAAGGCTGTTTACAGTCTGAGGCAGCTCTCATCGGCGGTGAGACAGCAGAGCATCCGGGACTGATGCCGGAAGACGAATATGACCTGGCTGGTTTCGCAGTAGGTGTCTGCGATAAAAAAGAGATGATCACAGGTGAAGAACTGAAAGCAGGAGATGTTTTGATCGGTATGGCATCCACAGGGGTTCACAGTAACGGATTTTCTCTTGTCCGTAAAGTTTTTGATATGACAAAGGAATCTCTTGATACTTATTATGAAGAACTTGGAACAACACTTGGTGAAGCACTTCTGGCACCAACCAGAATCTATGTAAAAGCATTAAAGAGCATTAAAAATGCCGGAGTTCGTGTGCACGCATGCAGTCATATCACAGGCGGCGGTTTTTATGAAAATATTCCGCGTATGCTTAAAGAGGGAACACGTGCAGTTGTGGAAAAGAACAGCTATCCGGTACTTCCAATCTTCAAACTTCTTGCTGAAAAAGGCAATATTGATGAACAGATGATGTACAATACTTATAACATGGGACTTGGAATGATCCTTGCTGTAGATGCAGCAGATGTGGACAAAACAATGGAAGCGATCAAAGCAGCAGGTGACACTCCGTACGTAGTAGGACGTATCGAAGATGGTGAAAAGGGAGTGACTTTATGTTAAAAGTCGGTGTACTGGTTTCAGGAGGCGGCACGAATCTGCAGGCTATCCTGGATGCCATTGACTGTGGAAAGATTACAAATGCAGAAGTTTCTCTGGTTATCAGCAATAATCCGAAGGCTTATGCGCTGGAGAGAGCAAAGAATCACAACATAGAAGCTGTATGTATTTCCCCAAAACAGTTTGAGAACAGAGAAGAATTTCACAAAACACTTCTGGAAAAGCTGAAAGAGAGTGGCGTAGAGCTTATCGTTCTGGCAGGATTCCTCGTAGCAATACCGCCGATGATCGTGGAAGCATATCCAAATAAGATCATTAATATCCATCCGTCACTGATTCCGTCTTTCTGCGGAGTTGGTTATTACGGACTTCATGTGCATGAGAAAGCGTTAGCAAGAGGGGTTCGTGTTACAGGCGCTACGGTACATTTCGTTGATACTGGCACAGATACCGGTCCGATTATTCTTCAGAAAGCAGTGAAAATTAAATCTGATGACACTCCGGAAGTTCTCCAGAGACGTGTCATGGAGAAAGCAGAGTGGAAAATTCTTCCTAAGGCAATCAATCTCATTGCCAATGGCAAGGTGAAGGTTGTGGATGGAAGAGTGGAAATAGAAGAATACGATACGGAAGAGTAGATACAAAAAGGAGCGGCAAGATAAAATGAAAGTCTTAATTGTAGGCAGTGGCGGCAGAGAACATGCGATTGCATGGAGTGTTTCAAAAAGCCCGAAAGTAGATAAAATTTATTGTGCACCTGGAAATGCAGGAATCGCAGAGCTTGCAGAATGTGTAGATATCGGTGCAATGGAATTTGAGAAACTTGCTGATTTTGCACAGGAAAAAGAAATCGATCTTACGATCATTGGCATGGATGATCCGCTGGTCGGTGGTGTCGTAGATGTATTTGAGGCCCGCGGTCTGAAAGTATTCGGACCAAGAAAGAACGCTGCGATCCTTGAGGGATCTAAAGCTTTCTCGAAAGATTTAATGAAGAAATATAATATCCCGACAGCAGCATATGAGAATTTTGATGATCCTGAGAAAGCACTGGAATATCTCCGCACAGAAGCCAGATTTCCAATTGTCCTGAAGGCTGATGGTCTTGCACTCGGCAAGGGAGTACTGATCTGTCAGGATCTGAAAGAGGCAGAAGATGGCGTAAAAGAGATCATGGAAGATAAGAAATTCGGAAATGCCGGAAATACCATGGTCATCGAAGAATTTATGACCGGACGTGAAGTATCGGTGCTTTCCTTTGTTGACGGCAAGACAATCCGTACCATGACATCCGCACAGGATCACAAACGTGCAATGGATGGTGATAAAGGATTAAATACAGGAGGCATGGGAACCTTTTCGCCAAGCCCATTTTATACAGAAGAAGTGGATGAATTCTGTAAAAAACATATTTATCAGGCAACGGTGGATGCTATGGCTGCAGAGGGACGTCCATTTGTCGGCATTATTTTCTTTGGACTGATGCTGACAGAGGATGGACCGAAGGTGCTAGAGTATAATGCAAGATTCGGCGATCCGGAAGCCCAGGTCGTACTTCCGCGTATGAAAAACGACATCATTGATGTAATGGAAGCATGCGTAGATGGCAGATTAGATACCATTGATCTGCAGTTTGAGGACAATGCGGCAGTCTGTGTGGTACTGGCATCCGACGGATATCCGGTATCCTATGAAAAAGGATTTAAGATCAGTGGTTTTGAAAAGTTTGATGGAAAAGACGACTATTTCTGTTTCCATGCCGGAACGAAATTCGATGAGAATGGCGATATCGTCACAAATGGCGGACGTGTGCTTGGTATCACGGCGACCGGAGCTGATTTGAAGGAGGCGAGAAAGAAAGCCTACGAGGCAACCGAGTGGGTTGACTTTGCCAATAAATATATGCGCCATGATATCGGAAAAGCAATCGATGAGGCAAAATAAGAGCGGCATTTTCTATTTGTTTTTTACTTAACGACAGGGACTTCGGATTTAAAATCCGATGTGCCCTGTTATTTTTGTTTCATGATAATAAAATGTTTAGAGAATATGTATTTTATGATTTTGGGATAGACTTTTGCAGATCATGATGATATATTGTCGGCAATGACCCTGACTGGAAAGGAGATTAAATGGTCAGGAAACGCTTTAAATGATACAGAAACTTGAAAATACACTGTCACCTCCGTATAATAAATAAAGTATGTACAGCACTTAGAATATGTATCGTACATAAAACATGTTCTATGCCAAAAGTAAAATTGATAAAAACGGAGGACACATCAATGACCAGAAAAGAAAAAGCAATCGAATTACACGATAAAGGATTCAACTGTGCCCAGGCAGTTGCCTGTGCATTTGCAGAGGAGACCGGCATACCGGAAGAAATCTTGTTTGCAGCCTGTGAAGGATTCGGACTTGGCATGGGCGGCATGGCAGCAACCTGTGGTGCGGTATCCGGCGCAGTCATGCTTGCGGGATTAAAAAACAGCTGCAAAAATTTAGAGCAGCCGGCAAGTAAGGCAGATACCTATAAACTGACCAGAGAGATCACGAAGACATTTTTAGAGAAAAACGGATCGCTCACCTGTGGAGAATTAAAGGGCACTGAAACCGGAAAAGTACTTAGAAGCTGCCCGGACTGTATCCGTGATGCAGTGGAGATAGCAGAGAGTATTTTAGAACTTTAAAGCAACAGAATGACGTTAAAAAAACATGAAATAATTTACTATTATGTCAAAATACACAACGAAATAAAACGAAAATCAAAGAAAAGTGATGAAATGCACAAATAAAAAGAAGAATTTTTAAGAAAGACAGAAGAATATTGTATGTTTATCCAATCCTCCTGTTGGTATAATGCACTTGTAACAAACAAAGAGTTACAAATACATTAAATCAAATGGGAGGATTTTTCTATGAAAAGAAAGGTAGTTAGTGTAATTTTAGCAACAGCAATGGTAGCATCTATGGTAGCAGGATGTGGCGGAAGCAATAACGCATCCACAAACAATGCCGGAACAACAACCGATGCAGCAGCAAGCGATGCATCAAGTGATACATCGAATGATGCAGCAGCTACAGAGGCAGCCGATGCAGGGGACGCAGCAGCCGATGCAGCAACAGACGCAGATGCAAGTTTAGCAGACAAAAAAGTTGGTGTATGTATTTACCAGTTCTCCGATAACTTCATGACACTGTTCCGTACAGAGCTTGAAAATTATCTGGTAGAAAAAGGATTTTCAAAAGACAATATCACAATTGTTGATGGTGCAAACGATCAGGCTACACAGACAGGTCAGATTGATAACTTTATCACAGAGGGGGTAGATGTCCTTATTATCAACCCGGTTAACTCCTCTTCCGCAGCAACCATCACAGATAAAGTAGTTGCAGCAGGAATCCCGCTGGTATACATCAACCGTGAGCCGGATGAAGAAGAGCAGAAGAGATGGTCAGATAACAACTGGGATGTTACATACGTTGGATGTGATGCACGTCAGTCCGGTACTTTCCAGGGTGAGATGATCAGTGATCTTGGTCTTGATACCGTAGATTTAAATGGAAACGGTAAAATCGACTACGTTATGGTAGAAGGTGATCCGGAGAACGTGGATGCCCAGTATCGTACAGAATATTCTGTAAAAGCTCTTGAGGATGCAGGACTTGAAGTAAACTGCTTATCCGATCAGGTTGGTAACTGGCAGCAGGATCAGGCACAGCAGATCGTAGCAAATGCCCTTGGACAGTACGGTAACGATGTAGAAGTTGTATTCTGTAACAACGATGCAATGGCACTTGGTGCTTTACAGGCAATTCAGAGTGCAGGACGTACCGTAGGTACTGATATTTATCTGGTAGGTGTTGATGCTTTATCAGAGGCATTAGAGGATGTTCTTGCAGGAACCATGACAGGTACTGTATTTAACGATCACTTCTCACAGTCCCACAGTGCAGCAGATGCAGCTATCAACTACATCACAGGCGCTGGCAATGATCACTACATCGGATGTGATTATGTAAAAGTAACAAAAGACAATGCACAGGATGTTCTTGACATGGTTAAATAATCTGTAAAAAGAACAGGGTATAAAAGTGGTGCGGGTGCATATGGCACCCGCTGCCACTATTCATAAGAATTATGATCAGACTGCAGAAATGCAGAAATGAATGTATGAAATAAAAACAGGCAGATATATATTCTATGAAAAATGAAGTGTGCTAAATAGCACAGATATGAAATAGGAACATAATTGGCAGAGAAGTAAGCCAAATGATATAAAGGAGGAGAAACATGGCTGAGTATAAACTGGAGCTTAGGGGTGTATGCAAATCTTTCCCCGGTGTCAAAGCACTTGACAATGTACAGTTATCACTCCGTCCGGGAACCGTCCATGCACTGATGGGGGAAAATGGTGCAGGAAAATCAACCCTGATGAAATGTCTGTTTGGTATTTATAAAATGGATGCCGGCGAGATTATTCTGGACGGAGAAAAAGTCGAGATTAATAACCCGGATGAGGCAATGAAAAAAGGAATTGCCATGGTACATCAGGAACTGCAGCCGGTACCGGCAAGAAGCGTTGCAGAAAATATGTACCTGGGAAGATTCCCGACAAAGTGTGGACCATTAAAAGTGATCGATCATAAGAAAATGTATGAGGATACTGCAAAATGGTTAAAAGAAGTAAAAATGGACTTTGATCCGAAAGCACAGCTTGGATCTTTATCCATAGGTCAGATGCAGTCCGTTGAGATTGCAAAGGCAGTTTCCCAACAGGCAAAGGTTATCATCTTTGATGAGCCGACATCATCTCTTTCTGATAATGAAGTAGAAGCATTGTTCCGCATCATGAATGATTTAAGAGACAAAGGTGTGGCAATGGTCTACATTTCACATAAGATGGATGAGATCAAACGAATCGCTGATGATATCACAGTCATGCGGGATGGTACATATGTTGGAACCTGGCCGGCAGCAGAGATGACCACAGATCAGATCATCACAAAGATGGTTGGCCGTGAGCTGACAAATGTATATCCACCGAGAGAAAACAAACCGGGTGATGAAGTGGTTATGGAAGTAAAAAATCTTTGCTCCATCCATGCAAAATCATTCCAGAATGTAAGTTTTCAGCTCCACAAAGGAGAAATCCTTGGATTTGGTGGACTGGTAGGTGCACAGAGAACAGAATTGATGGAAGGAATCTTCGGTATCCGTGGTATTGCATCCGGTGAGATCTATATGCATGGCAAAAAAGTAAAGATCAAACATCCAATCGATGCGATGAATGCCGGAATCGGACTGATCACTGAGGATCGAAGAGGAAACGGTATTTTCGGATGCCTGTCTATCAAAGATAATGTAGGTGTATCTATCTACAATAAATATCTGAATGCAGGATTTGTTTTAAATCACAAAAAGATCAATGAGATCGTAACAAGCAGCATTAAAAAATTAAGTATCAAGACTCCGAGCATGAAAGAACATATTTCCAATCTGTCCGGAGGTAACCAGCAGAAAGTAATCGTTGCAAGATGGTTAGCCAATGACCCGGATGTTCTGATCATGGATGAACCTACCCGTGGTATCGACGTAGGTGCAAAACATGAGATTTATGAGATCATGTGCGACCTGGCAAAACAGGGCAAAGCGATCATTATGATTTCTTCCGAGATGTCAGAGCTTCTTGGAATGTCAGACAGAATTTGTGTTATGTGTAACGGAAAACTGACCGGTGAAGTGAAGGAACCGGAAGATATGACACAGGCAAAAATTATGGAATACGCAACAAGATTCTGATGCGATAGGAGGAGACGAAAATGGGAAAGACAAAACAGCAGAAAGTAAAAGATTTTTTGATTAACAACGGGGTTATTATTGTAATGTTCATTCTGGTAATCTATACTGGTTTGACATCCAATAACTTCTTCACAGGCAACAACTTAATGAATATTCTTATGAATATGAGTTCACGACTTGTCATTGCACTTGGTATTGCAGGATGTGTTATCACCGCAGGATGTGACCTTTCCGCAGGACGTATGATTGGTTTCGGTGCATGTATTTCCGGTATGTTGTTACAGCGTCTGGATTATTCCGGTAAATTCTTCCCGGATATGAAACCATTGAACGTAGTTTTAGTAGCGATCATCGCAATGCTCATCTGTGCAGCATTTGGTACAGTAACCGGTATCTTTATTGCATACTTAAATGTACCGCCTTTCATTGCAACCTTAGCAATGATGGAAATCGTTTATGGTATTGGACTTATCGTTACAAACGCAACACCTCTTGGTGGATATGTTGAGGCATATACCAATGTTGCAAACAAAAAATTTCTCGGAATCAACTACCTGATCTGGATTGCAATTATTGTGGCAGCGATCACATGGTTCATTTTCAACATGACACGTCATGGAAAATATATGTACGCAATCGGTGGTAACCCACAGGCAGCAGAGGTTGCAGGTGTTCCGGTGAAAAAGACATTGATCTTAATCTACATGAAAGCAGCAGCTATGTATGGTCTTGCAGGATTCATGCTCGGCGCAAAAGCAGGTGGTGCATCTGTTCAGACCGGGTATGGTTACGAAATGGAAGCAATCGCAGCATGTACGATCGGTGGTGTATCCGTAACAGGTGGTCGTGGTAAAGTTTCATCCGCTATCATCGGTGTTGCAGTATTCGAGTTATTGAAGGTTGCTCTCCAGTACTTAGGAATGAATGCAAACGCACAGTACATCGCAATCGGTGTTGTAATCTTCGTAGCAATTTCTCTGGATATCAGAAAATATATAGCAAGAAAATAAAACATACGGTATAATTCTTATATCGGACTGTAAAATAACGGCTGGGTGTTACAGACCAGCCGTTATTTTTGCTTAGTAAAACAATGGAGGAAAACAAGGATTATATGACAACAGATCAGATTTTAGAGACAGCAGGGATACCATTACTTTTATTTGTGATTTTGATCTATTATGGAATGCGGTTATGGTTTATGAAAGATATCTCCGCCATCCGAGGAAAGAATAAACCACCGGTAAAAGACGAAGAAAACTATGCAAAATGCGCCGGAAAGCTGATGTTCTTTTTTGCAGTGGCAACACTTGTCATGATGCTTTTATTATTCTGGAACACCTATGTGGCAGTGGCAGAGATCATTATCTGTACGGTGATCCTCGGAATTTTATGGCATAATATGAATGCAAAATATGGAGACTAGCGGAAGAAAATGTGAAAATATGATTTTTTCATATTGGAATGGAGAATAGAACACGATGAATTTATATTCGGTATTATTGGTGGATGATGAGGAAGAAGTATATTCTGTCATTATGAAAAAGCTTGACTGGGAAGCGATGGGGTTTCGTATTGCCGGGTATGCCAGAAATGGCGTCGAAGCATTAGAGATGGCAGAGGAAATCCAGCCGGATGTTGTGATGACAGACATCAAAATGCCATACATGGACGGACTGACCTTAAGCAAGAAATTAAAAGAACTATATCAGAAAATAAAAATTATTATTTTTTCTGGATTTGATGAATTTGAATATGCAAAAGAGGCAATTAAGATCGAGGCGGAGGAGTACATTTTAAAGCCGATCAATTCCAATGAACTGCGGGAAGTGTTTGAGCGTATCAGGACAAACCTTGACAGAGAGCTTGATGAAAAACGTAATATCGAAAAACTGCGCGCTTATTATATGGAGAGTCTTCCGGTATTGCAGGAAAACTTTTATACATCATTGATTGAGGGAAGAATTCCGGCATCTGAGATTGAAAAATATTTGAAACAATACCAGATACCGTGGAGCGGACCATATTATGTGGCAACTATATTACATATCAGCACGCCGGATCCACAGCTTGAACTCGATCCGTTTTTGCTTGGAATGTCCGTCAAACAGCTTGCTGAGGAACAGTTTGTGGACAAGTGGAGATCGAACACATTCTTTTATCTCGGAGACATCCTTGTGATCACACAGTTAAAAGAAACGGAAGAAATCACGGCATATACCAATGCAATGGATCGGTTTTGCAAGCTGGCGAAACGTGTCTGCGGTGCGAAGGTGACGGCAGGAATCGGTCCGGTCTGTGATGAGATCGCAGAGCTGCCGGCTTCCTATCAGGGGGCGCGCAATGCGGTTTCCTACCGTGTGATCTATGGAAATACAAGAGCCATTAATATTGCGGAGATCGATCCGCAGGGCAGTGCAGAGGAACCGTGGGAAGAGCAGTCGATCGGGAATATTTTAAAAAAGATTAAGACCGGGGATGAGCAGGCGCTGAAAGAAGCAGTCAAAGAAAGCGTGACACAGCTTTCCGGACGTGGAGCATCACTGCAGAAATATCAGATATTTATCACGGAACTTATTGCGGAAATCTTCCGTTTTGGAACATTAAACGGGCTGAATCTGGACGAAATTTTCAGTGGTACGGGAGATATCTACCGGGAAGTTCTTCAGATGGAATCGCCGGAGGCACTGGAAAACTGGCTGCTAAAGACCGGACGTCAGATGCAGGAGATGATCCAGAATGGCAGACAGGACACGACGAAATCATTTGTCACAAAAGCGATCGAGTATGTCAGGGAACACTATGCAGATTCAGGACTCAATGTGGAGAGTGTATGTAAAAATCTTTCGGTCAGCACGGCGTACTTTTCTACCGTGTTTAAAAAGGAGACCGGAAAAACTTTTATCAATTATCTGACAGAGTATCGGATGGAACAGGCGCTTGATCTGCTTTTGAATCAGGATGAAAAAACATATGTGATTGCAGAAAAAGTGGGCTATTCTGATCCGAATTATTTCAGTTACGCATTTAAAAAACAGTTTGGAATGTCACCTTCAAAGTACAAAGCAGAAAAAAGAAAATGAGTTTGTCAAATATCAAAGATAAAATAAGAGAATTAACTGCATATATCAGGAAAATGACAAAACCGCACAGTATTCAGATGACGATATCGATTTCGTTTACGATTCTGTCCATATGTAGTATGGCCTTTCTTGGCGTCACACTTTACCGGCAGTTTTCAAACAGAGCAGAAGCGATGACGATTGAGAGTACGGGGCAGCTTTTAAATCAGACAGCCATCAACCTTGAGGATTATCTCCGAAACATGCGCCGTATTTCTGATACTATGTATTACAGTGTCATCAAGAATAAAGATCTTGCCAGTGATACCATGGATGAAGAAATGAATCTCTTATATGAGGCGAATAAAGATAACCTGATCAGTATTGCCTGTTATACGGGAGAGGGACAGCTTGTGGCAGCAGTACCTGTTGCGAATGAAAAAAGTCAGGTAAATATTGTGAAGCAGCAGTGGTTTACCGATGCGGTCGGTCAGATGGAGAATCTGCATTTTTCCACGCCGCATGTGCAGAATCTGTTTGATGATCCAACCTACCGCTATTACTGGGTCGTATCCTTAAGCCGTGCCGTTGAGCTGACAAGTAACGGAACATCGACGTTGGGAGTACTTTTGGTCGATATGAACTACAGCAGTATTGAACAGATCTTAAAAAAAGCGAATGTTGGAAATTCTTCGGAGTATGTTTACCTGATCGACGGAAAGGGTGAGATCATTTATCATCCGAGACAGAAGCTGATCTATACCGATCTTTATCAGGAGAATAATATCGAGGCAGCAGGGTACGAGGATGGAAGCACGGAAGAGATTTTCCAGGGGGAAAAACGCCTTGTTACGGTAAAGACGGTCAGTTATACCGGATGGAAGATCGTCAGTGTTGTGCCAATGAGTTCCTTTGATATGGGAATGACAGGCACAAAATATTTTGTGATCATGCTAGTGACAGTATCTATGCTTGCGGTGATCCTTTTAAATCAGCTTGTGTCTGCAAGTATTGCCATGCCGCTGAAAAAATTAAATAATTCGGTCAAGGAGTGGGAGACCGGAAATATGAACCCGTCTATCTATATCGGCGGATCTATGGAAGTGGAACATTTAGGGTGTACACTCCGTTCCACGGTGGAACAGATCAGGCAGCTGATGCAGGATATTGTGGTCGAGCAGGAAGAAAAAAGAAAAAGTGAACTCGATGCGCTTCAGTCGCAGATCAACCCTCATTTTTTGTATAATACACTTGACTCGATCGTCTGGATGATCGAGGGAGAACGGTATGAGGATGCGGTATTTATGATCACACAGTTAGCGAGTCTTTTCCGTATCAGTTTAAGCAGGGGAAAAACAGTCATCAGTGTGGAAGATGAGCTGAAACATGCCAGAAACTATATGAATATCCAGAAAGTACGCTATAAAAATATTTTTGAGGTACGGTTTGATATAGATCCGGAGATCCTGCAGTGCTGTACGGTAAAACTGGTGGTGCAGCCGCTGCTTGAAAATGCGATTTATTATGGCGTGGAATGTATGGATGGAGACGGAGAAATTGATGTCAATGGATATCGCAGGGAAGATGATATCTATATTGAGGTCAGAGATAACGGACTTGGAATACCGGAAGATGAAGTGGAACAGCTTTTGAAGGAAAATAACCGTGTGCACAAACGTGGATCTGGCGTGGGACTTTTGAATGTACATAACCGGATCAGGCTGCGTTTCGGTGAGGAATATGGTCTGGAAATAGAAAGCGAGCCGGATGAGGGAACCACAGTCAGAATCCATTTGCCGTATATCGTCTATACGCCGGAGGAGCAGGAACGGTTAGAGTCAGGGAGAAAACAACTATGAAGCGGACCGGAAAAAATAATTTGATCTATTTAATGGCATTGATTTTAGTGATCATTGCATTTATTGCGTTTGCGACATATGGTATGCTTGATGGCAGCAAGGATGAGGAATGGTATCCGGTATCCGTGATCGTAGAAAACAGCAGCAGTGACAGATTTACATCTTTTCGGGAAGGACTTGAACGAGGAGCGGAAGATTATCATATCCGTTTAAATGTGGTTTCAACAGGCGCATTTTCCGGTATTGAGGAAGAGTACCAGATCATTCACAGGGAGATCGATAATGGAGCAAAGGGCGTGATCGTTGAAATGTGTGACAGCAGCAATTATACGGATGATTCTGCTGTGGAAATCGGTTCTGATAAGATGATTCTGGTGGAAACGGATGTGGAAGCTGAGGGAATGTATGCAGCAATTCTGCCGCAGTCTTATGAGATGGGGGAGGCAGTTGCCGAAGCTGTTATTACGGATTATGGGGAAAAACTTAAAGATACCCGTATAGGAATTCTTGCCGGAAACTTAAAACAGACTGCTGGACAACAGTGCCTGAAAGGTTTTATGGACAAAATAGAGTCTGCCGGGGCATCCATTTTATGGAATCTGTCTGATGAAGACAATGTAAATAATACATTTGAATGGTGCCTTGAGAAAAAGAGGGTAGACATCGTGGTATCATTAGATAATGACAGAACGGAACAGGCTGTTGATTATCTGCAGGCGCAGGAACAGACAGAATTTGGACTGTATGGAATTGGCTGCTCAGAAAAAAATGTGTATTATCTGGATAAGGGTGTGATAGGAGCGTTGGTCGTACCGAATGAGTTCAATATCGGATATTTAAGTGCGGCAGCGATCGCGGGTCAGCTGCGCGAGCCGTTATCTTCGGCAAAAACAGAAAAAGTCGGGTTTCTTACGATCACAAAAGATAATCTGTATGACGAGGAAAATCAGAAAATTTTATTTCCTATCGTGCAGTGATATACAAATGGGGGGTAGATGTAAATGTGTGGAGCAGAAAAAGTCCGGCACATGTTGATGGGGGAACAAGTCTTGAAGAAATGGAAAAAAAGTAAAAAAATGACCGTGGCTTTTGGTGGAATTTTAGTCATGAGTGTGGTAATTGGCGGCTGCGGCGGCAGGGAAGATGCCAAAAAGAGCATTAAGATCGGCATATCTGTTTATGATCAGTATGATACATTTGTATCAGAAATGATGAAAGATTTTAATGATTATGCGACAAAAAAAGAAGAAGAGACGGGTGTTGCGATCAATATCGACACTTACAATGCATCGGCAAGCCAGTCGACGCAGAACAGTCAGGTTGAAAACATGATCACGGAGGGATGCGATGTGATCTGTGTCAATCTGGTGGACAGGACGGATCCTACCGCAATCATTGATCTTGCGGAAAAAAACAATATTCCGGTTATTTTTTTCAATCGCGAACTGGTGGAGGAAGATTTAGAGCGCTGGACGAGGCTTTATTATGTCGGAGCGCAGGCATTTGAGTCCGGTATCATGCAGGGAGAGCTTGCAGCGGAAGCATTTCTGACCGATCAGTCACTGGATAAAAACGGAGACGGGATTTTTCAGTATGTGGTGTTGGAGGGCGAAGCCGGTCATCAGGATGCTATCGTCCGCACGGAATATTCGGTCAGCACAATGATCGACAGTGGAGTGGAAGTAGAAAAGCTGGGATATGCGATCGCAAACTGGAATCGTGCACAGGCGCAGACGAAAATGGCACAGCTTATGTCACAGTTTGGTGACAGCATTGAACTGGTCATTGCCAATAATGATGATATGGCGCTAGGTGCGATTGATGCACTCAAAGCGTCCGGTCTTACAAAGGATGAATGGCCGGCGGTCATTGGAATCGATGGGACTGATGTAGGATTAGAGGCGGTCAAGAATAAAGAGATGATCGGAACGGTCTATAATGATAAAGAAGGCCAGGCAGATGCAATGTTAAATCTTGCATATGAGCTTTCCACCGGAAGTGATCTGTCGGATCTGAATCTGATCGATGGAAAATATATCCGTCTGCCTTATGCGAGAGTGACCTGTGATGATGTGGATTCGTATATGGAAGGAGATACAGAGTAAATGCTTTTGAATAATGAAAACGTGGACTATCTTTCGGAATGGCCCGCCCATTATTATGAGATTGAGGATATTAATGAACGTGAACGTATTCTGCAGCTTGCAATTGAACAGAAGTTAGATCCGGCATTGGATGAAAACGCCTTTTGATTTTAAGAAAGCGCTTTGGAGATCATCCGGCAGAAAAACGTGCGGATCTTTTTCTGCGCGCATGGATGATGATACAGGCAGCCAGTGCAGGTGGTGTATCCTTTTTTCAGAAAAAAAGACAGAAAAAAGAACTTTGTGGATATCTTATGCAGCTCGGTATCCGGACAGATGAGAAACAAAATGTGGAAAAGGATGCTGATGTGGAAGATGTTTGTGGATATATACTTGAGGAAGAGTGGAAAAATTTTGCATATACCTATCTGGCATCCTGTACCAGAAGCAGGGCGTACTGCTCCACATTGTTTGGTATCGTGCCGATCAAAGATGCAGCAGTTGCAGAAAAGATCGCACAGGACATTGATCTTGTGACGAAAGATTACCCGGCAGCATTCGGACTCGAAGAGGCGGTCCGCCCGTTCCGCAGTATTATGGTGGATGCATTCTGCCAGTATATTCCAAATGGGGAATCAGTCTGGAAATCGATGCATGAATAAAAAATGTCTGAACGGCCATCTTTGATGGGAAACACTGGACTTTTTTTTCATATCATAGTATAGTAAAGCATGTTGAACCTTGAAAATTGAATAAAAAGTATATTATTTTTATGTTCAGATACGCGGTCTTTGCGCCCGTATACCGGATACATAAATGTGACAGCAGATCTGCCGGAAGGATATGCAGTCTGTTGTCTCCTTATTAGCGCCATGCACCTGTGGAAAATGCATAGGAAGGTTCTGTGAACAGACATTGTGATATGTTCAGGAATTACCTGTGTTTCAATCAGCAGGTTAACGAGGAGGAGAGTGATCGAAGATTCGGCGGATGCTCTTCCGTACACTCCCGGTGCGAGATATACCGGCAAATATGCAGGTGACTGCAAAACAAATACGGTATAAGGGAGAAGATAACCTGAAAAATATTTTTGCTGTCAGAAGAGGATCTTCTGACAGTGGAACTGGTCAGGAAAAATGAGTGTACCGGTGGGATTGTGCCGGAAACAGTTGATAGATAGAAAAGAGGAAAATTTATGTGTGGAATTATTGGTTATACAGGTAGTGAAGATGTAAAAGGAGTGTTACTTGATGCGTTAGAGCTTCTTGAGTACCGCGGATATGACAGTGCGGGAATTGCTGTGGCAGATACCGGCCTGAAACAGACGAAGGTTTATAAATGTGCGGGAAGAGTAAAAGATTTAAGAGCCATCTGTGAGTCAGAAAAACTGATCACAGAGTGTGGAATTGGTCATACCAGATGGGCAACACACGGCGGTGTCAATGATACAAACGCACATCCGCATCAGGTTGGAAAAGTGACTCTGGTACACAATGGCATCATTGAAAATTACAGAGAGCTGATCGCCGACTATGAACTGGAAAGTGTTTTAAAATCAGAGACAGACAGTGAGGTTGTGGCTGCACTTTTAAATAAGTTTTATACCGGTGATCCGGATGAAGCCATCAAAAAGACAGTTTCCAAATTAAAAGGAACATTTGCATTAGTGATCTTATTCGAAGATCATCAGGGCGAGATATACTCTGTCAGAAATGTCAGCCCGATCGTCGCAACACTTTGCAAAGAGGGGGCTATGCTTGCATCTGACCTGACAGCACTCTGCCGTTTTACCAACCGCTATTTTGTTGTTCCGGAGTATCATATTTTAAAACTGGCAAAAGATGCCATTGTCTTAAAAGATTTCAATGGCAATCAGGTGGAGCCGGACTATCTTGAAGTAGACTGGGAACTTAATAATGCCGGAAAGAACGGTTATCCGTTTTATATGGAAAAAGAGATCATGGAACAGCCGGATGCGATCGAGCGTACAATCACAAACCGCATCACAAGTGGAATGCCGGACTTTACGGCAGACGGTGTGCCGGATGAGATCTTTACACAGTGTGAGCGTGTCAACATTATCGCATGTGGAACTGCAATGCATGCCGGTCTTGTGGCACAGGCACTGATAAAGTCGATTCTTCATATGCACATCGATGTCGATATGGCATCCGAGTTTATGTATTCGGATCCGGTCATCGATGAGAAATCATTAGTCATCGCAGTTTCACAGTCCGGTGAGACGATCGATACCTTAGAGGCAGTCAAGTATGCAAAAAAACGTGGAGCGAAATGTTTATCCATCATCAACGTAAAAGGATCTTCCATTGCGCGTGAGAGTGATTATGTGCTCTATACCAACGCAGGACCGGAGATCGCCGTTGCAAGTACCAAGGCATACACGACACAGCTTGCTGTATTTTATCTGATCGTGGCAAAAATGGCACAGCTTCGCGGTGTCTTTTCACAGGAAGAGACACAGAGTTTTATCCGTGAGCTGCAGCGCACGCCGGATGTCATGAAAAAAGTGTTAGAGGGACGGCAGGAGATCCATAAACTTGCCAACAAGGTGTTAGAGGCGAAAGATCTGTTTATGATCGGCCGTGGACTTGATTACTCTATTTTGTTAGAGGGTTCTCTGAAGTTAAAGGAGGTATCCTACATTCATTCTGAGGCGTATGCGTCCGGCGAATTAAAACACGGACCGATCGCACTCATCACGCAGGATACGCCGGTCGTTGCAGCAGTGACACAGGAAAAATTAATGTCAAAAGAGCTGTCAAATATCAAGGAGGTACGGTCAAGAGGTGCGGACATCGTGCTCTTTATCAAGGAAAGTCTTGCAAAAGATATCGACCGTGCATATGATACCTTCCATCTGCCGGATATGCAGGATGAATTTATGGTAATGCCGGCATCCGTGGCACTGCAGTTACTTGCTTATTATGTTTCTTCCGACAAGGGATTTGACGTGGATAAGCCAAGAAACTTGGCGAAGGTAGTCACGGTGGAATAAGAGAAGCAAAATAAAAAGATATGTGGAAAAGTGTCCGGAAAGGGGAAAAAGACCGCGTATCTGAGCATAAAAAAAGATTGGGGGAAGCCGCACAAAGTATTTGGTGTGACTGCCCCCATTTGCATTTAGACCAGTTCCGCGATGCGCGACACTGCCACATAAATTTCAGAAATTTTATACCAGGTACGGTAGTCAATGACGCCGGTGACCGGCAGACCGAAGACACGCTGGAAGACCTCGACAGCCTCTCTTGTGGCAGGTCCGTAGATTCCGTCCGGTGTAACTGTCGGAATCGCCGGATAGGATCTTGAAATCCGTGCAAGTTCCTCCTGGATCTGACGCACTTTTTCGCCGGTCGAACCGATCGTAAGGTCGACTCTCGGCCAGGAAGCCGGGATGCCGGATACTTCTTCTGCCGTGTTGATGTACATGTTGTTTCCATAATAGTAGCGCAGAATTTCGATTGCCTCATAGTTCTGGTCACCCAGGTATTTGCTGCCCCACTGACTCAGCCAGTTGCTGCAGGTCACACGTTCCCCATCGCAGTACTGCGTTAAGATTGGCTGGCTGACGTTTGGCCGGGATAAAAAGTTCTGGAACATTTCATCCACGATGTCGGAGATGCTCTGGAAAATGTTCCTGCCGTAGGTAAATTTCTGGTCGTAGGCGGTGGAGGAGGTGATCGTGAAACTGTAGCCTTTGTTCCGGTACCACTCCGTGTACACCCGGTTTAATGTAAATGACATGATTGCAAGGATATTTGCGCGCAGCGTCGCATCCGGCCAGGTGGAATAGATTTCGCTGGACGCTACATTTTTGATGTAATCCTTGTATCGCACATAATAATCGCGCGCAGTCGTATCGTTTGGCGGACCGTCATGTACCACGACATATTCCGGCACCACGACTCTGCTTAGGACGATCTCCCCGGTCTCGGAGATCGGCTTGATCTCGGACTCTGCGATTTTCGGTGGGAAATCGCCCCAGAGGGTATTGACCGGGATCACGATCGTGTCTACCGGGTTCCCCGGTGCATCCACCTCATCCATTCGTACTTCCTGAAGCGACAGCTGCTTCGAAAACAGTTCAATTCCCGACACAGTAAACGGGCGGAATCCTTCAGCATCGACCTGAATACTATATTGCGAGAACGGCTGCTCTTCGCCTGGCTCCATTGAGAATTCAAGCGGAGGCGCAGGAAGCGTAATTTGTTCGGACATACCGGATGCATCTGTATTCACCTCCTCAACGATACTGTCCGGATCACCGGAATAGGAGATCGACACGCGGGCATCCGGGATGGGACGGTTACTTCCTCTTGCCGTAACATGGATTTTTAATTCACCTGCATCAATATTATTTTGTGTATAGGCAATATCTGACATGAAAAACCTCGTAAATTCATTCATTCTATTATATGATGCAGTCTGTCAAAAGGTGTGTTTAAATTGTTTGTGTGAATTATAAAATAATGGAAGGGAAAATGTGGTTTATGATTTGTCAATTAACGAAAACAGAGGTATAATAATTATAATTGATGTACTGCCACAGGAAAACTATCTGTGGCATTATTTTTTCCGAAAATCAGATATAAGGTAACAGAGATATATGGCAAATTATAAAATGATCTTACAATATGACGGAACACGTTACCGCGGGTGGCAGGTGCTTCCGGCGGAACTTACGGTACAGGGAAAGTTACAGGATGTTTTGAGCAAAATGGCAGGATACCAGGTGGAGGTTACCGGTTCCGGCAGAACAGATGCAGGCGTGCATGCAAAAGGACAGACGGCTAATTTTCATCTGAGAGAGGAATGGGATGAGGATAAAATTTTATTTTATCTGAATCAGTACCTTCCGGAAGATATTGCAGTCTGTGAAGTAAAGAGAGTGGATGAGCGTTTCCACAGCAGATATCAGGCAGTGGAAAAGACCTATCTTTACCGGATCCATACAGGAAAAATACCGGAGGTATTCGAGCGCAGATATGTTTATGATTATACGGAACCGCTTGATGTAAACCGCATGAGAAAAGCGGCAGAGTACCTGTGTGGAACACATGATTTTAAATCATTCTGCGGCAATAAAAAAATGAAGAAATCCACGGTTCGGACGATTTCCCGGATACAGATCAAAGAACTGCCGGGAGAGATACAGATCTATTATACCGGAAATGGATTTTTACAGAATATGGTGCGCATTTTAACCGGTACATTGATCGAGATCGGAGATGGAAGAAGAACTCCGGAGGATGTGTCAGAGATCTTAGAGGCAAAAAACAGGGAAAGAGCAGGATACACGGCACCGGCATGCGGGCTGACATTGCTTGAGGTAATATATGGAAAAATGGTTTGTAATAAATAAAGGCGCTGATTTTGCAGGAATTGCAAAACGTTTTGGGATAAGTCCGGTTACGGCAAGGCTGATCCGGAATCGTGAGGTTATGGGGGATGAGGCAATCGCAAGATACTTAAAAGGCGGAATTGGGGAACTTTACGATCCTCATTTACTTTTGGATTCGGACCGGTTGACGGATATATTGGTGCAGAAGATCAGTGAACAGAAGAAGATCAGGGTCATAGGCGACTACGATATTGATGGGGTAATGTCGACTTATATTCTTTACAAAGGAATCACACGCTGCGGTGGCAGTGTGGATTTTCAGATACCGGACCGGATGAAAGATGGTTACGGAATCAACGATCATCTGATTGAGCAGGCAGATGAGGCGGGAATTGATACGATCATTACCTGTGATAATGGAATTGCAGCGATAGGCGAGATCGCGCACGCTAAAAGTCTTGGAATGACAGTTCTTGTCACAGACCATCATGAAATACCATATACGGAGGAGAGGGGAGAACGCCATTATAAAAGAAGTGAGGCGGATGCCATTGTAAATCCAAAGCAGATGGAGTGTACATATCCGTATAAAAATCTCTGCGGTGCTGCAGTTGCCTGGAAAGTGATACAGATCCTCTATGAAAAATGTGACATTGCGGTGGAGGAGTCCTACGATTTTTTGGAAAATGTGGCATTTGCGACGGTCGGGGATGTGATGGATCTGACGGATGAGAACAGAATCCTGGTAAGGGAAGGATTAAAGCGGATCCATACGACCATGAATCCGGGGATGCGCGCATTGATTTTACAGAATAAATTAGAGCCGGAACAGATCAGTTCCTATCATTTCGGATTTGTGTTAGGACCATGCATCAATGCAAGCGGACGATTAGAGACAGCGAAAATTGCCTTAAATCTTTTCCTGCAGGAGGACGTAAAAAAGGCATCGGAGATCGCAGCGGAACTGGTCGATCTGAATGCGCAGCGAAAAGACATGACTGCAGAGGGCGTAGAACTTGCCATGCAGCAGGTGGAAGAGGGAAATACGGGTGAAAAAGTCCTGGTTGTCTATCTGCCGGATGTGCATGAAAGTCTTGCAGGAATCATTGCAGGAAGAATCCGGGAGGCGTGTCATAAACCGACTTTTGTGCTGACAAAGAGTGAGGATGGGGTTAAAGGCTCCGGGCGCTCAATCGAGGCATATTCGATGTATGAGGAACTGTGCAAATGTCAGGAATTATTTACAAAATTTGGCGGTCATCCGATGGCAGCAGGACTTTCCCTGCCGGAAGCAAATGTAGAGATTTTCAGGGAGAAAATAAATGCCTGCTGTGGCTTGACAGAAGAAGATTTTATTCCTAAGATAAAAATAGATATTCCCATGCCCGTCGATTATCCGGACATTCCGCTGGTAAATGAACTGTTGTTGTTAGAACCATTCGGGAAAGCAAATGTAAAACCTCAGTTTGCGGATAAGAATCTTGGAATCGATCGTGCGGTTGTAGTCGGGAAAAATCAGAATGTATTAAAACTGACACTTAAGACTGAACGTGGAAAATCCATATCTGCTGTTTATTTTGGAGATGTGGAGGAATTCCGGGAATATTATGGAAGAAAATATGGGGAAAATGAAGTGCAGCAGGCATTCCTTGGCAGGACAAATGGAATCCGGATGTCTGTGGTATATTATCCCGAGATAAACAGGTATCAGGGAAATGAAAGCATACAGATTGTGATAAAGAATTATCAGTAAATGGAGGACATATATGTTTGGTGGAAAGAAAGAGAAGGCACTGCAGGACGAACTCTATACGATCAAGAAACAGATTGCAGAATACAGTGATGAATTAAAAGAAGATTCTGTGCAGATGACAGCATCTCGTGTCCAGATGGAAGAAAATATAGAAATTCTTGAGGAAAAGTTAGAATGTGTGGGTGAACTGGCAGAAGAGAGCTGCAGAACAGGAAAAGAACTGTACAGTACATTCGTTGAAGTACATAATGCTGTGGAATCTTTTGAGGCAAATCATTCCATTTTTATTGGACAGGTGGCAGAGCAGAATGAAAAGATCAAAGAAGTTTTTGAACAGCACAAGGCGTTAAAAGAACCGTGTGCACAGTTAGAAGAAAGTCTTTACCGTGCTTCGAAAGAGCAGGATGGTCTTGGAAATGTGACAGCTGAACTGGAAGATGATGCAAAAAATATGGGAGTGCTTGCATTGAATGCGGCAATCGAAGCAGCAAGAATGGGAGAGAATGGAGAAAAATTCCTTCATGCTGCGGAGGAGATCAAAAATGTGGCACAGCGGTATGAAGAAAGACTAAAGGCATTATCAGAACAGATCGACGCGATGGAAGAGGCGCAAAAAGAAATCAAAGAACAGACTGCACAGATCAATGAAATGCAGGCGGGTATTACATCGATGGTAATGAAACTGTACAGTGACAGTGCACAGAAACTTTCCATATATGAAAATGGACAGACTTCTTTAAGGGAGCACATGTCCGGCAACGCAGTACCGGCTGCGGATTTTATAAAACAGGCCGGGGAGGATTTCTTAAAACTCGGGGATGAGGCAAAAGTGCAGGTTACAGCACTGCGTGAAGAAATCAATGCAAAAAAATCTGCTGAGGATGAATTGGAAAAGATCTATAATGGATGTAAAGCACTTTTGGATATGGAGTAAGTAATCTGTAATGAAATATCTGCATGCAAAACAGTCAGCGGCATAGTAAAGAGCAGTATAGAAATGAGGGAAGAACTTATATGGCAAAAGAAGAACAGATGACGTATTTATCTGCGAATGGAACGACAAAGATCCATGCGGTAAAATGGATGCCGGAGGATGGAAAGTATAAGGCAATTTTACAGATCACGCACGGCATGATCGAATATATTGAAAGATATCATGAGTTCGCAGAGTACCTGACAGAGCGCGGATTTATGGTTGTTGGCCACGATCATTTAGGGCATGGCGCTTCGGTAAAAGATGAAACAGAGTGGGGATATTTTGCAGAAAATCCGAGTGATACGCTTGTTGCGGATATGCATAGCCTGCGAACAACAGTTCAGGGAGAGAATCCGGGGATACCGTATTTTATGATGGGACACAGCATGGGTTCTTATATGCTGCGAAAATATCTGTGTCTGCATGGTGAAAATTTAAGTGGAGCGGTCATTATGGGAACTGGGTGTGTGCCGGATGGCACCATGAAATTTGGTATGTCGCTGTGTAAATTTTTAGCCTTTTTCCGTGGCTGGAATTACAGAAGTAAACTGGTGCAGAAACTTTCCTACAGCAAGCCATACCACAAATTTGACCTTTATGGAAAAGATTATACCAACAGCTGGCTGACAAAGGATGTGGAGCATGTCAAAAAATATTACAGTGATCCACGCTGCACGTTTCTGTTTACATTAAACGGGTACTATGGGCTGATGGAAGCGGTATATTTTGACAATCAGATGGATAATATAAAAAAAGTGCCGAAAGATCTGCCGGTTTTCATGGTTTCCGGGGCAGATGACCCGGTTGGTGACCTCGGTGAAGGGGTAAAAAAAGTTTATCATATGTACAAAGATGCGGGTGTGGATGATCTGACCTACCGTTTGTATGAGACAGACCGTCATGAGATATTAAATGAGACAGACCGCGATCAGGTTTATGCGGATATCTGTGCATGGATGAGTGTCAGAATTGCGCAGATATAAAATATAAGATAGATTTACCTGCATAAAATATAAAGCAGGGATGGACAGTGTTAGTGAGGATTATTATGAGAAACAAAAAAGTAGTTAAAATATTATGTGTGATACTTGCAGCAGCGATGCCTGTTTCCTCCGGTGTGGGTGTGCAGGCAGCACAGGCAGGGGCAGTTGCAGCGACGGCAGATCAGACAGATGATGTGCAGAATGCAGCAGAAACTTCGGCAGAGGATTCTGCGCAGAATGCAGATAGTGACGATCTGGAAGGTTCCATTCAGTATTTGGATGATTCGGCTCAGACAAACAATTCTGATGCACAGCAGGATGGAAATATATCGTCGGATCAGACGCCACAGCAGGATGGAAATGCGACATCAGACCAGGCGTCACAGGATATCAACGGAACGATTGTGCAAAACGAGGACAGCGATAATGTCACAATCAAGGCAAGTGATAAACCGTACCTTGCGTTTGGAGCAGATCTTAATGATTCTCAAAGAGCGACGATTCTTTCTATTATGGGCATTGATGCGGCAAATCTGTCAAATTATGATGTGGTCTATGTGACAAATGCAGAGGAACACCAGTATTTAGATTCCTATATTTCATCCTCGCAGATTGGAACAAGATCGCTTTCTTCTGTTGTGATCGTACAGAGGGATAAGGGAAGCGGATTAAACATTTCCACAACAAATATTAATTATTGTACCGTTGGTATGTATAAAAATGCGCTGACTACTGCAGGGGTAACAGATGCAGATATTATTGTAGCAGGACCAACTCCAATTTCCGGAACGGCGGCTTTAGTAGGCGTATTAAAAGCATATCAGGAGATGACAGGAAAAGAGATCAGTGATTCGGTAGTTGATACGGCACTCAATGAACTTGTGCTGACCGGTCAGTTAGAAGATTCCTTAAAAGGTGTCTCCGACGCAGAAGTGGAAGAGTTTATTGCGTATATCAAGGCACTGATCGCTAAAGATGATCTGACAGATGATGCGGGAATCAACGGCGCAATCGATGAGGCGTGTGAAAAATATGGTGTGACGTTATCGGATGATGAGCGTCAGCAGATCATAGATCTGATCAAGAAGATCAATTCACTCGGAATTGATTTAAACGGACTTGTGGATTATGCGGAGTCTTTGTACAATTCGTTTAAAAACGGAGATGGAAGTTCAAATAGCGGTATAGCAGCGGCTGTCGGTGGATTTTTTAAATCGATCATTTCTTCTGTGGGAGATTTCTTTAAAAAGTTATTTTCATAATAAATATATAACGAAAAGAGGAAGCGTATGTTAGAGAGAAAAAGAAAGTTAGATTGTGCAAATGGACGTGAAAAAGCAGATCTCGTATTGAAAAACGGAAATGTGCTGAATGTCTTTACGGAGGAAGTGTTAAAAGCGGATGTTGCGATCTGCGGGGACACGATCGTAGGCGTAGGTGAATACGAGGGAAAAGAAGAAATCGACTGTACCGGGAAATATCTGGTGCCGGGCTTTATCGATGCGCATATGCATATTGAATCCTGTATGGCAGCACCGGGAGAACTTGCCAAAGTCCTTGCGAAGGCGGGAACAACGACGATCATTGCCGATCCGCACGAGATCGTGAATGTCAGCGGAACAAAAGGAATGGACTATTTCTTAAAATGTGCTGCAAAACTTCTGGTAAACGTATTTTTTATGGTGCCTTCCGCAGTTCCTGCAACGGATGTGGAGACAAACGGCTGTGGTGAATTTCTTGCCTCTGACATGATGAAATATGTGGATAATGCAAGAGTACTTGGACTCGGTGAGACCATGCGTTTTATGGAGTGCTGTGAGGGTGAAAAGAGAATGGCAGACAAGTTAGAGCTGTTTGCCAAGAAACATATTGATGGGCATGCGCCTGGAATCCGAGGAAAAGAAGTGCAGGCATACCGTCTTGCCGGTGTGGAAAACGATCATGAGTGTTCTACCGCTGAGGAAGTGCTCGATAAACTCCGTGCCGGACTGCATATCTATGTGCGCGAGGGAAGTGGTGCAAAGAATTTAGAGACACTGATCAAAACAATGTTAGATGCAGGTGTATGCTTAGACCGCTGTGCTTTCTGTACGGATGACAAGCATGTGGAGGAGATCCGCAAAGAGGGACATATCAGTACCTGCATCCGCAAGGCGATTGCACTTGGCGTGCCGGTTGCAAAAGCCTATAAGATGGGAAGTTATCAGGCGGCAGAGTTTTATGGATTGAAAAATTATGGTGCGATCGGTGCGGGTTACCGTGCAGACATCGTATTTTTAGATGATTTAGAGCAGGTCAGACCGCTTGATGTCATGAAGGACGGACGTATTCTGACAGAGGAAGATTATGCGAAAGATTATTCCGTTCCGGTTCCGGATGAGCTGCTTCATACCGTTCATGTGGGAGAGGTCACCAAAGAGAAAATCAGGCTTTCCTGTGATGGAAAAACGGATGTGATACAGATGAACCCACACCAGATCGTGACCACGCATCTGGTGGAGGAAGTGCCGACAGAAAACGGATATTTCAAATCGGATGGTGTATACAACAAGATCTGCGTGGTAGAGCGTCATGGAAAGACAGGGGAGATCGGTGTTGCGCCGCTGAAAGGGTTTGGCGTCAAAGGCGGCGCAGTGGCGACTTCCGTTGCACATGATTCCCATAACCTGATCGTTGCGGGCGATAATGATGAGGATATCCTTGCAGCAATCAAAGGTGTGGAAGAAAATCAGGGCGGATATGTTATCGCTTCCGGTGGAAAAGTCGTGGATGTGCTTCCGCTTCCAATCTGCGGTCTGATGAGCGAAAAATCCTGTGATGAGATCACGGAAAAAGTGGCGGACATGTTGGAGAAAGCAAAGAAACTTGGCATTTCCGAGGACATCGATCCATTTATCACGCTTTCCTTTATGGCACTTACGGTAATACCGGAGATCCGTGTGACAGAGCGCGGCGTGTATCTGTTTGGTGCGAAATAGTAAGGCAGTTATAATTTTTTGTATATGAAAAAAGAGATATGATATCGAAAAGTGTACCGACCCCAAAAGTTAGACCTAAAAATCTAACGATTGGAGGCCGGTATTTTTATTGCTTTATTTGTTTCATATAAATTCAATGAAATCTCAATATCTTGTAATCTTTAGAATTCCTTAATAATATTTTCCATAAAATAAATGTTGACAAATTATATTATACGAAATATAGTATTAATAAGAAAATAATATTAAAACAGATAGAATATTATAAAGAAAAGGAGATGAGCGTATGGTATTTAATACAGGAGCCGCTCTCTTAGACGCGATCGTGTTAGCTGTTGTGTCGAAAGAGGAGGAAGGCACCTATGGCTATAAGATCACACAGGATGTACGAAAAGCCATTGATGTATCAGAGTCCACTTTGTATCCGGTGCTCAGGAGACTGCAGAAAGACGGATGCCTTGAGGTATATGACAGAGAGTGCGGAGGCAGGAACAGGCGTTATTATAAGATCACGGAACCGGGGCAGGATAAGTTAGTTGAATACCGGAGAGAATGGGAAGATTATTCCATGAAAATATCAGCATTATTTTCAGGAGAGGAGCTTTAGAGGTTATGAAAAGAGAAGAATTTTTAAAACAGTTAGAACAGCTTCTGGATGGAATATCAGAAGAAGAAAAAGCGGATGCGCTTGCGTTTTACCGCAGTTATTTTGAAGATGCGGGCGAGGAAAATGAAGAATCTGTGATAGCGGAGCTTGAGTCACCGGAGAAGGTTGCCCAGAGCATCAAAAAAAATCTTGGCATGGAAAAAGAGAATGGATCTTATGGCATGCCGGCGGATCAAAATCCGGAGTGGAATAAGAACGATGATGATATGTTTGTGAAAAGCGAAGAGGTTCCAAAAGAAAAGAAAGGTGGATGGAGTGCAGCGGCAATCGTATTGGTGGTTCTTACATCACCACTCTGGCTGACATTGCTTTTAGTCGTGGCATCACTTCTTCTTGCGGTTGTTGCGATATTGTTTGGCATTGCGGTTGCAGTGGTTGCAGTGATGGCATCACTTGTGTTTGCAGGTTTCCTTTTGATTGGTTTTGGATTCAGCACTTTATTTACCGGTGGAGTGGCTGTCGGACTTGGACTGACCGGAGCAGGACTTTTGGTATTGGGACTTGGAATCCTTGCAGTACTTCTGGTCGTGTGGGTGTCTGGCGTATTCCTTCCATGGGCAGTCAGGGGAATCATCGGTTTGTGTAAAAAACCGTTTGAAAAGAAGAAAGAAAGTGGGGTGGCAGCATGAAAAAATTTACAAAAATTATGTTAATCATTGCAGTGTCATTGCTTGGTGCAGGACTGATCTTCTGCGGTGTCAGTACTGCGATGGGGGCTTCTGTATGGCGTATGGCAAAGAATGGAGAACTCCGGTATGGAAACTGGCATATTGGTCCGGTGGGACTTTATTATAGCAGTGCTGATGGAGATGACGAAGAAGATGATGATATGGATGATTTTGATGAAGATGACGATGATAGCGATGACGATGATAGTGATGACGATGATATGATAACAGATATCAGTGATATGGAGTTTTCTACTGAGGTACCTGCAGGTGGAGCAGACAGCAGCTTTGATGTCTCTTCCATTCGAAATATCAAATTGGATATTGATGCAGCGGAAATTACAGTCAAAGAACCGGATGACAGTACGAAGATCCGCGCCGTATTAAAACACGGTAAGGAGAAATATTATTCCTGCAGGTTGGATGGTGATACATTAAAAATTAAATACGATGCAAAAAAACACTATTATAAAAGATCGCCGCAGATCATCTTGTATCTGCCAAAGGGAAGTTCTTTTGATGAGCTGAATTTTGATATCGGTGCTGCAGACATGAGCTGGAAAGATTTTGATGGCAGCTGCAACAATCTGATTCTAAAAGTCGGGGCCGGTAATTTTGAAGCAGAGCAGTTTCAGGTATACGGAAAGATGGATGTATCCGTAGGCGTTGGAAATGTGGAGATTACAGACGGTGTAGTTTATGGTGATGTTGCGTTAGACTGTGGGGTTGGCAATTTTTCCATGGAGGGAAGTGTTGAGGGGAACCTGAAAGCAGACTGCGGCATGGGAAGCATGACACTCGATTTAAACGGCGAGGAAAAAGAGTATAACTACAAACTTTCCTGCGGACTTGGTTCGATTGATGTGGATGGTGAAACTTACTCAAACATCAGCGGAGATAAAGAAGTCAAAAATGAAGGGGCAGAGAAAAATATGGAACTTGACTGTGGCATGGGAAGTATTGAAGTGGATTTTGAGTAGACTAAGATCCTGTGTCAGTTGACAATTAAGGTGCAAATCATTATGATAAAAATGACGTCGGCGTACAATCGTTGTACATCGGCGTCATTTTTGTAGTGTTTCTCAGACCAAAGAAAAACAAAACAATGCAAAAATGGGGGATCTATGAATAAAACAATCAGAATCGTACTTTATGTACTTTCCATACTGACTGTGGCGGGCGTGATCGCAGCGGCAATTTTAACCGGCGGCCAGGCAAAACCGGCGTCTGCGCCGGGGGCGACGGCAGAAGAGGAGCAGGCGGATATGTCTGATGCGCAAACCACTCTGGATGGAGCAGCCACAGCGGATGGAAGTGGAATATCGACGGATGGTGCAGAAACGGCAGGTGAAGACGGAAGCATATCAGAGAATGCAGCCACAGCAGGTGAAAATGGAAGCATATCAGATGATGCAGCCACAGCAGCTGGAACTGGGAGTGCATCAGATGAAACAGCAAACAAGGATAATCAAAAAGACACCGGCGATACAACCATCATCCTGACAGGTGATGTTCTTTTTGCAAATGCTTTCAAGGCAGCCTATGATGCCGGCGGGATCGAGCGTGTCGTCTCACCGGAACTGTTAGAACAGTTAAAGGCAGCCGATATCCTGATGGTAAACAACGAGTTTCCATTTAGTGACCGCGGGGAACCGATGGCAGACAAGCAGTTCACATTCAGGTGCAGTCCTTCCTATGTAAGGGCGTTAAATGAAATGGGTGTGGATATTGTATCACTTGCAAACAATCACACCTTAGATTATGGAAGAGCGGCGCTGTCAGACACTTTCAGTGTATTAGACGGAGCAGGAATCCTGTACGGTGGTGCCGGAGATTCGGTGGAGCGTGCAAAAGAAGTGCAGATTATGGAAGTAAATGGGAAAAAATATGGATTTATCGCTGTATCGCGCGTGGTACCGTCTGCTGATTGGAAGATCGAGAGTGCTGCGCCGGGAATGTTTACCTGTTATGATGCCACAGCACTGATCGAAGTGATCAAAGAAGCAAAACAGACCTGTGATTTTGTGACGGTATTTCCACACTGGGGGACAGAGTACAGCGAGCAGCCGAATGCCGTGCAGCGTGAACTTGCGAAAAAGTGCATGGATGCAGGGGCAGATCTGGTTGTCGGAGCACATACCCACTGTCTGGAAGGAATCGAATATATTGACGGAAAACCCGTGTTTTACAGTCTGGGTAATTTTATTTTCGGACAGAATATTGACAGATCCGCAGCTGTGAAAGTTACAGTGATAGAAGATGGAACAGTTTCTTATGCGCTGATTCCGGTCTATGCATCGGACGGGCAGACAAAACAGATGGATGCGAATGCGGCACCGGGGCTGTTTTCTTATATGGAGAGTATCTCGGACAATGCTTCGGTAGATGCAGCGGGAAATATCAGTGAAAAGTAGTATAGGAGGAATAGTATGAAAAACAAAATTTTGGGATTGCCAAAGGCAGCTGTGATTGTCATTGGCATTGTGATTACGGCACTGTTTCTGGTGCTGATGAATCTGGTTGGAGGAGTAGTGGCACATCTGACATCCATTGCAGACAGTTACACGTTACAGCTGATCGCCGAGATCGGTGTAGCAATCTATGCAATCGGTATGCTGTTTCTTATGGGATATCAGCAGTCGCTTAAGAAAACCGGTGTGGGATTTTTAAGAGGATTTTATATCGGTGGTTTTATGGTTGGCTACTGCGTGTATGTGGCAGTTGCACAGTTATTTTTGCAGAGTGTTTCCGGTTCGGACGGAGTGCGCTCTGCCGGTGGGATCATGATTTACATACTGACCATGTTTTTGGTCGGCATGAACGAGGAAGTGATCATGCGTGGAATCGTGTTAAACCTTTTTGCGGACCGTTTTTCAAACACAAGACGGGGAGTGCTTGCAGCCATTATTTTATCCAGCGTGATCTTTGGTGCGGCACATATCCCGAATGTACTTTCCGGTGTGCCATTATCCAGCGCATTGATCCAGGCACTGCAGGCAACATTGCTCGGTGTGCTGTTTGCAGCAATCTATCTGCGCAGCGGAAATTTATGGATTTGTATCATTATTCATGCACTTGTTGATTTTGGCGGATTAATGGCGAGTGGCATCTTTGGAAATGGTGATATGACGGACATGATCGGCAGCCTTTCTGTGTTAAATCTTGTAGTGACAGTTCCGCTGTTTTTGGTTCCATGTATCGTATTACTGCGGAGAAGCAAGTTAGATGAGATTGTGGAAATGAGAGAAGGTGAGATTATCATCCCGTCAGAGCGTGAGGGAGAAAATATTGCGACGGTATCATTAGTTCTTGGAATCCTTGGCATTGTGACAGGGTTTGTGGGATATGGAGCAGGATTTGGTCTGGTCGGTCTGCTTGGTGCAATCTGTTCGAAAAAAATAAAACCACAGCAGAACGGTACGGCAACCGCTGCATTGGTCACTTCAATCATCGGACTGGTGATCGCTGCACTGATGATTACTGCAATCATGTTTCTCATGCCGGTTTTAGGTGATACCAGTACACTTGAATCCATTATGAATCAGTGATTCTGTCTGGGTGAGGAATGCTGCCTGCGGTACTGATGCGGGGAAACACCATATTTTTCTTTAAATGACCGGATCAGGTGACTGCAGTCGGCGTATCCCGTCTCCTGACTGATATAATTTAAGTCAAAATTTGTAAAAAGAAGCATATCTTCTACTTTGCACAGCCGGATAAATTCAATATATTTTTTACAGGACTGCCCGTAGATTTCACGGAAATTTTTGGCGAAATGTGAATAACTCATATGACAGAGTGTAGCAATATCTTCTACGCGGATATTTTCACAGGCATGGCGGTCAATATATTCCGTGATGGTATAGATCGTGTTTTCTTTTGTGAGTGAAGAAAAATAACAGTCAGTATCGAACCCGTCATCGCGCCAGATGCGAAGCAGCCAGGTCAGAAGTTCTTTGACCTTTGACTGCAGGATCATCTGATACCCATACTGCATATTTTGCATTTCGCGGACACAGTCGTCAAATAAAGACTGTACCGGAAGAGAGTGGAGTATCTCCTCCGGGAAATAAATATCAGCCTGCTCGTTATTTATGGCATTGTTAAACAGTGCACTGTAATTCCAGCTTCCACCGGTAAGTGAAGCGGAAGAATCCAGCTGGCTTAGGTCAAATTTTAAAACATAATACTGCAGAGGGGCATCGGACACTGCATGGACAGAATGAACGACGGAGGGGAGAAAGACGATCAGGTCACCTTCGTTTACAATATAACTTTGTTCATTCTGATACATCAGGGCGGTGCCCCTTGTCACATACAGGATTTCCATAAAATAATGCCAGTGTGGCTGCACGGGCAGCCATTCTTTCTTCATATCTAAAAAGAAACATTCGTAAGGTTTGTTCAGTTTGTCGGTATATTCAAATAAAGATTTCATATGCGGCTCCATAAAAATAGATTTATGCAATTTTTAACTTGAAAAATTATAGCAGATATATATGACGAATGCTATATTAATGGCAGAATCAGTAAAATAAATGTTATATTTTTAAGAGTGCATTGAGAAAAGGGAGGAAAAAAATATGGAATATATCTGTGGGGTGACTTTTGCACCGTTTGCGTGTGCCGGGGCTTTTTTTAAACCGGGGGCAAAGGAGAGCCTTGCTATGATGAAGGAGAGAACCGGCGCAAATTTCGTGATATTTGTGCCTGGAGGGTTACAGGAGACACCGCAGTCGGAGGAGATCTGCTTCACATCAAAGGCGACGATGGAAGATGACGAGCTGATCGCTATGATTGAATATGCAAAGGAAATAGGGCTTCGTGTGGCATTAAAACCGACCGTAAACTGTAAAAACGGGACCTGGCGGGCGCATATTAATTTTTTTGATGAAGATGTTCCATGCGAACCAAAATGGGGGAACTGGTTTACATCTTATACGGCATTTCAGCTTCATTATGCAAAGATCGCAGAGCAGTATGGCTGTGAAATGTTTATTGCCGGCTGCGAGATGGTGATGAGTGAGCACCGTGAAGCAGAATGGCGCAAACTGCTCTCGGATATCAGACAGGTCTATCATGGACTGCTTTCCTATAATACAGATAAGTATCAGGAACACCGGGTAAACTGGTGGGATGCTGTGGATGTGATTTCTTCGAGTGGTTACTATCCATATGGGGACTGGGAAAATCAGCTGGATCGTATTGAAACCGTGGTAAACAGATTTCAAAAACCGTTTTTCTTTGCGGAAACAGGATGTATGTCGGTAAAAGGTTCCAAAGAGGTGCCAAATGACTGGTGTGTAAGAGGTGATGCGGATCCAAAGGGTCAGGCAGAATGGTACGAAGATATGTTTACGGCGTGCAGTAAAAGAGACTGGGTAGGAGGTATGGCGCTCTGGTCCTGGGATGCAAAGCTTTATCAGGAGCGGAGCGCAAAGACCCGTATGGACTATGAAATTTATGCAAAGCCCGCAGAAAAAGTCGTAAAAAAATATTATGATATTTTTAATAAATGATGTTGAGGTCAAAAGCTGATTTTTAAATAAAAATAGTCAAAAGGTTAAAATTAGTTTACAATAACTTAAAAAAAGGTTATAATCCAAAATATAATAAAAAATGAATCGCAGAAAAGTAAAGGAGAAGAAGAATGAGCAATTACATGGAAACATACAAACAGTGGTGCACAGATCCATATTTTGATGCAGATACAAAGGCTGAGTTAAAGAAGATTGAGGGGGATCAGGCAGAGATCGAGGATCGTTTTTACAGACAGTTAGAATTTGGTACCGGTGGTTTAAGAGGCGTGATCGGAGCCGGAACCAACCGTATGAATATTTATACCGTACGTCAGGCAACACAGGGACTTGCAAATTACATTATTTCCCAGAATGGACAGGAAAAGGGTGTTGCGATCGCACATGACTCCAGAATTATGTCCCCGGAATTTACCGAGGAGGCAGCACTCTGCTTAAATGCAAACGGCATTAAGGCATATGTATTTGACAGCCTTCGTCCGACACCGGAGTTATCTTTTGCAGTCCGCGAGTTAGGATGTATTTCCGGTATTGTAATTACAGCAAGCCATAACCCGAGAGAATACAACGGATACAAAGTATACTGGGAAGATGGTGCACAGATCACACCGCCTCACGACAAAAATATTTTAGCGGAAGTTGCAAAAGTAACTTCCTTCGATCAGGTAAAGACCATGGCAAAAGAAGAGGCAGTTGCAGCAGGCCTTTACAATGTGATTGGTAAAGAGATTGATGACCGTTACATGGAAGAACTGAAAAAACAGTCCATTCATCCTGAGATCATCAAAGAGATGGCAAAAGATATCAAGATCGTATACACACCGCTTCACGGAACTGGAAATCTTCCGGTGCGCCGCGTGTTAAAAGAGCTTGGTTTTGAGCATGTATATGTAGTGCCGGAGCAGGAAAAACCGGATGGTAATTTCCCGACCGTTGCATACCCGAACCCGGAGTCACCAAAAGCATTTGAACTTGCATTAAAACTTGCAAAAGAAGTGGATGCGGACATCGTTCTTGCAACTGACCCGGATGCAGACCGTCTTGGCGTATACTGCAAAGATACGAAGAGTGGCGAGTATGTGACATTTACCGGAAATATGTCAGGTATGCTGATCGCGGAATAC
>ERZ773210.861-NODE-861-length-33234-cov-17.790771_pt1 | contig 33234 bp, 32 predicted proteins | sample MGYA00580528_ERZ773210 | MGnify/ENA primary metagenome ERZ773210 (study PRJEB29015, sample SAMEA2737769) | human gut metagenome | biome: human gut; feature: human-associated habitat; material: faeces | place: China | collected 2012 ...
GAACTCCCACAAGTAGAGTCAGAGTCTACCGCACTACCACTATGCAAATCCCCATGATTTTGTTCTGCCCTCAGCGCCGTGCGCTGCTGACAAGGGATATTATACCCGAAAGGGTCAGGCTTGTCAACCATTTTTTCGTTTTTTCCGCAAAAGATTTCTCGGCGCAAAAAACCGGCCGTAAGGGCGTGTAAATTTTCGGTGCTTCTCTTGACACCGGCCTTCATCGGGAATACTCTTATATTATAAAAAGGCAGCTTCCCGGGCAGACTTTGTTTTGCGCAGCACGCCCGGCGCTGAATACCAGATGAAAGAGGGCTTTTGAATGAAAAAACGTGTTGGAATCCTGACCTCCGGCGGCGACTGTCCGGGTCTGAACGCCACCATCCGCGGCGTAGCAAAAGCACTGTACGCCCGCATGGGTGAGAATGTGGAGATCGTGGGCATCCTGAACGGCTACAGCGGCCTCATCAACGGCGATTATAAGGAAATGTGCGAGGACGACTTCCGCGGCATCCTGACGCTGGGCGGCACCATTCTGGGCACAAAGCGCACCCCGTTCAAGATGATGCGCGTGGTGGAGGACGACAACATTGACAAAGTCGCCGCCATGAAAAAGACCTACAAAGAGGCTAAGCTGGACTGCCTGCTGTGCCTGGGCGGCAACGGCACCCACAAGACGGCCAACCTGCTCTCGCAGGAGGGCCTGAACATCATTGGCCTGCCCAAGACCATCGACAACGACATCTACGGCACCGACGTCACCTTCGGCTTCCACACCGCTGTGGACATTGCCACCGACGTCATCGACCGCATCCACACCACCGCCGGCAGCCACAGCCGCGTGATGTGCATTGAGATCATGGGCAACAAGGCCGGCTGGCTGACCCTCTATTCCGGCATTGCAGGCGGCGCGGATATCATCCTGCTGCCCGAGATGCCCTACGACATCGACCGCGTGTGCGATGCCGTGGAGCGCCGTGCCAAGAAGGGCTCCAACTTCTCCATCATCGCGGTGGCCGAGGGTGCCATGAACTGCGAGGAAGCCCGCATGAAGCGCAAGGACTGGATGGCAAAGCGCGCCGAGGCAGGCGTTGGAACCACCGCCACCAACCGCATCGCCCAGGCTGTGCAGAAGAAGACCGGCATGGAGACCCGCGTGTGCATCCCGGGCCACATGCAGCGCGGCGGCAGCCCCAGCGCCTACGACCGCGTGCTGGCCACCCAGTTCGGCAGCTACGCGGCAAAGCTGGTGGAGATCGAGCGCTACGGCGTGACGGTGGCCATGGTGAACCGCCACGTCACCGAGAACCGCCTGGCCGACATCGCCGGCAAGACCCGCAATGTGCCCGAAGGCTGTGAGCTGCTCACCGTTGCCCGCCGCATGGGCATCAGCCTGGGTTGATTTTTATTTGAAATGGCCTCCGCGATGCTCTGGCCATATTCAGCGAAAAATTTATAGTTTTATTTGTAATTCCAGAAAATCTGCGGATTTTCTGGAATTACTTTTTCACGGGAGGAGCCCAAACCGGCAGATGCTTCAAAAACAAAATGCCGTTTTTTGTTACGACTTTTCCAGTGAAAATGCAAATCCCGGCAGACCGCAGTCTGCCGGGATTTGCGCTATCAAAAAGAAAAATTCCGCTGAATATGGCCAGAGTGCAACGGCGGCCATTCAAAATCGTCCGCCTGCCAAATCAAAGATTCGTTACATCATGCCGGGTGGGCTGGCCCTTTTCAAAGGCAACGGCGCTTTCCAGCACGCCGCGCACCATGCTTTCCACATCTTCTTCGGTGTAAAAGGCCGTGTGGTCGGTCAAAATCACGTTGGGCATGCTGCGCAGGGCGGCCAGCTCCGGGTTCGGGATCACATCGCCCATGCGGTTATAATAGTACAGGCCGTTCTCGTTCTCCAGCACGTCCAGCGCTGCGCCGCCCAGTTTGCCGCTCTCCAGCCCGGCGATGAGGGCATCGCTGTCGATCAGCTTGCCCCGGGCCGTGTTGATGATCACTGCGCCCGGCTTCATGGTCTCAATGGCCTTTGCGTCGATGAGGTGATGGTTCTCCTCGGTGGCATTGGTGTGCAGGGTGATGACATCGCTTTCAGCCAGCAGGGTCTCCAGCGGCACATACTCCGCGATCTTCTTCACGTCCTCGTTCGGGTACAGGTCGTAGGCCAGCAGGCGGCAGCCAAAGCCGGACAGGTGCTGCAGCACGGTGCGGCCGATGCGCCCGGTGCCGATGACGCCCACCGTGCAGCCCGAGATATCCCGGCCGATCTTGCCCTTCAGCGAGTAGTCCTGGGCTTCGCCGCGCTTGAGGATGTGCCCCGCCTTGCGCAGGCTCATCAGCATGAGCATGATGGCAAAGTTCGCCACGCCGTTGGGCGGGTAGTCCACATTGGCCACCTTCATGCCCAGGGCCCGGGCCGTCTCGCGGTCCACATGGTCGTAGCCGATGGAGCGGCAGCAGATGGCCTTGATCCCCAGCGCATGGAAGCGCTTCACCATGGGGGCGCTCATGTCGCAGGGCGTCACCGACACGGCGTCGTAACCCTTTGCCAGCTCTGCGTTTTCCAGCGTGGGGTAGTCCTGCGAGTAACCAAATTCAATGTCCATCTGCGGTGCCAGCCGCTGCGCGATGCCCAGCTCATCGTAGGGGCGCAGAGTGTAGAAAAAAACTTTTGTCGCCATAAATTTCCCTCCCAGTCCAGTTTGCCCCATTGTAACACGTTTTGCGCTGCTGCGCGCAGATTTCGTCGTGAATTTTGTTCATCTCCGGCGTGAGAACGCATATTTCCATGCAGATGCTGGAAAAAACGGTTGTAAATTGTCGGAAAAGAGGGTATGATAAAAGAACTGGGAAGTATACATCAATAAATCAAAAAGGAGTGTGCCTTATGCGCGCTTATGAACGGCTTTTGAACTATGTCCGGGTGCACACCACCTCGGACGAAAACTCCGGCACCCATCCTTCTGCGGCGCGGGAGTTCGACCTCGCCCGTCAGCTGGTGGAGGAGATGAAAGCACTTGGCCTGGAGGATGCCCGCGTGGACGAGCACTGCTATGTCTACGGCACTCTGCCCGCCACCCCGGGCTGCGAAGACAAGCATGCCCTGGGCCTGATCGCGCACATGGACACCGCCGACGACGCCAGCGGTGAGAACGTGCAGCCCATCGTGTGGGAGAACTACAACGGCGGCGAGGTGACCCTGCCCGCCACCGGCATGGTGATGAAGCCCTCGGCCTTCCCCTTCCTGAGCAGCATGAAGGGCGAGACCCTCATCACCTCGGACGGCACCACCCTGCTGGGTGCCGACGACAAGGCCGGCATCGCCGAAATTCTGACCGCTGTGGAAACGCTGCAGGAAAAGGGCCTGCCCCACGGCAAGCTGTGCATCGCCTTCACCCCGGACGAGGAGATCGGCGAGGGGGCTGAGCTGTTCGATATCCCGGGCTTCGGGGCCGACTTTGCCTACACCGTGGACGGCGGCGACGCCGGTTCCATTGAGTATGAGAACTTCAACGCCGCCTCTGCCACCGTGACGGTGCACGGCTTCTCGGTGCACCCCGGCACCGCCAAGGGTACCATGATCAACGCTTCCAACGTGGCCATGGAGTTCCACGACGCCCTGCCCGTCACTGCCCGGCCCGAGACCACCGAGGGCCGCCAGGGCTTCTACCACCTGTGCCAGATGTACGGCGACGTGACCACCGCCAAGCTGGGTTACATCCTGCGCGACCACGACGCCGCCAAGCTGCAGTTCAAGAAGGACAACATGCTGGACATTGCCGAGTTTTTGAACGGCAAGTACGGCGAGGGCACCGTGGAGGTGGAGATCAAGGACAGCTACCGCAACATGCTGGAAAAGATCAAACCGCATTTCCACCTGGTAGAAACGGCCCGCAAGGCCACCCGCATGGCAGGCCTTGAGCCGGAGGAGATCCCCGTGCGCGGCGGCACCGATGGTGCCATGCTGAGCTGGAAGGGCCTGCCCTGCCCGAACCTGGGTACCGGCGGCTTCAACTTCCACGGCGTGTGCGAGTGCATCACCGCCGAGCGCATGGACCGCTGCACCGAGATCTTGCTGAATATCATCGGCCTGTACGCGGAATAAAAACAGACGCGGCTCAAAAACAGAAGAAATACCCAAAAAGTCCGGGAGAGCACAGCGCTTTCCCGGGCTTTTTTGCTGCTTTTTTTTACAGGATGGACATGAACCACTCGACAGTCTTGGGGTCGTAGTGGGAGAAGAACAGGCTTTCGCCGCCGTCCAGTGCTTCAATGGCAGCCATATCCTCGGCGGAGAGGGTGAAATCGAACAGCTCGAAGTTCTGCTGCATCCGCTCCTTGTGGACCGATTTCGGGATAATGACCACGTCGCTCTGCAGCAAAAAGCGCAGGGCGGTCTGGGCGGCAGTCTTGCCGTACTTGGCACCGATGGCGGTCAGCACGGGGTTGGTGAACATATCCTTGCGGCCCTCGGCAAAGGGGCCCCAGGATTCGATCTGGCAGCCGTACTTTTTCAGGTATTCTCTGGCCAGTTTCTGCTGCTGGAAGACGTGGGTCTCGATCTGGTTCACGGCGGGCTTCACGCTGGCGAAGTGCTGGATGTCCAGATAGCGGTCCGGGCCAAAGTTGGAAACGCCGATGGCACGAATTTTTTCGGCGTTGTAGAACTCCTCCATGGCGCGGTAGGTGCCGTAATAATCGCCGAAGGGCTGGTGGATCAGCAGCAGGTCCAGGTAATCGGTGCGCAGCTTGCGCAGGGATTCCTCAATGGAAGCCTTGGCTTTTTTGTAACCGGCGTTGGTGATCCAGACCTTCGTGGTCAGGAAGAACTCCTCGCGGGGCAGGCCGCACGCAGCCAGCGCTTCGCCCACGCCTTCCTCGTTGCCGTAGGCCTGGGCCGTGTCGATGCTGCGGTAGCCCACATCGATGGCGTCCAGCACGCAGCGCTTGGTGTCCTGCGGCGGGGTCTGGTAGACACCGTAGCCCAGCTTCGGCATCTTGATGCCGTTGTTCAGTGTAACGTATTCCATGGTAAATGCCTCCTGTTTTCCGGTTTTGGGGGGAAGTGTGTTTCTGGCACTACTTTACAACAGATCGGCAAAAACGTAAAATATCAATAGTGGAAACTGCTTTTCACAAAATGAAATGTGAGGTGTGCAATGCTGGATCTGAATGAGCTGCAGCAGTTGGTGGATTTTGCGGACCTGGGCACCCTTTCCAAAGTGGCGGAAAAGGGCCACATCTCCACCCCGTCCATCACCCGCAGCATGAAAAATGTGGAGGAACACTTCGGCGTGCCGCTGTTCACCCGCAGCAAAAACCGCATTGAACTGAACGACACCGGCCGGGAGGCGGTGGCGGCAGCCCGCAAGCTGCTGGCCGAAGCGGAGCAGGCGGTCCGCCAGGTGCAGGCCTTCGACCAGCGCCGCCGCACGCTGGTGGTGCGCTCCTGCGCCCCGGCCCCGCTGTGGGAACTGCTGCCGAAGCTCAGCGCCGCCTGCCCGGGCATGACCATTGCTTCCAGCATTGGCCAGAACGAGGAAGTGCTCGCCGCATGGCGGCAGGGCGGGTGCGACATGGCGGTGCTCCCGTTCCGGCCGGAGGCGGAAGACGGCACCGCAGTGCAGGAATTCATGCACGAAAAGCTCTTTGTCTGCGTGCCGCCCGGCCACGAGCTGGTCCGCCGCGAAAGCCTGAGCTTTGCCGAGATCAACGGCTTCAATTTCCTGCTGCGCACGGAACTTGGCTTCTGGGACACGCTCTGCCGCCAGAAGATGCCGTCTTCCCGCTTTCTGGTGCAGACGGACGAGTTTGCCTTCGATGCACTGGTGGAGTCCTCCTCGCTGCCGTGCTTCACCACCGATTACTTCAAGAATGCCCGGGAACGCTACCCGGGGCGGGTGTTCCTCCCGCTGCGGGACCCGGAAGCGGACGTGACCTTTTACGTTCTGCAGCGGGCGCAGAAAAAATAAAAACCACGGATGCACAGCCCGGGTGCACCCGTGGAGATCGTCACTGTTTTTTGTGGTAGCCGCAGTCGCAGTAGGGGCCGCCGGAGGCAAGGGTGTATTCCCGCACAAAGGTGGTGGCCCCGCCGGCATCGGCCATGGTGTAGTCCAGATGGCACATGGCTGGGGTCAGGTCGTAAAGGTCCAGCTCTTTCATCAGGGTGCAGATGCCGCAGCGGGAGAAGCGCGCCTCAAAGCCGCTGCCGTCGGCATAGGGGAAATATTCCATGTTCCAGGAGTAAGGGTTGCGGTCGGCGGCGCGCAGGTCTGCGGTGGCCTGCATCCCGGCAAGGCGCTTGGGGGTGTACTGGGTCTTGCCGCTCTGGCAGAAGGCCCACTGCACCACCGGGGTCATCATGGCGGCGGCATAGTAACGGGTCAGGGTGTCCACATCCGGCCGCTGCGGCATGTTCAGGATATAAGCGCAGAGCATGGCGCAGTTGACGATGTTCATCTTGAAGCGGTCTGCTTTTTCAAACTCCGGCAGCGTTGCAATGATCTGCTGATATTTCGGCTTTGCAAGCGCCTCCACGGCTTTGGCCTGTTGTGTGCTCAGGCCAAACGCGGCGGTCAGCTGCCGGGTGAACGAGCGGTGGAACAGCGCCCACATGGCTATGGGCATTCCGGCGTATTTCATGCGAGGTCCCTCCTTATCTTCCGCATGGGGGTTCTTCTGCTTCCATTATAACGGACGGCCGCCCGGGATGCAACCGGGAGAAGCGCCGTGGCCCGGCAGGGGCTTCCCGGCGGCAGAAAAGCGTGGTAAAATAAGGGAAAACAGCAGAAAGGAACCCTTTTTCATGAACGAGACAAAAGACGAAGGCCTGCAGGGCAACGAGATGATCGAGCAGGCCGTGCTGGCGCTGCAGCGCGAGCCCACCCAGGAGCAGCTGGCCCACACCCTGACGGTGCTGCGCCGCCGCATGAAAGCGCAGGGACAGCTGGTGGCGGCGGTGGAGCCGAACCTCGGCGGCGCGCCGCTGCAGCTGCGCACGGTGCAGACCGCCGACGGGGCCCGCTGGTGGTACGCCTTCACCAGCTTTGAGCAGGAGCTGAAAGGGGCCGAGGCGGTGCAGTCCACCTTCCTGGTGGAGATCGAAAAGCTGTTCGACGCAGCGCTGACGGTGCCGGAGATCAGCGGCGTGATCCTGAACCCGTGGGACCGCACCCTTCAGCTGGACAAGAACCTCATCCGCATCATCAAAGGCTGAACCGCGCCGAAACGCACTTTTTTGAATTTTTCAAAAACCTCTTGACTTAAAGTTGAGTTTAAGTTGCAGAATAAGGCCAGAACATGATACGGGAGGTTTTTGGAAATGTACACTGAAACTCTGACGCTGGCAAACGGCGTAAAAATTCCGCAGCTGGGTCTGGGCACCTGGTTCATCGACGATGCAAACGCAGCCGAGGCCGTGAAGGCCGCTGCCAAGCTGGGCTACCGCCACTTTGATACGGCGCAGGCTTACGGCAACGAGCGCGGCGTGAGCGAGGGCGTGCGCAGCTGCGGCGTGGCCCGCGAGGAGCTGTTCGTCGTGTCCAAGGTGGCCGCCGAGCACAAGACCTACGAGGCCGCCAAGGCCAGCATCGACGCAACGCTGCAGAAGATGGGCCTGGACTACCTGGATATGATGATCATCCACAGCCCGCAGCCCTGGGACAAGGTGAACCAGTGCGAGGACCGCTATGTGGAGGGCAACCGTGCCGCCTGGCGTGCAGCAGTTTGAAAGCGGTGCGGTCTGGCTGCGGTATGCTCTGTAAAAAAGTGAAAATGCGATAAAAAAGGAACCGGACGGGCGAAAAGGCCTGTCCGGTTCCTTTTTTATCCCCGCCAGCCCCGGGCGGCAGGGTCCAGCATTTCGCTGGCCGAATAAATGAGTGCGTTGCAGATGGCGGCGGCCACGTTGCTGCCGCCCTTGCGGCCCATGGCCGCGATGGCGGGCACGCCGCAGCGCGTACAGGCGGCAAAGAGCACTTCCTTGCTCTCCACCACATTCACAAAGCCCACTGGCACGCCGATGACCAGAGCAGGCCGCAGCCCGGCTTCCAGTTCTTCGGCGATGGTCAGCAGGGCGGTGGGGGCGTTGCCCACCGCGAGAATGGCCCCCGGGTGCTCCTGCGCTGCTCGGTGCATGGCGGCCACGGCCCGGGTAGTGCCCGCCTGCTTGGCGGCTTCGGCCACGGCGGGGTCCGCCATGTAGCAGACTGCTTCACACCCCAGCTTTGCAAGCCCGGGCTTCGAGATACCGGCCAGCGCCATGTTGGTGTCGGTGACAATGGTCACGCCCCCGTGCAGAGCCCGGACTGCGGCCTCCACCGCACCGGGGGTGAACCGCAGATTTTTGGCGTAGTCAAAGTCGGCGGTGGTGTGGATGACTCGCTTGACCACGGCAGCCGTTTCCGGCGGCGGGGTCAGGCCCATCTCGTCCAGCTCTTTGGTGATGATGGAAAGGCTCGTCCGCTCAATGTCGGCGGGCAGATGATGCTGCGGCGTCATACGCTGTCTCCTTTCTGCAGGCCCATGGCGGCATAGACGGCGGGCATGTCCAGCGCCGCGCGCACGCCGTCGGCAAGCTTGTCAAACTGCTGCTGACGGTACTGCTCCATGGGGATGAGATCAGCCCCGGCGGGGTCCAGCCCCTTGCGGCTGCACAAAAATGCGGTGAGTTTTTCGGTCAGTTCGCCGGTGTCGAACAGGCCGTGCAGGTAGGTGCCAAACACATTGCCCTGCACACAGCCCTCCGGCGTGCCGTCCGCAAGGGTGCAGAACCCTTCGCCCCGCACCTCGGTGCGTCCGGCATGGATCTCATAGCCGGTCAGCCTGGCCCCGGCAAAGGGCCCGGCGGCGGTCACGGCTTCGGTCTGGGTCAGGTGCTTTTCGGCGTTGAAGGTGGTGACCGTGGGCAGCAGGCCCAGGCCCCGCAGGGTGCCCGGCGTGCCGCTTTCTTCGCCCGCCGGGTCGCGGAGCTCCTCGCCCAGCATCTGGTAGCCGCCGCAGACGCCCAGCACCGGCGTACCGCTGGCGGCAAGCTTCTGCACCAGTGGTTCCAGCCCGCTTTCCCGCAGCCAGCGCAGGTCGTCCATGGTGTTTTTGGTGCCGGGCAGGATGACAAGGTCCGGCGTGCCCAGCTGACGGGGATTCTGCACATAGTGCACGCCCAGCAGCGGGTGCTGCTCCAGCGGGATGAAATCGGTAAAGTTGGAAACATGCGGCAGGCGCAGAATGGCGATATCCAGCGGTTTCACGGCCCTTTTTGCGTCCAGCCGGTCAGAGAGGGAGTCCTCGTCCTCGATCTCCACCCGCAGATAGGGCACCACACCCACCACGGGCAGATGCGTCTTTTCTTCCAGCATGGCAAGGCCCGGGCGCAGAATTTCCACATCACCCCGGAACTTGTTGATGACAAGGCCTTTGATGCGGGCCCGTTCCTCCGGCTCCAGCAGTTCCACGGTGCCGTAGAGCTGGGCGAACACGCCGCCCCGGTCGATGTCGCCTGCCAGCAGCACCGGCGCATCCACGAGCTTTGCAAGGCCCATGTTCACGATATCGTCGGCCTTCAGGTTGATCTCGGCGGGGCTGCCTGCGCCCTCAATGACGATGATGTCGTTCTCGGCGGCAAGGCTGTTGTAGGCTTCGAGGATGTCCGGGATGAGGGTGCGCTTCATCTTGAAATAATCGGCGGCGGACATCTGCCCCCGGGCCTTGCCGTTCACGATGACCTGACTGCCCACATCGCTGCTGGGCTTGAGCAGGATGGGGTTCATGCGCACGTCCGGCTCCACCCCGGCCGCCTGCGCCTGCACCACCTGCGCCCGGCCCATCTCAGCGCCGTCTTTGGTGACAAAACTGTTCAGGGCCATGTTCTGGCTTTTGAACGGGGCCACGCGCCAGCCGTCCTGCGCAAAAATGCGGCACAGCGCCGCGCACAGCAGGCTTTTGCCCGCGCCGCTCATGGTGCCCTGCACCATAATGCATTTTGCCTTTCTCATCGTGTCACCTCCGGCAGCGTTTCGGCCAGCAGCGCCAAAAGCTGGCGGTTCTCTTGTTCCGTCCGCACAGCGGTGCGGTACCAGCAGGCAGAAAGGCCCGGGTAGTTGCCGCAGCTGCGCAGCACCGCGCCCTTCTGCCGCAGGGCATCGCCCAGCGCTTCCGGCGCGCGGAACAGCAGGTAGTTGGCCCGGCCCTCGATCACCCGCAGGCCCAGCGCCCGCAGGCCGCTTGCCAGAATGGGCCGCTGTGTCTTGATCAATTCACGCACCTGCGCGACATATTCCGTTTCGTCCAGCGCGGCGATGCCTGCCGCCTGCGCCAGACTGGACACCGCCCACGGCTGGCCTGCTGCCTGCATCCGGGCAAGGAGGGCTTCATCCGTGCAAAGGCAGTAGCCCAGCCGTACGCCCGCCATGCCGTAAAGCTTTGTGAAGGCTTTGAGGATGACAAGATGCTTGCTGGTCTGCAGCAGCCGCTTTGCTGAGAGCGTATCGCCCTCGGGCAGAAAATCGAGGAAGCACTCGTCCACCACCAGCCGCGCGCCCACGGCTTCGCATTTGTGCAGCAGGGCTTCCACAAGAGCAGGCTGGGCCAGCTGGCCGGTAGGGTTGTTGGGCTGGCAGAGGAACACCATCTCGATGCCCGGGTGCACCGCATTCAGGATATCTTCCGTCACCGCAAAATCATTTTCTTCCCGCAAAAAATGCCGCTCCACCGTGCAGCCCACGGTTTCAAGGGCTGTGGCATATTCGGCAAAGGTAGGGGCTGTCACCAGTGCGGTGCGGGGCTTTGCGGCCAGCACCAGCCGGAAGATCAGGTCTGCTGCGCCGTTGCCGCACAAGATGCTTTCGGCGGGCACATTCTCGGCTACAGCCAGCTTTGCCCGCAGGGCGCGGCACAGCGGGTCGGGGTAGCGGTCGGCGGTGGCAAGGGACGCCGTAATGGCCTTTGCTACGCCTTCCGGCAGGCCCAGCGGGCTGACATTGGCCGAAAAATCCAGCGGATCGCGGCCGAACTCGGCGCGGTAGCCCGCCCAGTCGCCGCCATGGGTCAGTGGTTGCATAAAAATCCTCCATAATAAAGCCTTCCCCCGAGGGGGAAGCCTTCAGAGAGCTGCTGCACCCCATGCCAGCGCAAAGGCGCTGGCCACATACATCATGCGGTTGGCGCGCAGGATATCCTGCGGCTCAATGGGCCGCAGGGCATCGCCGATGGTGGGTTTTGCATAGTATTCGCCAAAGTAATAGGCAGGCCCGGCCAGCTGCACGCCCAGGGCACCGGCACAGGCGCTTTCGGTCTGGGCACTGTTGGGGCTGGCATGGTTGCGCCGGTCGCGCCGCCAGATGCGCCATGCACCTTTGGCATCATTGCCGGTAAAGGCTGCGGCCGCCACCCACAAAAGGGCGGCAAGGCGGCTGGGAATGTAGTTGGCCACATCGTCCAGCTTGGCAGGGATGCGGCCAAAGTAGAGGTACTTCTCGTTTTTGTAGCCCAGCATGCTGTCCATCGTGTTGATGGCTTTGTAAGTGAGTGCCAGCGGTGCCCCGCCGATGAGCATGTACAAAAGCGGGGCGATCACGCCGTCGCTGGCATTCTCGGCCACCGTTTCCACGGCGGCTTTGGTCACGCCCTCGGCGGTGAGGGCTTCGGTGTCGCGGCCCACGATGCGGCTCACGGCCTTGCGTGCGGCGGGCAGGTCATTTTTGATAAGCTGGGCATACACATTCGTACTTTCCTGCACAAGCCCTTTGGCCGCCAGCGCCTGCCCGCACCAGAACATCTGCACGGCAAGGCCCAGCCAGGGGCTGATCCTTGCCGCCAGCAGGCAGACAAGGCTGGTAATCAGAAAGGTGCCCACCGGCAGGCAGAATGCCACGATGCCGCCGCCCAACACTTCGCCCTGCGGCGTTTTGGGCAGGCGGGCGCGCAGGAACTTTTCCAGCCGGGAGATGCACTTGCCCATCAGCACCACCGGGTGCGGCAGCCAGGCCGGGTCGCCGAAAAGCGCGTCCAGCACGAAGCCGCCCAATACAGCCCACAGGATCATCACTGGGCCTCCTTCGTATACTGGACGGTTTTTACAAGGTAAAGTACTCGCTTTTCAGTCCAGTCCTTGGCATCCAGCACATAGCCGCCTGCGTTGGGGCCGCACCAGTCATAATAGTCCCTGCGGGGCAGGGCGAACCGTTCCATAGCCGCCATCTGGGTGCCGCCGTGGGCCAGAATGACCAGCCGCTGTTCCCCTGCGGCAAGGGCCTTGTCCACCAGCTGGGCAAAGGTGCGGCAGATACGGTCCGAGAAATCGGCCTTGCGCTCACCGTCCGGGCAGGAGCTTTCGCAGTTGGCCTGTACCCAGGCCTGATACTCGGGGTCTTTTTCCATCTCAATGAAATTGCGGCCCTCAAAGCTGCCAAAGCACATCTCCTTCAGCCCGTCCACTTGCACGAGCTTTGCGGTGGGGAACAGGATGTGCGCTGTCTGGCTGGTGCGCTGCAGGGTGGAAACGTAGACCACGTCCGGGTCGAAATCGGCACGGCACAGCTGGGCCGCGCCTGCGGGCGAAAGCGGGATGTCGCGCTGGCCCTGATAACGCTTCTGGGCGTTGTACTCGGTCTGGCCGTGGCGCAGAAGATAGATCAGCATGTTGGAAGTTCTCCTTTCAAAACCGTGGGGATGCCGCAGAACATCTGCACCACGCAGTCGGCCCGCGCCGCCAGCAGGCAGGCAAGGCGGCCCGCTGCTTCGCGGTCGGCACGTTCGTTTGCATCCATCGGCACAACACCGCCGCCCACTTCGGTGGCGATGAGGATATCGTATTCATGGGCAAGCCTGTCCGCAAGGGCAGACAGGTCAGCGGCGTCTGCCGCCAAATTTTGCACGTCGGCCCGCATTTTTAAATTGTGGCCGGGCAGTGTCTGCGCAAAGGTGCGCTTGCCGCTGTAGAGCGGCCCGGTGATAAAGATCATAACAGCCCTCCCCACTGGCAGGCGGCCAGCGCCGTCAGCATCCACAGCTCGGCCTTTTGCAAGAACCACCCGGCAAGGTCGCCGGTGATGCCGCCGAACTGCTTTGCGCTCATCTTATTATAATAGAACAGTACCGCCAGCGCGGCCAGCACCAGCGCCCAGCCACGAAGGAACATCATGCAGGCGGCCAGCACGACAGCCAGCACGGTCAGCACCCGGCGCACAGTGGTTTTGTCTGCCGCCGTGGCGAAGGTGTGGGCAAGGCCGGTGTTTTTTGCCATGGGGAACGCTGCCACGGCGTAGCCGGAGAGGGTGCGTTCCAGCACCAGTGCCAGCGTCCACAGTGCGCCCACCCGGGGCGTGAACTGCACGCAGGTGCACAGGGCAAAATAGGCCAGAAAATAGCTGCACAGCCGGATGACCGCAAAAGCACCGCAATGGGGGTCTTTTAAAATTTCCAGCTTCTTTTCCCGGTCGCCGTAGCTGGAAAGGACGTCGCAGGTGTCGGCATAGCCGTCCAGATGGATGCCGCCGGTGACCCACACCGGCACCAGCGCAAAGCCTGCCGCTCTGGCAAGGCCCGGCAGCGGCAGGGCCCCGCACACGCACCACGCCGCGCCGATGACCAGCCCGATGAGCGGAAAAGCGCACATCGCATAGCGCATGTTCTTTTCGTTCCACTCGAACTGCGGCACCGGGATGGCCGAGAACATGGCAAAGGCCACCGCAATGGTCTGCAAAACGATCATATTTTTTCTCCTTTGTAAAAGACGGGGATGCCGCACACCACCCGCACCACGTTGTCGGCCCGGGCGGCGAAGGCGTTGTTCACCTGCGCCAAAGCCAGCAGATAGCGGCCGGTATCGCCTGCATAGTCGGCCCCGCCGCTGAATACCTCGTTGGAGACAACGATCAGGTGTTCGCACTGGGCGGCCAGCGAATCCAGTCCGCGCAGGATGGCGGCCGCTGCGTTCTCTCCCGCCCCGGTGGGGTCGTAGAGCTCGTTGGCGGCAAGGTTGCCGAGGTCTTCGAGCAGTGCCGTGCCCCGGGCGGGCAGACGCACCGCGTCCAGATGCAGGGGGCACTCCACGGTTTCAAACTGCTTGGCGGCCCGCATTTTGCGGTGTTTTTCCACCCGGGCGGCGCATTCGGCGTCCCATACCTGCATGGTGGCAAGATAATAGCGCGGGAGCGCGGTTTTCAGCACAAGGCTTTCCGCATATTCGCTTTTGCCGCTGGCTGCACCGCCCAGCACCAGCGTCAGCATTGGGGAGTATACGGCGTGATGCCGCCCTCCGTGAAGGAGTAGCACCCGCCGTACACGGCCAGCGCCATATCCCACAGCGGGATGGACGCCACCGCGCCGGTGCCTTCGCCCAGATGCAGGTTTGCCGTGATGAGGGGCGACTTGCCCAGGGCTTCCAGCACCAGCCGTGCGGCAGGCTCGGCCGAACAGTGGCTGGCGAACACCGCCTTTGCCGCCGCCGGGCAGAGGCGCACGGCGCACAGAGCAGCCACGCCGCTGATGAAGCCATCCATCAGCACGGGCACACCGGCCAGCGCACCGCCCAGAAAAACGCCGCACAGGCCCGCGATATCAAAACCGCCCAGCTTTGCCAGCACGTCCAGCGGGTCTTCCGGGTCTGGTTCGTTGACAAGGATGCCCCGGCAGATGGCGTCCACCTTGCGGGCCAGCCCTTCGTCCGAAAGGCCCGCGCCGCGCCCGGTCATCCGTTCGACCGGCTGGCCCAGCAGCACCGCCGCCACCGCGCTGGAGGTGGTGGTGTTGCCAATGCCCATCTCGCCGGTGGCGATGAGCCGGTAGCCGTTGTCCGCCAGCTCCCGGGCAAGGGCAATGCCCGCCCCGATGGCCTGCACGGCCTGCGCCCGGCTCATGGCAGGGCCAACCGTAAAGTCTGCCGTGCCGGATGCAATGCGGCAGTTCCGCACGCCGGGCACCGGTTCGCCCGCGATGCCCATATCCACGGGCAGCACGTCGCAATGGGCGGTGCGGGCCATCTGGCACACGCTGGTGCGGCGCATGGCGAGGTTCTCGGCCACGGCACGGGTCACTTCCTGCCCGGTCTGGCTCACGCCCTGGGCCACCACGCCGTTGTCGGCGCAGAGCACCGCCACCACCCGGCGGGAGAAGTCGAGGTCCGCGCTGCCGGTGAGGGCGGCAGCATCTTCCAGCATGGTCTCGAGGGCACCCAGCCCGCCCAGAGGTTTTGCAAGACCCATCCAGTTGGCGTGTGCCGCCGCGCGGGCGGCTTCGTCCGGCAGCGTGATGGAAGCAAGCAGTGTTTTCAATTCCGTTTCGGTCATTTTTGTTGTCCTTTTGTATAGCGTTCTGCCGCCGCCACGAAGCGGCGGGGCAGGGGTGTGCCCGCCCAGTAAAAATGCGGGAAGCCCGCATAGAAATTCTCAGTTGCAAAGCCGCATTCCCACTGCATTTTTGCACTTTTGCAGGCAGTAAATGCAGTGCCGTTTGCGGTGGAATCCCAGTGGTGGAATTCGTGGATGGGCAGCTTTTCTCCCGCGCGGAACAGCAGGCTGTCCGCCTTTGCGGTGAGCGTCGCATACCCGAACCGCACCAGCCTGCCCACCCGGATGCCCTCGCCCGGCAGAACGCCTGCCATGGGCCAGTTCTGGCCATCTGTCCCTTCAAGGCTCTGCCCGAGGTAGAGAAAGCCGCCGCACTCGGCCACGGTGGGCAGACCGGCGTTTACAGCGGCCCGGATGGACGCGCGCATGGCTGCATTTTCGCTCAAAGCGTTTGCATATAGTTCCGGGTAGCCGCCGGGCAGGTACAGCCCGCCGATGCCTTCCGGCAGGGCGGCGTCGTGCACCGGGCTGAAAAATACAAGCTTTGCCCCGGCGTCCCGCAAAGCGTCCAGCGTTTCGGCATAGGTGAAGCAGAAGGCTTCGTCTTTTGCCACGGCGATGCGGGGAAGAAGGGAAGCCTTCCCCCAAGGAGGAAGCCTTTCGCTTTCCGGTTCCGGTTTCTCGGTCAGTTCGGCCAGCTTCGCCCAATTCAGCACAAGGCTGTCTGCCAGCAGGGCGATCTTTTCCTGCAGGCCGGCAATTTCATCGGCGGTTTTCAGGCCGAGATGGCGGCTTTCCACCGCTGCTTCGGGCAGATGGGGCAGATAGCCCAGAACCGGCAGACCGGTCTCGGCTTCCAGCAGGGGTTTGAGCATGTTGTACAGCTTTTCGGAGCAGTTATTGAGCAGAATGCCTGCGAGATGGCTGTTTTTGCGGAAGTGCACCAAACCCTGAATTTGTGCCGCCAGCGTCACGCTGGCCCCTTTGGGTTGCACCACCAGCAGCACCGGCAGGCCCAGCGTATCCGCCAGCTCCCAGGCGCTGGCCCGGGTGGTCAGGCCCTGTCCGTCGTAAAAGCCCATGGCACCCTCGCACACAGCGGCACCGTGCCCGGCGGCGTAGCGGGCATAAAGGGCCTGCACGGTGTCTTTGGTGGAAAGAAACAGGTCCAGATTGTGGCTTTCTACGCCGAGAGCCGAGCGGTGAAACATGGGGTCGATGTAGTCCGGCCCAGTTTTAAAGGCACAGGGGGCGGCCCCGCGCCGTTTCAGCGCTGCCAGCACCGCGCAGGTGACGGTGGTCTTGCCGCTGCCGGAAGACGGCGCGGCGATGAGAAATTGCATCATTTGCGTGTCCCTGTAATGAGGAAGGTGGGGTTGTTGGCCATGAGCAGGTGCAGGCGGCCCGCCGATTTTGTGCGGCTGACAGCGACCTGCGTCACCTCGGCGGTCAGGCCCCGGGCGGTCAGCGCGGCAATGGCGGCGCCCAAGGTCTCCAGTGCGATGGCCGAGATGCAGATGCGTGCCGCCGCGTTTTTGGTAAGCACCGCGTCCAGCACGGCCTCCATGCCGCCTTTCGTCCCGCCGATGAACACGGCGTCCGGGGCGGGCAGGCTGTCGAGAGCTTCCGGCGCTTTGCCTTCGATGAGGGTGAGGTTATAAGCACGGAATTTCTCCCGGTTTTTGCGGATGAGCGCACAGGCGTCCGGCTCGCACTCCACAGCGTACACGCGGCCTTTCGGGGCCGCAAGGGCCAATTCCACACTCACGCTGCCGGTGCCTGCGCCCACATCCCACAGGGTATCGGTGGGGGTCACCGCCAGTTTTGCCAGCGCGGCGGCACGCACCTCCTGCTTGGTCATGGGCACGTCGCCCCGGGTGAAGGCTTCATCCGGCCAGCCCTGTGAACGAAACGGCGGAAGATCGAAGTTTTCCACCAGCAATACGCTGAGCGGTGCAAAACTCTGCCCGGCCAGTTCGGCGGCAGAGCCGTAGCGGATGGCTTCGGCTTCGGTGCCAAGGTTCTCGCCCACAACACCGTGGGCCGCACCCATACCGGCAGCGGCCAGCTTCTGGCAGAGGGTGGCGGGCGTCTCGGTGCCGCCGGTGAGGAAGAATACGGCCTTGTTCGTCATGCATTCTGCCACCGGGTCGCAGGCACAGCCGTGGGCCGAGATCAGTTTCCAGTCCTGCCAGGGGCGGCCCAGCGCCGCCGAGAGCAGCTGCACGCTGGAAACACCGGGGTACACCCGGGCCGGGATGCCCAGCGCCCGCAGCGGCGTGAGCAGGCCGGATGCGCCGGAATAAAACCCGGTGTCGCCGCTGTAGAGCACGGCGGCGTCCTGCCCGGGGTTCTGCGCCAGCATTTCGAGGATGTCGGCAGGCTGGTAGAGCGCGAACTGCCGGGCGGTGCAGTCTGCGGGCAGGCCCGCCAGCAGCCGCTTTGCGCCGAACACAAGGCCCGCGCCGCGCACGGCGGCCTGTGCCTGTGCGGAAAGGGCTTCCCATCTGCCGCTGCCCATACCGATCAGTGTGACCATCGCAACATCTCCTGACAATGCGTGAATAATTCGTCCTCGGTCTCGCCGACCTCCGGCGGGCGGCGCAGCACCACCAGCTGTGCGCCGGTTTTGGCAGCGGCCTGTACCTTCTCGGCAAAGCCGCCTGCCGCGCCGCCGTCCTTGGTGACGAGATATTGAATATGGAACTGCTCCATCAACGCGACATTCAGCGCAAGGCTGAACGGCCCCTGCATGGCGATGATGTTCCGGTGCGGGATCTGGGCTGCCTCGCAGGCGGCGATGCCTTCCGGCGTGGGCAGAACGCGGGGGTAGAGCCGGGCCGGGTCGAGGGACGCAAAAGCAGAAAGCTCCTTGGCACCGGTGGCCAACAGCACATTGCCATCCTGTCCGGCAAGGTATTCTGCGGCCTGTGCCGCCGTCTCAAACACGGCGCAGCCCTCGGGCAGGGGACTCTGGGCCCGCAGCAGGCGGCGGTATTCCACGCCCGCCTGCGCCGCTGCCGCGCGGATGTTTTTGGTGGCATCCACCGCGTAGGGGTGGGTGGCGTCGATGCAGAGGTCTGCACCTGCCAGCAGCGCCGCCATGGCGTCCGGCTGCAGCCGCCCGGCGTGGACGGTGATGCCCGCCATCTCGCCCTGCTCCTCGGCACCCAGCGGCGTTGCCACGCAGACGGTCACTTTGGCACCCAGTGCGGCCAGCTTCTGGGAGAAACGGCGGCCCTCGGTGGTGCCGCTGAACACGACCGCCTTCACTTGCGGTACCCCCGAGGCGTGACCATCCAGCCCGAGACCGCGCGGGTGGCTGCGTTGCCGATGTACACGGTGGTGAACATATCCACCGGGGTGTTTTCCAGCTCGGCCAGGGTCAGCACACAGCTGGTCTGGCCTTCGCGGCCGATGTTGCGCACAAGGCCGCAGACCGTGTCCGGGCCCTTGCCGTTAGCGCGCAGAATGCGCACCGCCTTCTGCAGGTAGTCCGGGCGGCCCTTGGAGGAAGGGTTGTACAGCGCCACGCAGAAATCACCCATGGCCGCGCAGGCCAGCCGCTTTTCAATGACCTCCCACGGGGTGAGCCGGTCGGAAAGGGAAATGACGCAGAAATCATGGGCCAGCGGGGCACCCAGAGCCGCCCCACCGCTGAGGGCAGCGGTGAGCCCGGGCACGACCTCTATGGTCACGTCCGGGTATTCTTCGGCCAGTTCCAGCAGCGGGCTGGCCATGCCGTAAACGCCCGCGTCGCCGCTGCACACCAGCGCCACCCGTTTGCCGGTGCTGGCCTTTTCCAGCGCCCAGCGGCAGCGGTCGATCTCCTTTGTCATGCCGGTGGAATAGTATTCCTCGCAGGGGAACTCCGGCTCGATCAGGTCGAGATACAGCTTGTAGCCGCAGATGGCGTCCACACTTTCGAGGACATTGTGGGCTTCCTGGGTCATATAGTAAGGGTCGCCCGGGCCGAGGCCGACCGCATAGACGATCTTTTCCGGCTGGTCGATCTCAAATTCCATCGGGTCAAACATTCTGCCACCTCCAATCCGGGGCAAAGGGCCGCACTGCCAGCGCAAAGGTCACGCCGGTGTGGGCGTATTTGTGAAAAACGAGCGGCCCGCCTGCGGCCAACACTGCTGAGCGCTCGCAGACATTGTCCACACCGGTGACGCTCTGCACAAAGGCAGAGGGCGTAAAACTGCCGGGTGCGGCGCGCAGGGCTTCGGCGGGGAAGAACTGCACCGGCCAGCCGTGATCCTGGCAGAAGGCAAGTAAGCCCGCTTCGTTTTGTTTCAGGTCGATGCTGGCCGCCGCCGTGATGCACTGCAGGGCCAGCCGGTTTGCGGCACAAAAGGCCGCGAAAGCTTCTTCCAGCGTGCCGGCGCTGGTGCCGCGTTTGCAGCCTACGCCCAGCACCCCGATGCGGGGCACCAGATGCAAGGCGTCTCCCGCCGGGCAGAGGGTGAGGGCAAAGTCCGGGGCATCTGCGCTCTCGGTCAGGCCCGCAGGCGGCGTGCCCGCAATGGGCCAATCGGAGGTAAAATGCACCTCTCTGCCCGCCAGCAATGCGCCGCTGACAAGCTTGATGCGCTCCGGCTCCAGCACGGCACAGTTCTGGTGCTTGGCCCACTCGTCCACCGCAAACACGCCGTTTGCATCGGTAGCCGTGGTGATGACCGGCACCGCGCCGCACACAGCCGCCAGCGCCCGGGCCAGGTTGTTGGCACCGCCGAGGTGGCCTGAGAGGATGGGCACCGCAAAATGCCCGCACTCGTCCAGCACCACCACGGCGGGGTCCGACGCCTTGCTCTGGCAGTGGGGGGCAATGGCCCGCACTGCGATGCCAACAGCGCCCACAAAGATCAGAGCGTCACTCCCGGCAAACTGCCGGGTTGTCCAGTCGGCAAGGCCGACCTGCCCGGGCGCATGGCCGCAGCGGGCCACACTGCCGGAATAGGCTGCCGCCAGTTTTTGGGCCAGCGCAAGGCCCTTTGCCGTAAAGGCAAGGTAAGCCCGGGTCACTGGTCGGTCCCCTTGCGGAACGCGGTGGTGAAGGCCGGGTCGTAGAGCTTGCTGCGCTCGTAATTCTGGCCCAGGAAGCCGCCCACCACGATGAGGGCCGTCTTGGTGATGTGTGCCGCATGGACGCTCTCGGCCAGCATGCCCACGGTGCAGCGAACGGTCTTCTGTTCCGGCCAGGTGGCTTTGTACACCACCGCTGCCGGGGTCTCTGCCGTGTAGGCACCACCTGCAAGCAAGGCTTCCTGCACCTTGTCCACCAGACCGATGGAGAGGAAGATGACCATGGTGGCCCCGTGTGAAGCAAGGCTTGCCAGCTTTTCCTTTTCCGGCACCGGGGTGCGGCCCTCCATGCGGGTGATGATGACGGTCTGGCTGACAGTGGGCAGGGTGTACTCGGCGTTCAGCGCCGCTGCCGCGCCGCAGAAGCTGGAAACGCCTGGCGTGTCGTCGTAGACGATGCCCTCGGCGTCCAGCACGTCCATCTGCTCCCGGATGGCTCCATAAAGGCAGGGGTCGCCGGTGTGCAGGCGCACGGTGGTCTTGCCCGCGGCTTCCATCCGGCGCATCACATCCAGAACCTGTTCGAGAGTCATCTCGGCGCTGTTGTAAATTGCACAGCCCGCTTTGGCAAGGCCAAGCAGGGCCGGGTTCACGAGACTGCCCGCATAAATGATGCAGTCGGCGGCCTGCAGCAGGACTGCGCCGCGCTGGGTGATGAGGTCCGGTGCGCCGGGGCCTGCGCCAACAAAATGTACCATAGCGTTACTCCTTTACCAGAACGGTGGCAAAATAGCCCGCCGAATGTTCAGGCCGGGCAGCGGAAAGGTCGGTCCAGACGGCTTCGTCCGGCAGACCGCAATTGCATACAAGGACGCTGTCGGCCAGCTTTCTGCGGGCTTCCAGCGTATCGAGAAGGGCGGGCAGCTGCCTGCCGGTCTTCATCAGCACTTTGGTGCCGGGCGTTTCCAGCACGCGGTCTGCCCAGCCGCCGGGCGCAATGGTGAGCGGCGTGTCCATGCCGCCGGTGAGGGGAACGTTCAGCCGCGCCGCCGCCGCGCAGAAGCTGGGCACACCCGCCGCCATGGCGGTGGCATAGCCTGCGGCCTGCAAAATCTCCTGCAGATACCCGAAGGTGGCGTAGATGGACACATCACCGAGGTTCAGCATGGCAACGTCCTGCCCGGCGTCCAGAAAAGGCCGCACAGCAGCGGCCGCCTGCCGGTGAGATGCCGCCAGCACTGCTGGGTCGCGGCTCATGGCAAAGTGCAGCGGGACGATGGTCTTGCTGCCCAGTGCATCACCCAATGCCCGGCGGGCGATGTCCAGCGCCAGCATCTGGCCGGAGGATGTCTGCGGCGCGGCCAGCACCGGGCACTGCCGAATCAGCCGCACCGCCTGCAGGGTGAGCAGTTCCGGGTCGCCGGGGCCCACACTGACGCCGTAAAAGGTACCTTTTACATTTTCCATTCTGCCATCAGCTCCTTTGCGGTTTTGGTCTCGCCCAGCGGGCCGTGCTGGTTCGAGAACAGCACCGCACCCACCCGGAAGCCCCCGCCTGCCCGGCGGTCAAGGTGCAGCTGGATGGCGGCAAGGATGCTTTCCAGCACTGGGGTGCGCAGGTTTGCACCGTCCAGAATGTCAAGGCAGGCGTCGGTAGTGGCGGCGTCCATCAGGGCCCCGCACACTTCGCGGGAAGCGCCGCACAGCGCCGCGTGGGCGCAGAACACCTCGGCGCGGCCATCGGCGGTGTGGGAATGGGTGTTCATGACGCCCGCCGCCAGCTTGACCAGCTTGCCGATGTGGCCCACGAGAAGCGCTTCTTCAAAGTTTGCCGCTGCGGCCATATCCAGCGTGTCACCGATGAAGTTCGAGGTCTTGACCACCGGGAAGCGCTCAAACTGCGGCAGGGCAGACGCCAGATAGTCCAGCCCGTAGTTGCCCGGGGCCAGCACCAGCCGCCGTGGGCCGTCTGTGTTTTTGGCACGCAGAGCGGCCTGATTCATTTCCAGCTGGATGGTGTCCAGAATGGCCTGCTGGCTCATGGGCTCCACGATACCGCTGGTGCCCAGCACGGAAAGCCCGCCCTCCACCCCGATGTGGGGGTTGAAGGTGCGCTTTGCCGTCTCGGCCCCGCCCTCAATGGAGATGGTCACGGCAAAGCCGCCTGTGTAGGCCGCGTTCTCGGCTTCCCGTTCCAGCGCTTCGGCGATCATCTGGCGGGGCACATGGTTGATGGCGGCTTCGCCCACCGGCTGGTCAAGGCCGGGCTTCGTCACCCGGCCCACACCCTCGCCGCCAAAGATGCGCACGCCGGGCGCGTCCGGTTCCAGCACGACCGATGCAATGACCGGCAGGCCGGTGGTCACATCTACATCGTCGCCGCCGTCCTTGCGAATGGCACATTCTGCGCCGGTGTCCGTTTTGCGGCAGAAGATGGGTGCCACCTCCACCACGATGCCCTTCGGGGTGCGCAGGGCCACGGTTTCTGGTGCATGGCCGGTGAGCAGCAGCCGCGCCGCGCCCGCCGCACCCAGGGCCGCACAGGTGCCGGTGGTGTAGCCGCAGCGCAGCAGCTTCTGCCCGCTGCGGACGTAATGCTCAAATTGCGGCCCAGCCGGGTTGGCTTCCGGCTTTGGCGGCTCCGGTGCGCCGTATAGAGCAGCGTACTGTTCTTCCGTCAGGCCATACAGCGCCCGGATGTTCTCCGGCGCAAAGGCAGCATCCGGCGTCAGCACGCCGGACACCCCGGCAGGGGAGACGCACACCACCGCGTCGGCAATCTTCTGCGCCAGTTCCAGCTCGTGCAGGCTCAGCACCACGGCGAGATGCTCACCATGGGCCAGCTCTTTTAAAATGGTCAGCAGCTCGATCTTGCCCTTGATGTCCAGAAAGGACGTGGGCTCGTCCAATAAAATCACCTGCGGCTGCTGGCACAGGGCCCGGGCCAGCAGAACGCGCTGGCGCTGGCCGTCGCTGATGCGGTTGAAATCCCGGTCGGCGAGATGGGCTGCACCCACCCGTTCCAGTGCGCTGTGCGCCTGCCGTTTGTCTTCGGCCGAGAGGATGCCCAGCCGCCCGGTGTAGGGGTAGCGGCCCGCCGCAGCAAAGTCAAAGCAGGTGGTCAGCTCCATGCGGCGGCTGTGCGGTGCCATCAGGGCAAGCTTCTGGGCCCGTTGGGTGCCGGTATAGTCGGAAAGGTTCTTTTCGTCCAGCAGCACCGCGCCGCCCATGGGGTCCAGCTGGCCCGCCAGCGTGCGCAGCAATGTGGATTTGCCCGCGCCGTTGGGCCCGATGAGGGTCAAAATCTGGCCGGGCTGCACCCCCAGCGCAATGCCGGAGAGAAGCGGCGTTTTGCCGTAGCCGATGGCAAGGTCATTTGCCGTGCAGAGAAAGGTCTCGTTCATCGTGCACCCTCCTGATTGCGCCGCACCAGCAGTCCGATGACCACCGGCGCGCCGAACACTGCCGTCACCGAGCTGATGGACAGCTCGGTGGGCGCAAACAGACTGCGGGCCAAAAGGTCACAGAACAAACAGAACGCCGCCCCGCCCAGGCAGCACCCGGGCAGCACATGCAGCGGCTTTGCACTGCCCAGCAATTGCTTGACGAGGTGCGGCACCGCGATGCCCACGAAGGAGATGGGCCCGGCAAAGGCAGTGACGCAGGCCGCCAGCAGGCTGGAAAGCAGCACCAGTGCCGCCGAGAACGGCTTGACGTTCACACCCACGCTGCGGGCGTATTCTTCCCCCATCTGGTAGGCGGCCATGGGTTTGGACAGCAGAAAGGAAGCCGCCAGCGCAGGCAGGGCCACCAGCGCCGCTGCCCGGACGTTGGCCCAGGTCATGCCGGAAAAGCTGCCCTGCGACCAGTTGTGCAGGTTGACGATGTTGGAGTCCTGCGCAAAGGCCACCACGATGTCCGTGATGGCCGAGCAGATGTAGCCGATCATGACGCCGCAGATGACGAGGATGCTCATGCGCTGCACCCGCCGGGCCACCGCCAGCACAAAGGCCATGGCGGCCATAGCGCCCACGAAGGCGGCGACGATGAGCGTTACCGAACCGGTGAGCATCCCGCGATTGAGGAAAACCACCATGGTCAAGGCCACGGCCAGCTTGGCCCCGCTGGAAATGCCCATGACGAAGGGCCCGGCGATGGGGTTTGCAAAGAAGGTCTGCAGCAGGTAGCCCGCCGCGCTGAGGGCCGCACCCAGCAGCGCCGCCATCACCGCGCGCGGCAGACGCAGCTGCAGAATGATGTTCATGGAAAGCGTGTCCTGCCCCTTGCCCAGAAGTGCCGCCAGCACTGCGCCCGGCGCAAGGGACACACTGCCCCAGAACAGGTTCAGCGCAAACAGCACAGCCAGCGCCGCCGCAAGGGCAAGATAGGAGACAGCAAGGCGTCGGGTACGGGTCATAGACATTCCTTTCGGTAAAATCAGCATTCGTTAATCCACATGGGTGAGAAATTTCAGGGTGTCGGCGGCAGGCGTGCCCTCGGTGAACACCTTGTTCATGTCAAGGATGAGGTCAGCAAGCTCCATGCTCTGCTGGAACAGGCTTTGGCTCGTGCACCACACCTGCCCGTTCTGCACGGCCTTGAACTCGCTGAGCAGCGGGAACTTTTCGGTCAGCTGGCTCACGGATGCAATGGTGCCTTCGATGGCGCTGTTGTAGATGAGCACGTCGGCGTCTTTGGCACCGGCGTAGAAATCTTCCAGCGGCAGGTTCATGGTGGCAAGGCTGTTGCCATTGTCGGTGAGGTCCGAAAAGACGTAGGCCCCGCCGGCCATCTCGATCATTTTGGCCACATAGTCGCTGCCTTTGCGCACGGTGGCGAGGTTGTTGGAGCTGAGGGAGAAGAACGCGCAGCTCTTGCCGGTGGGCTCCTGCTCCAAAAGCGGCGCAATGGCAGCTTCCTGCGCGGCAAACACCTGCTCGGCCTGTTCCTCTTTGCCCAGCAGGATGCCGTACAGCTTGATCCACTCCATGCGCTCAAGCGGGCCGCTCTCGTAGCTGGAACGCTCCACCAGCACCGGGATGCCGAAATGCTCCAGCTGCTCCTTCACTTCGGGGGTGTGCAAAATCATGGTGTTCTCGATGGCAAGACCGCAGTTCGCGGCCAAAATTTGTTCGTAGTCCGGGGCACTGTACTTGCCTGCATAGGCGATGCGGCCCGCTTCCATGGCCTGCTTTGCTTCGGGCAGATACCATCCCTCGGCCTTGGTGCCGGAGAGGGTGATGCTGTCCAGTGCGTCCAGATGCAGGATCAAGTCCATCACCGAGGTGGAGACAAGATAGATGTTCTCCACCGGCTGGCGCAGCACGGTCACGTCGGCGGGCAGGCTGTCCACCTCGGCCGCATCCTGCGGCACCACGAGGAATTTCTGCCCGGAATCCGGGATGCTCACCATGGTATAGCCGCCTTCATAGCAGTCCGCCGTGAACTGCTGCGCGTAGTCCAGCTGGTAATGGTGGGAGAAAACAAGACTTTCTGTATTCGCAGGCTCCGTCTTGCTGCTGCAGCCGGAAAGCGCCAGTGTTGCAGCAGGGAGAAGCTTTAAAAATTGGTTGCGGGTGATTTTCATAAGTTTTTGATGTTTAAAAGAAATAGGAACAGAAGACAGTGCTTTCGCCCTCTCAGGCGCTTATCGCGCCAGCTCTCCCAAAGGGAGAGCCAAGAGCATAACGGAAGCGCTTCTTGCCTCTCCCTTTGGGAGAGGTGGATGCGACCAACGGGAGCAGACGGAGAGGGCGGAGGGCATTCTCAATCGTTGGCCTTCAAACTTGCCGAATCAAAGGTCAGCGTGTACTCGATCTCATGGGGGGTGCTCATGGCCACGGTGTCGGCGGTCACGTCCAGCGCGGTGTCCAGCGCGGCCACGGGGATCTCAAAGGTGGAGTTGCCCTCGGTGTTGGTGGGCAGATACTTCTCGCTGTCCACGATCATATAGTCGTAGTTGGGGCTGCTCCACACGATGGTGGCGGTCATTTTGCCGTCCGCCACAGTCAGGGCGGCGGGGCTTTCCACGGTGGCACGGCCGGAGCCGCCCTCCAGCGTCACCTCGCAGGTGTAGGTGCCGTCGGCGGGCGTTTCAGCTGCGGCCTGTTCCACCGCATCGCGCACGCTGACGGTGTGGTCATACCACTTGCCCTTTTTGCCCAGAATGGCCAGGTCAAAGTCGGTATCCAGAGCAGACACCGGGATGTCGAAGCCGTACACTTCCTCGGAAGTGCCGTCGGAGTAGGTGACCGTATCGGTGGTGGGCTGCAGCCAGTCGGACGCGTTGGCTTCGGCTTCGGCGGCCTTGCCCAGATACAGGTTGACGACATTCTTGGAAACCAGACTGACGTGGAAGGTCATCTGGCCGTTCTCCACGGTCAGGGTGCCTTTGCCGTCGCAGGCTTCGTTGGCGTGGAACATGGAGCTGTCGGTCTCGAACGCGGCGGTGTACACGCCGTCCGGCAGAGCAGCGGTCTCAACCACAGAAGCGGCAGAGGACGCAGCTTCGGAGGAAGCAGCACTGGACGCCGCAGAGGAAGCAGCAGAAGAAGCGCCGCAGCCTGCCAGCAGGCTCAGCGCGAGAGAAGCGGTCACAACACAGGAAAAAATGCGTTTCATGAGAAATACCTCTACATTATAAAGAATTGGATTTTATTATAGCATGATTCTAAGAAAAAATGAACCCTCTCCATCGGGCTCCGCAGCGGCGGCAGCGAGACGGAGAGGGTTCCGAAAAAATCAGCCCTTCAGGGAGTCAATGGCAGCCTTGGTGTGAGCGATGTACAGGCTCTGGATGTCCTCGATCTCGCCCAGACCAGCGATCTGGCAGTCGATGCTGTCAAATGCGCCGGAAGCAGTGAACTGGCTCAGCCAGGAATCCTCGTCGGAACCGGCCATATCGTTGTTGGCGTGGTCACCGGCAACGACCATCAGCGGGCGCAGAACGACCTTGGTGTAGCCTGCAGCCTTCACGGCCTCGATGACGTTCTCGCAGGCGGTCTCCTCGGGCTCGCCCTCAACGGTGCCGATGAACACATTGTCGTAGCCCAGGGTCTGCATGGTGGTCTGCATCTGGCTGTAGCTCACCTTTGCGGTGTGAGAGGTGCCGTGGCCCATGAAGACGAAGGCGACCTTGTCCTCAGCGGCGGCGCTCAGGCTGTCGTAACCGGCTTCCTTCACGGCAGCAGCGGTGACGGCCTTGGCGACGTCTTCCTTATCCTGGTTGATGACGGTGGCGTCAGAGCCGACCTCGCCCAGCAGGGGCTCAGCCACGGCGATGGTCTCGAACTTGTCACGGTAGGAGTCGATCATCTCCATCATCTCGTCGTACTCCGCGCCGTGCATCAGATGGGTGGGCTGGACGACCAGGTTCTTCACGCCGTTTGCCACAGCGCGGTCCATGGCCTGCTGCATGTTGTCGATCTTCTCGCCGTCACGGGCCTGCACATGGTTGATGATGATCTGTGCGGTGAAGGCACGGCGCACGGACCAATCCGGGTAAGCGGCCTGCAGAGCATCCTCGATGCCCTTGATGTCCTTCACGCGGCTGTCGTTGAAGGAGGTGCCGAAGCTGACCACCAGCAGTTCGTTCTCGCCGATGTTGTCCTCGTTGCGGGCGTCATCCTTGGAAGCATCGCCGGTGTCACGGCCAAAGTAGTCGGGGTCGGCGTTCTCGCCCTCGACCAGCTCCTTCTGGGTGTCGGTCAGGGCATCCCAGGCGGCCTTGGCGGCCTCGCACTGGGCATCGGTGTCATCGTTGCGCTCCTGCACATAGATGGCGTCGATCAGGTCTGCCACATTCTTTGCGGCCATTTCGTCAGCCTCCTCGCTGCTCACTTCGCTGGAAGCAGCGGACGCGGCGGTGCTGGTGCTGGAAGCGGTGCTGGATGCAGCGCCGCCGCAGCCGGTGAGCACACCGGCGCACAGGGCCAGAGCCGTGACGGCTGCCGCCAGCTTCTTGGTTTCGATCTTTCTCATTGTGTGTCTTTTCCTTTCCTGTGGAATGAATTGCGGGCTGAACCGAACAAAGGGTACAGGAAAGAGAGATGAAAAAAGGGCCCTTTCGTCCTGCGAATGGCATGACAAAAAGGCCCTTGCGGTTCAGAGCTTTTTTGGTACAACCAATTCCTCGTGATCTGGAGCTTTCGCTCCCGTACCAACAGCAGGCAGGTTTCCTGGCTGAAAGATCGCCGCCCGGCGCCGCCTTCTCAGAGCAAAGCTCCAATGGCTGGTGCAAAGCACCCTGACGCGGGCTCCCTTATCACAGTGACGAGATCGTGCGGGATTTGCACCCGCTTCCCTTTTACCCTTCCCGCCGCGCAAAGGCGGCAGAAGGCACCTGCTGTTTTTCTGTTCAGTTCGCAGGACAGTATAGCATACCGCAGCGGGAAATGCAAGAAAATGGGCGGCATCCCGGTACTTTCCCTTATAAATGGCGAAAAGAAGGCTGTGTTTTGTATAAAATCCCGCCGGGCACCCCACACTAACCCCGGAAGCAATGCGTACACAACACGACAGATGGGAGCGAAGAAAATGGAGCAGATCAAACGATTTTTGCGCGGCAAAGGCTTTGCGCTGGCGCTTCTGGCCTGCCTGGTGGCGGCAGGCGCGGCGGGGGTCTGGGCGGTGCGCGCCGTCCGAAATGAACTGGAAAAAAGCTATGAAGAACTGACACGGCCGGAGGCGTCTTCCGCCCCGCAGGCCGCCGTGCCGGATACCGATTTAAAAGTGGAGGATGAACCATGGCAGGATGTTACCGAAGCAGCAAACAGCGTGGCCGGTGTGCCCAAAGCGGAGAGTGGGGCCGTATCCTCTGGTTCGTCTTCTGGGGCGGTGTCTGGTGCTGGTTCTGTGCGCGAACCCTCCGCACTGCAAGGCTCCTCTGCGCCTGCCAGCAGCTCGGCAGCGCCTGCCTGCGCGCAGCCGGTCACGGGACGTGTGCTCAACGCCTGCAGCGGCGATGAGCTGGTCTACAACAAGACGCTGGGCGACTGGCGCACCCACAACGGCGTGGACTATGCCTGCGCCCAGGATGCGGCAGTGTCTGCCCCGGTGAACGGCAAGGTGGCCGCCGTGGAGACGGATGGCCGCTGGGGCGGCGTGGTGAGCATCGAGGACGGGGAAGGCCGCGTCTGGCGGGTGTGCGGCACGGCGGATGTGCAGGTGAAGGCCGGTGACACCGTGTCCACGGGCCAGACGCTGGGCCGCGCGGGGAACATCCCGAACGAATGCACCGAGGAGACCCATGTGCATCTGGAAGTGCTGGAAGGGGACAAGTACCTCGACCCGGCAAAGCTCATTGGATAAAGCATCAGAAAAGGCGGCAGGGCGAAACGGCTCTGCCGCCTTTTGCGCTGTCTGCAGCCCAAAAATCCATTCTTTCCCGGCGGGGCTGCATTGCTTTTGCGGGACGGTTCTGGTATGATATATACGTAGAACTAGGCGTTTTGGGAGGAAATCAGATGGCGAAGGTGTTGATCGTAGGTGCCGGTGCGGCGGGACTGATGGCGGCGGGTGCCGCCGTGCGGCAGGGGCATCAGGTGACGGTGCTGGAGCACATGGATAAGCCCGGCCAGAAAATTCTGGTCACTGGCAAGGGCCGCTGCAACGTGACCAACGATTGCCCGGCGGAGGAATTCCTGCGGCATGTGCGCACGAACCCGCGGTTTCTGTTTTCCTCGCTGGGGGCTTTCCCGCCCGCCAAGACTATGGAACTGTTCGAGGACCTTGGCGTGGAGCTGAAGGTGGAACGCGGCCGCCGGGTGTTCCCGGTGTCGGACAAGGCAGAAGAAATCCGGCAGGCCCTTTTGCGCTACGCGCAGGATGCGGAACTTGTACATGACGGCGCGAAAAAGCTGCTGCTGGAAGAAGTGACGCCGGAACCGGAAGCGGCCCCTGCCGCGCCGGAAAACCCGCGCCATCCCAAAAAGAAAAAGGCTGGCCCGGCGCTGCGGTGCATCGGCGTGCGGGGCACCTCGGGCCGGGAATACCGGGCCGACGCGGTGCTGGTGGCCACCGGCGGCGTGAGCTACCCCACCACCGGCTCCACCGGCGACGGCTACAAGCTGGCCCAGCAGGCCGGGCACACCCTGGTGGAGCCGGTGCCCAGTCTGGTGAGCCTGGTGAGCTATGACGCCGACTGCAAAAAAATGATGGGGCTGGCCCTGAAAAACGTGACGCTGACCCTGTTTGAGGACGGCAAGGCCATCTTTGACGAGCAGGGCGAGATGCTGTTCACCCATTTCGGCATCAGCGGCCCGCTGACCCTGAGTGCGTCCAGCCATCTGGGCGACATGAAAAAGCACAAGTATTATACGGAGATCGACCTGAAGCCTGCCCTCAGCGAGGAACAGCTTTATGACCGCATCACGCGGGATTTTGCCCTGCTGGCGAACCACGCGGCGCAGGGTGCGCTGGTCAAGCTGCTGCCGTCCAGCATGCAGCCGGTGATGGTGGCGCGCTGGGGCATCGACCCGGCCACCAAGGCAAACCAGATCACCCGGGAGCAGAAGCGGGAACTGGTGCAGTTATGCAAGCACTGGCGGGTGTCCATCGACGCCCGGGGCGACCTGGCCCATGCGGTCATCACCAGCGGCGGCGTGTCCGTCCGCGAGGTGGACCCGAAGACGATGCAGAGCAAGAAGGCACTGGGCCTGTACTTCGCAGGCGAAGTGCTGGACGTGGACGCCTACACCGGCGGCTACAATCTGCAGATCGCCTTCTGCACCGCGCAGGCGTTTGCAAATAACTTGTGAGGGGCCAGCAATGCAGTTCTCCGTTACGACCCCCTCCGGTAAAATGTGTTTGGAGCGCTCCGCAGAGCGCGACAAACACGAAAATTAAAAATAAATTTCCGCTGAAGATGGCCAGAGCGTGAGCGGCGGCCATTTTAAATCGTTTGGCTTAAAAAGGAGAGATACAAAATGGTATCTGTTGCGATCGACGGGCCTGCGGGCGCAGGCAAATCCACGCTGGCACGCCGTCTGGCGGCTGAGATGGGCTATATCTATGTGGACACCGGTGCCATGTTCCGCACCATCGGCCTGTATGCCCTGCGCGCGGGCAAGGACCCCAAGGATAACGCGGCGGTCAACGCGCTGCTGCCGGAAATTGAACTGCATTTTGCGTTCATCGACGGTGAGCAGCACATTTATTTAAAGGAAGAAGACGTGAGCACCGCCATCCGCACCGAACAGGTGGGCATGGCAGCTTCCGCTGTGGGCGCAAACCCCGTCGTCCGCGCCTTCCTGCTGGAGATGCAGCGGGACATGGCCCGGAAGCAGGACGTGCTGATGGATGGCCGCGACATCGGCACGGTGGTGCTGCCGAATGCCACGGTGAAGATTTTCCTCACCGCTACGCCGGAAGCCCGCGCCACCCGCCGGTGGAAGGAGTACCGGGAAAAGGGCATCGACACGCCCTATGAGGAAGTGCTGGCCGATGTGAAGCAGCGGGACTATCAGGACACCCATCGCGCCGCTGCGCCGCTCAAGCAGGCGGACGATGCCGTGCTGCTGGACACCTCGGAGCTGGACTTTGAACAGAGCCTTGCTGCAATGAAGAAGATCATTGCACAGAAAGTCGGCTGAAGGAAACGCCCGTGAACCGGAAGCTTCCTCCTTAGACACGAATCGGGCCATTCCATCGCCCGCCCTATTGCCCTTCGGGCAACAGGGTCCCACCCCAGCGGACGGTCTTCGGAGAAACTTCCGGTTCGCAGGCTGAATAAATCTAAAACACAGGAATAAAACGATAAAATGATATTATATTACATCTTAGTGCCTTTCGCATGGCTGCTGTGGCACATCGGCTTCCGCATCCATGTGGAGGGCCGCGAGAACCTGAAAAAAGTGCAGACGAAGGGCTATATTCTGGCACCCACCCACGTTTCCGCTATCGACCCGGTGTTCATCGTGGTGACGCGGTGGGGCAGGCGGATGGTCGTGTTCGCGAAAAAAGAACTGTTCGAGATCAACGGCCTGCTGACCTGGTTCTTTCGCTGCTGCGGCGGTGTGTGCGTCCGCGGCACCCGGGACGAGGTGGCTGTCATTGAGCAGACCGTGGAAAAGTGCAAAAACGGCGAAACCCTGCTCATCTTCCCGGAGGGCACCCGCGAGAAGGAAGGCAAGCTGCTGCCGCCGAAAAGCGGCCTGTTCGTCATCGCGGCGCAGGCAGGAGTGGACGTGGTGCCCTGCCGCATCCTCTACGACACGCCGGACGGAAAAATGCACCTGCTGTGCAAAGTGCGGGTGATCTATGGCGAGCCGATGCCCGCCGCCCAGTTTGCCATGGAGGGCCGCCGCGACACCAAAAAGCTGCGCGCCAACAAGCAGGCGCTGCTGGATGCGTGGGAGAAGATGGGGGAATAATATGGAGATCAAAGTCGCCAAAACGGCGGGGTTCTGCTTTGGCGTGAACCGCGCCGTGGAGCTGACCTACGGCCTGCTGGCCGAGGGACGCAGGGTGGCCACCCTCGGGCCGCTGATCCACAACCCCCAGGCGGTGGCAGACATGCAGCGCCGGGGCGCGCTGGTGGCAGACACGGTGGAGGACATCCCCGCCGGGTATGAGGTGGTCATCCGCAGCCACGGCGTGCCGTGCAGCGTGTATGACGCGCTGGCCGCCCGCGGCGTCCGCTATCACGACGCCACCTGCCCCTTCGTGCAGAAGATCCAGCGCATCGCCGAGCAGGCCGAAAAAGAGAACGCGGTGCTGCTGGTGGCGGGCGATAAGACCCACCCGGAGGTGCAGGGAATCGTCGGGCACACCCGTGGAGAGGTGTTCGTTTTTGCCGATCTGGACGAGCTGCGGGCCTGGAAGGGCCCCTCGGACCCGCAAAAACCCCTGTTTGCAGTTGCACAGACCACATTTCAGGTAACAAAATGGCAAGAAAGTTCGGAGTTTCTCA
>ERZ773210.864-NODE-864-length-33222-cov-20.558869_pt1 | contig 33222 bp, 29 predicted proteins | sample MGYA00580528_ERZ773210 | MGnify/ENA primary metagenome ERZ773210 (study PRJEB29015, sample SAMEA2737769) | human gut metagenome | biome: human gut; feature: human-associated habitat; material: faeces | place: China | collected 2012 ...
AGTACACCGTGTACAACACCACCGGTTCTACCGTCACCGAGCTGTACCTGTACGACGCAGGCAGCGAGGAGAAGGGCGACAATCTGGCCGGCGAAAACGGTCTGGCTGACGGCGAGAGCGTTGTCATCACCCGCGACGAGGACGCCGACAAGCAGTCCGATGTGAACTATGTGCTGGAGTTCACCACCGAGGACGGCGAGACCCAGAGCTTTGAGACCCTGCACTACGAGACCACCCCGATCTCTCTGAAGAACGTGGATGCCGCTGCAGGCGCTACCCCCATCGCTTTTGCTGCACCGGAGAAGTAATTTCCGTTTTATAGCCACAACACGGGGAAGCCTGCGGGCTTTCCCGTGTTTGTTTTGCCGCCCAAAATGGCGCAGCATTTTGGGCCCCGAAAAAACGTCGAAACAGGGCTTTTTCCCTTGAAAACAGGCGGAAAATCCGCTATCATAGAGATAAATAAAAATCCCCTGCGGCATAAGGGGCGTAAAGGAGCAGATTTACTTATGGCAGAAAAAGAGATCAAGGGTATCAAGAAATTCCTGGAAGAATTCAAGGCATTCGCCATGCGCGGCAACGTGCTGGACATGGCAGTCGGCGTGGTCGTCGGCGGCGCGTTCACGGCCATCGTCACTGCACTGGTGGAGGATGTCATCAACCCGGTGATCGGCCTGTTCTTCAAGGCTGACTTTTCCAGCGTGGTCATCGACCTGGGCGGTTCCAGCATCAAGATCGGTGAGTTCGTCAACTCGATCATCAACTTCCTGATCGTGGCCTTCGTGCTGTTCGTGGTCATCAAGGCTATCAACTCCCTGCACAAAAAGCCCGAAGCACCCGCCGCGCCCGCAGAGCCCACCACCAAGGTGTGCCCCTTCTGCCAGAGCGAGATCGCCATCAAGGCCGTGCGCTGCCCCCACTGCACCAGCAAGCTGGAAGGCTTCCCGGAGATCAACAATTAAATTTTTAAATTACAAATCGGGAAAGTCTGCGGACTTTCCCGATTTGCTTTTTCAACCGCAGAGCCGCAAAGGCCGACGGCATAACAGATACAAAAGCTCCCCACCCTGCCGCAGTCGCTGCGGTTTCAGAGCGGGGAGCTTTTTGCACATTCGCGAAGGAAAGCGGTGGATGACTTACTGCACCTTGGTCAGGTCCGCCAGCTTGTGGTAGATCTCGGTGTTGTCGAACACACCGCCGAAGTTTTCAGCACCCACGCCGTTTGCGTAGATGTTCACCATGGCACCGGTGTGGGCATAGGTGGTGTGGTCCATGCCGGACTTGTGGTTGATGGTGTGGCAGATGGCCATGCTGAAGGGGATGTAGGTGCCGTACAGCTCATAATCCTGCTGGCTCATCTTGCTCTGGCTGGAGGAACCCACCTCCAGGGTGCGCTCGTAAGCGGTGCGCAGGTTCTCCACCTCGTAGTCGGTCAGCAGCAGCTTGCCTGCGCTGGCGGCGGCCGGGTCGGTGGGCAGGGTCAGGCCGAAGTTTGCCTTCACGTCAGCCATGGCCGTCTCAAAGGGGGTCTTATTGGCAATGTAGCCTTGCACATAGGTGGAATCGAACTTTGCGTAGGACATCTTCTGGTGGGTCAGGTTGGTCAGGAAGGTGTCGTAGTTGGTGGTCTTGTAGCCGATGGCCATGCCGCCGGTCTCGTGGTCGGCGGTGACGAGGATCAGGGTCTCGTTGGGGTGCTTGTTCTGGAAGTCAACGGCGGCCTGCACGGCGTTGCTCATCTCCAGCACATCGTGGATGGAAGCAGCGGCATCGTTGGCGTGGCAGGCCCAGTCGATCTTGCCGCTCTCAGTCATCAGGAAGAAGCCCTTGTCGTTGTCCAGCAGCTCGATGCCCTTCTTCACGTAGTCGGTCAGCTGCCACTCGCCTGCGGCGGCGTCCATGGCGTAGTTCATGGCCTTGCCGTCGGCCAGGTTCTCGGCGATGATCAGGGTCTTGCCTGCGCCTGCGGCCAGGGCAGCAGCGCCTGCCTGCGTGGTGACCACATTGTAGCCAGCCTGTGCAGCCACCTCGTGGTTGTTGGGGCCGGTGCCGTCGCCGTTCACCTTCTGGAACTCACCGCCTGCAAAATACTCGAAGCCGGAGTTTGCCAGCTCCACGCCGATCTGGTAGTAGTTCTTGCGGCTGTTCTGGTGGGCATAGAAAGCGGCCGGGGTGGCATGGTCGATGTTGACGGAAGAAATGACGCCCACCTTGTAGCCTTTCTGGCTGTGCAGCTTTTCGGCGATGGTCTCATAGGGCACGTCGCGGGTCCAGGGGCACATGTTGATAACGCCGCTCTCGGTCTTGTGGCCGGTGGCGATGGAGGTGGCAGTGGAAGCGGAGTCCGGGCAGAAGGAAGTGCTGTCGTAGGTGGTCACGCTGCCCACGGTGGGGAAGCTGGTAAAGCTCAGGTCAGCCTCGGTAACAGCACCGTTGTTGTCCACGGTGCCCTTATAGAAGCGGGCGGACTGGATCTGGGCAGTGCCCATGCCGTCGCCGATGAACAGGAAAATGTACTTGGGCTTCTTGAACAGGTCCAGCAGGCAGTTTTCCTCGTCTGCTGCGGTGGAAGCATCTGCTTCGGCTGCCTGGGCGGCAACGGGTGCTGCGGCCAGCATACCGGCGGCGGAAGCGGCTGCGCCAAACTTCAGGAAGCTGCGGCGGGAGATCTTATTTTCTTTCATAACGTGATCCTCTCTTTTCATCTCATCAAACGCTGCGGGCCTGCCTCAGGCCCCGTTTTGTCATCTTGCGGGAACGCTTTTATTGTAGCGCGCCGCCGGGCTGCAAAAAAAACCATGCCGCTGCAAAGCTTTGGTAAAACCGGCGCGGGCGTTCCCCGCCCAATGTAAAGCCCTGGAAAAGTGTGTAAAATCCCGCTTTTCCCACAAACCGTGCCGGAAGGGTTGAAAGTTGGGCGCATTTCATTGTACAATAGAAGATGTAAGTGTCTTATTTCCGCAAGAGAGAGGAATGTTATAGATGAGCAAGATCAAAGTTCTGGCACTGGACCTGGACGGCACCCTGACCAACGACCAGAAGGTCGTCACCCCCCGCACCCGCGCCGCGCTGGACGCCGCCATCGCGCAGGGCGTCACCGTCGTGCTGGCCTCCGGCCGCCCCACCGCCGGCATCACCCCGCTGGCAAAGGAGCTGGGGCTGGACAAAAAGGGCGGGTGCATCCTGTCCTACAACGGCGGCAAGATCGTGGACTGCGTCACCGGCGAGACGCTGGTGGAAAAAACGCTGGACCCGGCCCTGGTGCCCGAGCTGTGCGCCTTTGCCGCCGCGCAGGATATCGCCATCCTGACCTACAACCATGAGGGCATCGTGTGCGAGCGCGACACCGACGAATGGGCCAACAAGGAGTGCTTTACCACAAAGCTGCCCATGATCCATGTGGACGACCTGGCAAAGTATGTGGATTACCCCATCTGCAAGATGCTCATCACGCTGGACCCGGCCCGCCGGGACGCGGTGTGCGCCGCCGGGCAGCAGCAGTTTGCGGGCCGCGCCGACCTGTACCCCTCCAGCCCGTTTTTCATCGAGGCCGTGCCGCTGGGCGTGGCGAAGGACGGCAGCCTGGCCGCATTGCTGGAACGCATGGGCCTTGGCCGCGAGAACCTGATGGCCTGCGGCGACGGCCTGAACGACCGCTCCATGATCGAATTTGCCGGGGTGGGCGTGGCCATGCAGAACGCCGAGCCGCCCGTGAAGGACTGCGCCGACTACGTCACCGAAGCCGACAACAACCACGACGGCGTGGCCGAAGCGGTGGAGAAGTTTATTTTAGAGTAACGAGAGGAACACAAAACAATGCCGCGCAATCTGGTTTTATTTGATCTGGAATGGAACATCGGCTACCAGCCCTACACCTTCAATTATCACGGCGTGCAGCAGACCTTCCGGGGCGAGATCGTGGAGATCGGTGCCGTGAAGATCGACGAGGACGCCAACGTGCTGGACACCTTTTCCATCCACCTGAAGCCCCGCATCTTCCGCAAGCTGCAGCACCACATCGCCAAGGTCACCGGCCTGACCCAGGCTGACCTTGACAAGGGCGAGCCCATCGTGCAGGGCCTGCGCCGCTTCATGCAGTGGTGCGGCCCGGACGCCGAGTTTGCCGAGTGGGGCATGGACGATGTTCCGGTGCTCAAGCAGAACTTATTTCTCTGCAACATCGACGAATCGAAGCCCACTGTCTGGTACGACCTGCAGCAGGTGTTCCTGCGGGAGCACCCGCGCAAGGAGGGCGAGGGCATGACGCTGGAAAGCGTCGTCACCCGGATGGGCATCCCCATGGAGCGGCAGTTCCACGATGCCCTGTCCGACACGCTCTACACCGCCGATGTCTGCCGTTTGCTCGACCTGCGGGCAGGCCTTGCCGCCTACCCCACCGAGGAAGAAGCCCTGCGGGCCAGCCTGTGCCCCGCCCCCGGCGACTACCGGGATTTTGCAGTCTTCCACGGCTATGTGGAGCAGTACGCCTGGCGCACCGACCCGAAAATTTACACCATGCACTGCCCAGAGTGCGGCACACCGCTGACGCCGGACGACGTGTGGCTGAAAAAGGGCAGCAACAGTTGGTACACCCTGAGCCAGTGCCCCCACTGCGCAGGCAGCGGCAATGACGTGGGCAAAGGCGTCTTCCAGCGGTACAAGCTGGCCCGCCGCGACGGCCTGCACTGGAGCTACGCCCGCTGCCTGCAGGTGCCGGACGAAGCATCCCTCGCCCGGTGGGAGAAGCAGCGCACCGCCCAGCTGGAACGCCTGAAGGCCCGCGCGGAGAAGTAGAGCGCAGAGTAAAGCAGACCAGCGGGGAGCTGTTGTATTCGTCTGCGCGTCGGTAGTTTCTCTGAGGACCGTCCGCTGGGGTGGGACCCTGTTGCCGAAGGCAATAGGGCGGGCGATGGAATGGCCTGCAACGACGGCGACCGCCGCCAGTGGCGGAAACAGGGAGCTATTGTTGGGGCCGCGGCCAGCAAGACGCAAGCGGTAGCGAAGCGGATGCTGGGAGCCGCAACCCGAACTCGTGTCCGAGGAGAAAGCTTCCGACGCACAGACTTACCACGCACTTTTTTGCAGAAAACCGCCCGGCTGTCTCGTATCAATTCACAGAGAGACGCGGCAGGGCGAAAAAAGTCGCTTTCTGTTCACGTCTCTGTCATAGAATGTGGATATACTACGGATAGACGGCCTGCGCTGCGGGAAAGGGCGCAGGCAGAAGGGACGGATACACACAATGAATCTTTGGCTGCACCAGCTGGGCACGCTGGAATTCTGGGAGAACCTCCTGAACGGCTTCGGCAATCTGGGGCCGCTGGCACCCATCACGCTGGCGATGGTAGAGTCCTTCTTCCCGCCGCTGCCGCTCATTGCCATCGTGGCGCTGAACGTGGCGGCCCACGGCGGCCTGCTGGGCTTTGTCTATAGCTGGGCCGGTGTGGCGCTGGGCGGCAGCATCATGTTTCTGCTGTGGCGGCGGCTGGTCAAGCGCTATTTCTGGAAGCTGGCTTCCCGCTGGCCCAAGCTGGAAAAGGCCCAGCAGTGGGTGAACCGCTTCGACACTTCGTCGCTGTTCATGCTCACGCTGCTGCCCTTCACGCCCAGCTCCTTCATGCACCTGGCCTTTGGCATCTCGGACTTTGACGAGAAGCGTTATCTCATCACCATGCTGCTGGGCAAGGGCGTCATGGTGGCCATGATGGCGGTGTTCGGGCAGTCGCTGGTCAGCGCAATGAAGAACCCGGTGTATCTCATCCTTGCCGTTCTCATCTGGTGCGGCATGTACCTTGCCAGCAAACATTTCTGCAAACGGCACAATCTGGAATGACGATTTAGAATGCCCTCCGCTTTGCTCTGGGCATAAAATAATGAAATATTATTTTTAATATTGCAAACCAGCCAAGCCTGCGGGCTTGGCTGGTTTGCTTTTTTCACGGGAGGGGCCGCAGTTGCAAGCAGCATATTTTCCGGCTGCGCGGCAATTTCCGAAGGAAATAAGCGCAGCAGATGAGGTTTCCATTTTGGACCTTTCCTGTGAAAATGCAACAGCAGACAGCCCGCAGGCTGTCTGCTGTTGCTCTATTATTAAAATACCTTTCCGCTAAATATGCCCAGAGCAAAGCGGAGGGCATTTAAAATCGTTTTCTTCCCCTTGACAATCTCTTTGAGCGCTGTATAATATGTATGCTATCAAACAGTTCTATTAGAAACTGTTCAGCATAAAAACAATCAAAAGGACAAAACCATTATGTGTGACGAGATCAAAGACGAGTGCTGCAAATGCACCGATCCCCCCTGGGAAGGCCCGCAGGTCATCCCGGCACAAATTCGCCGCGTGGACAACCTGATCTTCCGCAAGATCAACCAGTTTTCCCGCGAAAACGAGGTGGAACAGGCCACCCCCATGCATGGGTGGATCATTGAATACCTCTACCGCCACCCGGACACTCCGGTGTTCCAGCGGGACATCGAGCGGGAGTTTTCCATCACCCGCTCCACCGTGACCAACATCCTGCAGCTGATGGAGCGCAAGGGCTACATTGAGCGGCGCAGCGTGCCGCAGGACGCCCGGCTCAAGCAGCTGGTGCTCACTGAGGCAGGTGTGCAGTTCCACGAAAAAACGATGCTCACCTTCCACCAGACCGACGACTATGTGGCCGGTCTGCTGACGGAGGAGGAAAACGCCGAGCTGCTGCGGCTGCTGAACAAACTGCGAGAGGCGTTGAAATAAAGGGGAGCGAACCCTCTCAGGCGCTCCCGCGCCAGCTCCCCCGAAGGGGGAGCCAAGGTCTAAAGTTTGTTGCTAAAGTATTGGGTACAAAGAGAAAGTTTCCGGCGGTGCCCTTGCCTCTCCCTTTGGGAGAGGTGTCACCGCAGGTGACGGAGAGGGCGCACGCCGTTAGACCTAGTGCTAAAGCTTTAAACGCAATAAGAAACTTTCCCACCATACCAAAGGCTCCCTCCCAGAGGGAGCTGTCGCCGCAGGCGACTGAGGGAGTTTAGCCACCTTTTCCGTCAAAGCGCCGAAAAAGGGCTTGCTAAATTAGCAATTATGAACATTTTTCGAAACTTTCCCGCAGGACTTGACAATTAAAATGTTTTGTATAGAATTGTTCTGTACCAAACAAATAAAATTAACAGGAGGTAACTCAGATGATCAAAAAGTTAGTGTCACATCTGGGCGAGTACAAACGCGTCGCAGTCCTGACACCGCTCTTTGCCGCTCTGGAAGCCGTTATGGATGTGCTTCTGCCCACCATCATGGCCTTCATCATCGACCTGGGCATTGAAAAGGGCGACATGCATGCCATCATCAAGTACGGCCTGCTCACTTTCCTGGTGGCAGCCGTTGCTCTGCTGCTGGGCGTTCTGGCCGGCAAGTACGCCGCCGAGGCATCCACCGGCTTTGCCGGCAACCTGCGCGATGCCATGTATGAGAACATCCAGCATTATTCTTTTTCCAATATCGACAAGTTCTCCACGGCGGGCCTTGTCACCCGCATGACCACCGACGTGACCAATGTGCAGAACGCCTTCCAGATGATCGAACGCATGTGCGTGCGCGCACCGGTGCACCTGATCTTCGCACTATTCATGGCCGTGATGATCGGCGGCCCGCTGTCACTGATCTTCGTGGTGGCTGTGGTGTTCCTGGTCATCGTGCTGGCCAGTATCATGATCCCCACTTTCCACATCTTCGACCGCGTGTTCAAGAACTATGACGCTCTGAACGCCTCCGTGCAGGAAAACGTCTCCGCCATCCGCGTGGTCAAGAGCTTTGTGCGCGAGGGCTTTGAGAACGAGAAGTACACCAAGGCCTGCCAGAGCCTGTACGACCAGTTCGTCAACGCCGAGAGCCGCCTGAGCTTCAATAACCCCGCCATGCTCACCGCCGTTTACGGCTGCAACATTGCCCTGAGCTGGCTGGGTGCCAAGTATGTGCTGCACGGTGCCATCACCACCGGCCAGCTGAACGCCCTGTTCGGCTACATCATGAACATCCTCATGGCCCTGATGATGCTCAGCATGGCTTTCGTCATGATTTCCATGTCCGCCGCTTCGGCCAAGCGTATCGTGGAAGTGCTGGACGAGACCACCGACCTGCCCCCGGCAAAGCAGCCGGTGCAGCAGGTGGCCGACGGCAGCATCCAGTTCGACCACGTCACCTTCAAGTATAAGCACGGCAGCGGCCAGCCGGTGCTGAACGACATCACCTTCCGCATCAAGCCCGGCGAAACGCTGGGCATCATCGGCGGCACCGGCAGCGCAAAGTCCAGTCTGGTGCAGCTGATCCCCCGCCTGTACGACGCCGAGACCGGCACCGTGAAGGTGGGCGGCGTGGACGTCCGCGACTACAACCTCGACGTGCTGCGCCGCGAAGTGTCCATGGTGCTGCAGAAGAACGTGCTGTTCAGCGGCACTATCCTCGATAACCTGCGCTGGGGCGACGAGAACGCCAGCGAGGAAGAATGCATCCGCGTGGCGAAGCTGGCCTGCGCCGATGAGTTCATCGAGCGCTTCCCCGATAAGTACAATACATGGATCGAGCAGGGCGGCTCCAATGTGTCCGGCGGCCAGAAGCAGCGCCTGACCATCGCCCGCGCTCTGCTGCGTAAGCCCAAGGTGCTGATTTTGGACGATTCCACCAGCGCGGTGGATACCGCAACGGACGCCAAGATCCGCAAGGCGTTCCGCGAGGAGATCCCCGGCACCACCAAGATCATCATTGCACAGCGTATTTCCTCGGTGCAGGATGCCGACCGCATCCTTGTGCTGGATAACGGCAAGATCAATGGTCTGGGCACTCACGAAGAATTGCTGAAGACCAACGCCATCTATCAGGAAGTTTACAACAGCCAGACCCAGGGCGGCGGCGATTTCGATAAGCAGGGAGGTGAGCAGTAATGGCTCAGGCAAAAGAAGTACGCGGCCCCGGCCCGCGCGGCATGGGCCCCAAGCCCAAAGTGGAAAACCCGGGCTTGCTGCTCAAACGCATCATGGGCGAAGTGTTCCGGCATTATCTGCCCCACTGCATCCTTGTTCTGGTGTGCATCGTGGTCAGCGCGCTGGCCAACGTGCAGGCCAGCCTGTTCCTGCAGACGTTGATGGACGATTACATCGTGCCCATGACTCAGCAGCAGAACCCCGATTTCGCCCCGCTGGCAGCAGCCCTGCTGCGGGTGGGCGTCATCTATGTCATCGGCATTCTGGCGGCCTGGCTCAACGCCCGCACCATGGTCAACGTGACCCAGGGCACCCTGCGCAACCTGCGCATCCAGCTTTTCACCCACATGGAGAGCCTGCCCATCAAGTATTTTGACCAGCACCCCCACGGCGACATCATGTCCGTGTACACCAACGATGTGGACACCCTGCGCCAGATGCTCAGCCAGAGCATCCCGCAGCTGGTTTCCAGCGTCATCACCATCGTGTCCGTCTTCTTCAGCATGTGCCTGCTGAGCTGGCAGCTCACCATCGTCACCATGCTGATGGTGGCCCTGATGCTGTTCTGCTCCAAAAAGATCACCCAGCAGTCCGGCAAGTACTTCATCCAGCAGCAGCGCGACCTCGGCAAGGTGAACGGCTACATCGAAGAAATGATGGAAGGCCAGAAGGTGGTCAAGGTGTTCACCCACGAGCAGAAGGCTCTGGCCGGTTTCCGTGAGCTGAACGATCAGCTGAAGGACAGCGCCAACAAGGCCAACAGCTTTGCCAACATCATGATGCCCGTCAACGCCCAGCTGGGCAACATCAGCTACGCCATCTGCGCGCTGGTGGGTGCAGCCATGGCCGTGGGCGGCATCGGCGGCATGACGCTGGGCACCGTGGTGGCCTTCCTTTCTCTGAACAAGAGCTTCAACATGCCCATCAGTCAGGTATCCATGCAGGCCAACAGCATCATCATGGCGCTGGCCGGTGCTGAGCGTATCTTCAAAATGATGGACGAGGAAAGCGAGACCGACGAGGGCTATGTGACCCTCGTGAACGCCAAGTACGACCGCGAGGATAATCTGGTGGAGACCACCGAGCGCACCGGCCTGTGGGCGTGGAAGCACCCCCACCACGACGGCACCACCACCTACCACAAGCTGGAAGGCAACATCACCTTCACCGATGTAGACTTTGGTTATGTGCCGGAGAAGACGGTCCTGCACGACATCAACCTCTATGGCCGTCCGGGCCAGAAGATCGCCTTTGTCGGCTCCACCGGTGCCGGCAAGACCACCATCACGAACCTCATCAACCGCTTCTACGACATTCAGGACGGCAAAATTCGTTACGACGGCATCAACATCCACAAGATCAAAAAGGCCGACCTGCGCCGCTCTCTCGGCATCGTACTGCAGGACACCCATCTGTTCACCGGCACGGTCATGGAGAACATCCGCTATGGCCGTCTGGACGCCAGCGACGAGGAGTGTGTGGCCGCTGCACGGCTCGCCAACGCAGACGGCTTCATCCAGCGCCTGCCGGATGGCTACAACACCATGCTGACCGGCGACGGTGCCAACCTGTCGCAGGGCCAGCGCCAGCTGCTGGCCATTGCCCGCGCGGCCGTGGCCGACCCGCCGGTGCTGATCCTGGACGAAGCAACTTCCTCCATCGACACCCGCACCGAGGCACTGGTGCAGCGCGGCATGGACGGCCTGATGTACGGCCGCACCAGCTTCGTCATCGCCCACCGCCTGTCCACCGTCCGCAATGCAGACTGCATCGTGGTGCTGGAGCAGGGCCGCATCATCGAGCGCGGCAGCCACGACGAGCTGATCGCCAAAAAGGGCAAGTATTACCAGCTTTACACCGGCAATCTGGCCGACAACTAACGATATTTTCTGCCTTCTCAAGCAAAAAGCGGCAGCGTGCATCAAATTGTGCGCTGCCGCTTTTTGTGTTATACTGTTTCTGCGGCCCTTCTCCGATCCACCTGTCGCGGAAAGGAGGTGGTAAACATGAATAACCTTATCGCATTTTTTCAGACTGTCGGAGCGCAGGTAGTAGCCTACTATTTGTGCAAGTGGCTTGATAGTCTGTTCTTCAAGGGCAGTAAGCACTGATGAAAAGAAGCACCCCCGGTACTGGTTCTACCGGGGGTGCTTCGATTTTTCCGTGGTAAACACGTTCGGCCTTATCGCATTGCCTACCTTTATTATATGCAGTTTTGGGCAAAAGTCAAGAGGCCGTCAAAAGACTTTTCCACCGTATTACGCCGGAATTTTTTCTGCTTTACAAGCCTTTCCCGTTGGTTTATACTGAAAGCTGAATGATTTTATCAAATTGAGGGGTTTTGCATCGTGGTTTCGGAGAGCACATTGACCTTGGATATCCTGCCGCTCTCGGCAGACACCGCCCGGCTGGTACGGGTGTACGGCACCGAGCCGTGCGTCGTGCTGCCCGGCACCCTGCCTGCGCCGGAGGGCGGCAGCTTTGCCGTCACAGAGCTGGGCGACTACTGCTTCTCCGAAAAGCCGCGCAGCCTGCCCGGTGCGGACAAGACCTGCCGCTACGAGATCACGCCGGACGGCACCGCCCGGCTGACCCGTGCCTTTGGGCAGAGCGTGGGCGGCACAGCCCGCCGGTACGACTTTGACTTTGACGCCCCGGCTTCGGACCCGGACGACCTGCACCCGGTGTGCGGGAACTTCCTCGAAGAATTGATTTTGCCGGACACGCTGCAGGTCATCGGCAGCTGCGCGTTCTACAACTGCCGCAGGCTGCGCCTGCTCACCGTGGGTGCAGGCAATCTGACCATGGGCAGCGACGTGTTCCTGAACTGCTTTGCGCTGGAGACGCTCCGGGTGCAGGCGGGCCCTGCGGAAGCCACCGGCCTGTTCGCCCTCGTGAACAACATCACCGAGGCCGTGCGGGCAGAGTTTTGGCCTGCCGGGGCAGCGGCTCCGCAGGCGGCGCTCTGGTACCCCGCCTACTGGGAGGACATTGAAGAAACGCCTGCACACATCCTGCTGCACACCTTTTCCGGGCAAGGGTATCATTACCGACAGTGTTTTCTCGACAACAAATTCCTCCCCGCAGAATACGACGCCATTTTCCCGCAGGGGCACGACGCCGACGACGCCAACGTGATGGCCATGCTCTGCTTTGACCGCCTGCGGTATCCTTGGCAGCTGAGCGACACCGCCGCCGGGCACTACCGGGCATTTCTGGCGGCCAACACAGATCGGGTGCTGGCCCGGCTGCTGAAAGCCCAGAACGATGCCGCCATCCGTGCGCTGCTGGCGCTAGACGTGATGGATAAACCGGCCTTTGCATCTGCGGCGGCGCTTGCCGCCAAGGCAGAGAACGCTTCTGCCGCCGCCCTGCTGGCCGATGCGGAGCATAAAAAATATGCAGCGGAAAAGAAAAAAGACCGGTACGATTTTGATTTCTGAGTGAGGTGACCCCCTTGCCAAAAGAAAAATTCATTGACCCGCGCAAGCCGTTCCAGTCCCAGCGGCCCGAGACCCACGAGGAGTGGCAGGCGCGCATGGGCGGCGAAGTGCTGGCCGTGGTACGCAGCGGGCTGTATCTGGACTTCCGCTTTCTGGATATGGCGCTCTCTGCCCTGACGCCCGCGCCGGACGAGCGCTGCCGGGTGCTGGCCACCGACGGACAGATGCTGTACTACCAGCCCACGCGGCTTTTACAGCTCTACCAGCAGAACCCGAAGTATCTCAATCGGTTGTATCTGCACGTGATATTCCACTGCGTATTTCGGCATTTGTGGCTGAAAGGCCGCCGGGAGCCGCAATTGTGGCACCTTGCCTGCGACATCGCGGTGGAGAATGTGATTGATAATCTGAACCGCGCCAGCGTGAAGCGTCCCCTGACCTATGTGCGCCAGAACGCCTACCAGCAGATTGCCGCCGAGGAAAAAGTGGTGGCCGCCGCCCCGGTGTACCGTTGGCTCACCCGCCAGACACCCGGTGTACTGCGCCAGCTGGAGCGGGAGTTTACCACCGACGACCACCGCCTGTGGCCGAAGGACGCACCCGAACAGCCCCAGCAGATGCCCACGCCCCTGCCGCAGAAAACGTGGCAGAAGATCGGTGAACGGATGCAGACCGAGCTGGACCTGCGGGACAAGGAAGCGGGCGACGGTGCCGACGCGCTGAAGCAGCAGGTAAAGGCCGCCAACCGCAGCCGCCGCAGCTACAAAGATTTCCTGCGCCGGTTCTGCATCCTGCGCGAGGAAGTGAAACTGGACCCGGACGAGTTCGACCTGAATTTCTACACCTACGGCCTTTCGGTCTACGGCAACCTGCCGCTCATCGAACCGCTGGAAAGCCGGGAGAGTAAAAAGATCGAGGAGCTGGCCCTTGTCATCGACACCAGCTACTCCACCTCCGGTGAGTTGGTGCGGGCGTTCCTGGCCGAGACCTACACCCTGCTCAAGGGCCGTGAGAACTTCTTCCACCGGATGAACCTGCACCTCATTCAGGCAGATAATGCCATCCGGCAGGACATCCTCATCCACAACGAGGACGAACTCATCCACGCCATGAACCACTTTGAGCTGCGGGGCGGCGGCGGAACGGACTTCCGTCCTGCCTTTGACTATGTGAACCAGCTGTGCGCCGAGAAGAAGTTCTCGAACCTGCGGGGCCTTTTGTACTTCACCGACGGCATGGGCACCTACCCGGCCAAACGCCCGGCCTACGACACGGCCTTCCTGTTCCTCGGCGACCGCTTCGACGACGCCAATGTGCCGCCCTGGGCCATGAAGGTGGTGCTGGATGAGGAAGAATTTACCGGCACCGCGGCCCGCCCGCAGAGCGCCCTTGCCGACGCGCTGGCCGAAGAAGACGACCTCTACCGTGATCTGAACAATTCGTGAGGGACCTGTTATGAATATCAAACGAGCCAAAGAAGAAATTGAACACACCGTAAAAGCCTACCTCGCCAAGGACGCTCTGGGCGAATACGCCATCCCGGCCATCCGGCAGCGGCCCATTCTGCTCATGGGCCCTCCGGGCATTGGCAAGACCCAGGTGATGGAGCAGGTGGCCCGGGAGTGCGGCGTGGCGCTGGTGGCCTACACCATCACTCACCACACCCGCCAGAGCGCGGTGGGCCTGCCCTTCATCCGCCAGCGCAACTACGGCGGCAGGGATGTTTCGGTGACCGAATACACCATGAGCGAGATCATTGCCAGCATCTACGCCAAAATGGAAGCCACCGGTTTAAAAGAAGGCATCCTGTTCATCGACGAGATCAACTGTGTCTCCGAAACACTGGCACCCACCATGCTGCAGTTTTTGCAGTGCAAGACCTTCGGCAATCAGGCCGTGCCCGCCGGCTGGGTGATCGTGGCGGCCGGCAACCCGCCGGAGTACAATAAATCTGTCCGCGATTTCGATATCGTTACGCTGGACCGTGTGCGCCGCATGGATATTGAACCGGACCTGCCCGTGTGGAAGGACTACGCCCGCGCCGCCCACATCCACAGCGCCATCCTGAGCTATCTGGAGCTGCACCCGCAGAACTTCTACCAGATCAACGCCGACGTGGACGGCACCCAGTTCGTCACCGCCCGCGGCTGGGAAGACCTCTCGAATCTGCTGGATACCTACGAAACGCTGGGCCTGCAGGCCGACGAGGACCTCATTCGCGAGTACATCCAGCATCCGAAGATTGCCGAGGACTTCTCGGCCTACCTCGACCTTTACTATAAGTACCGCGACGACTACGGCGTGGAGGAAATTCTGGCCGGGCAGGCAAAGCCCGCCGTGTTCGCCCGGCTGCTGCAGGCACCGTTTGACGAGCGGCTCAGCCTGGTCAGCCTGATCTTGTCGGGTCTCAGCACCCGCTTCACCGCTTCCCGTCAGGCCGACGCCGTGGCCGACAGCTGCTATGCCTTTTTGCGGGAGACGAAAAAGGCTCTCGCCACCGTGCCCGAGGATATCCCGGACGGTTCGGCCGAGATGTTCCATCAGCAGATCGCCGACTATGACGCCGAGACCCAGCAAAAGCGCGAAGCCGGGCTGCTGAGCAAAGATGCCCTGACCACCCGCCTGCAGGTGCTTGCCGTGCTGCGCGGCTGGGAGGGCGAGCTGCGCCGGGCCAACGCCGCCGGGACGCAGGAAGCTTTCGACCTGCTGCGCGGGCAGTTCCGTTCCCTCGCCGACGCCCGCGAGACGGCCCAACAGGCCGCCAGCGCCGCGCTGGAAGCCGCCTTCGACTTCATGGAGCAGGCGTTCGCCGAAAGCCAGGAGATGGTGGTGTTCGTCACCGAACTCACCGTGAACCCGGCCTCTCACGCCTTCCTCACCGAAAACGGCTGCGAGCGCTACTTCCAGTACAACAAGGACCTGCTGCTGGACCACCGCAAAGCCGCCCTGCAGCAGGAGCTGGCCGCCGAGCAGCGCCGCCACGGCGGGGTGTGAGCCATGCTGGAAAACATCCTGTTCAGCATGAACAGCAGCATGCCGCTGTTTTTCGTCATGCTGCTGGGCTATGTGCTGCACCGCACCGGCTTTCTGAGCGACGAGTTCGTGGCCGGGGCCAACAAATTCGTGTTCTATGTTTCCCTGCCGGTGCAGCTGTTCCGGGACCTTGGTGCCACCGACGTGCGCACCAGCTTTGACGGGGCCTATGTGCTGTTCTGCTTTGCGGTCACGCTGGTGAGCATCCTGGCCGTCTGGGCGCTGGCAAAGCTGTTTTTGAAGAACAAAGCCCTTGTGGGCGAGTTCGTGCAGGTGTGCTACCGCTCGTCGGCGGCCATCCTCGGTACCGCCTTTCTGCAAAGCATCTACGGCACCGCCAGCATGTCCAGCATGATGATCCTCGGCAGCGTACCGCTTTATAACATCATGGCCGTGGTCATCCTGATGCTGGAGGGCCCCGGCTCTGCCCAAACGGTCTCCCTGCCCGCCCGGCTGAAAAAGAGCGTGAAGGGCATCCTGGCGAACCCCACGCTGCTGGGCATCGCGGCTGGCTTTGCGTGGAGCCTTGCGGGGCTTTCCATGCCCACCATGCTCAACAAGACCCTTTCCAGCGTGGCCGGGCTCACGAGCCCCCTGGCTCTGCTTGCCATCGGCGCAGGCTTCAAGGGCCGCAAAGCGCTGGGGTACTTAAAGCCCACCGCCGTGGCCACCGTGGTCAAGCTGCTGGTGCTGCCCGCGCTGTTCCTGCCGCTGGCGGTGCACTTCGGCTTCACCGATGAAAAGCTGGTGGCCCTGCTGGTGATGCTGGGCAGCATCGCCACCCCCAGCTGCTACGTCATGGCAAAGCAGATGGGCCACGAAGGCGTGCTTACCGGCAGCGTGTGCGTCACCACCACCCTGTTCAGCGCCTTCAGTCTGACCTTCTGGCTGTTCGTGCTGCGCAGCTTCGGGTACATCGTATAACAAAAACACGGAGGGGGCTGCGCCGCAGTCCCCTCCGCGTTTTTGTTTGCATTATTCGTCCGTTTCCAGCTCACCGGACCATTCCCGCACGCGGTCCGGGCGGTTCGTCACGATGGCATCCGGCTGCAGCGGCCAGAGGTCTTTCAGCGCCGCCTCGGTGTCCACCGTCCAGAACGCCGTCTTCACGCCCAGGTCGTGCAGCTTCTGCACCATGCTCACCTTTTTGTAGGCGGTGTGGTACTCACAGCTCACCCACTCCACCGGAAAATCCAGCGTCTGGATGTACTGCGCCGGGTCGCGCTGGCGGTTCAGCTTGGACAGGATGCCGCTCAGGCTTTCGTTCGGGAAGGCCGCCTGCAGCATGCTGTATTTGTCGTTCACCCAGCGGGTCAGCTCGCGGCAGTTTTCTTCATCCATGTTTTCCACGGTGGGCACAGGCAGCTGTGGAAAATCATCTTCATCCTCGTCTTCGTCCAGGCCGTTCTGCAGGCCCAGCGTTTCCCAGGTGCCTTTGGGCAGGGCCAGCGTTTCCACCGCGCCAAACAGCAGCGCCCCCACCTGCAGCTCGGGCATCTGCTGCTTTGCCAGCTTCAGATGGTCGTGGTTGAAGGAGGTGAGCACCAGCTTTTCGCCAAGGCCGGCAGCCCGCACCTGTTCCACCACCTGCTCCACAAAGGCGTCGCTGTACAGCAGCGGGGCTTTCATTTCCAGCTGCACGCGGGCAACGTCCAGCTCTTTGCACAGGGCCAGCGCTTCCTCCAGCGTCGCGATCTTTTCGTCTTTGTAGGCGATGTCCTTCCAGCTGCCGAAGTCCAGTTCCTTCAGCTCGCCCTCGGTCATATCATAAATTTTGCCGGAAATATCCGTGTGCAGGTCGATGATATAATCGTGGTGGATGACCAGTTTTTTGTCGCTGGTCTGCTGGACGTCCATCTCCACGCCGTCTGCGCCGATCTCCATCGCCTTGCGGAAGGCGGAAAGGGTGTTCTCCGGCGCAAGGTAGGATGCGCCTCTGTGTGCAATGATTTCAGGTGTCATAAAATGTGGTCGTTCCTCTCTGTTTTGTGCTCCTCACAAAGCTGCCGCACGCCGCAGCGGTCAGGCAAGGTCGGTGCCGTCCGACGCAATGACCTTTTTGTACCAGTAGAAGCTGTCCTTGCGGCTGCGGGCCAGGGTGCCCTTGCCGTCATTGTCCTTGTCCACATAGATGAAGCCGTAGCGCTTTTTCATCTCGCCGCTGGACGCACTCACCAGGTCGATGGGGCCCCAGGTGGTGTAGCCCATCAGGGGCAGGCCGTCCTCGTTGACGGCCTTTTCCATCTGCTCGATGTGGGCCCGCAGGTAGTCGATGCGGTAGCTGTCGTGGATGGAGCCGTCCGGTTCCACGGTGTCCACTGCACCCAGGCCATTCTCCACGATGAACATGGGCTTTTCGTACCGGTCGTAGATGGTGTTCAGGGTCACGCGCAGGCCGATGGGGTCAATGGCCCAGCCCCACTCGCTGGCCTTCAGGTAGGGGTTCACCGTGGCTTCAAACACCGCATTGCCGTCGGCCTTTTCCCCGGCCAGGATCTCCTGATCCACCGTGATGCAGCGGCTGGAATAGTAGCTGAAGGAGACGAAATCCACAGTGCCCTCTTTCAGAGTCTTTTCGTCTTCCGGCTCAGTCTGCAGCACGATGCCTGCACGCTCCATGCGCTTTTTCGCCCACACAGGGTAAGCGCCCCGGGCCTGCACATCGGTGAAGAAATAGTTGTCGCGGTCGGCCTCCTGCGCGGCGCGCACATCCTCGGGCGCACAGGTGCGGGGGTAATACTGGCCTGCCGCCAGCATGCAGCCCACCATGGCACCGGGCATCTTCTCGTGGGCCAGCTTCACAGCCTTGGCGCTGGCCACCAGCTCGTAGTGGGCGGCCTGGTACTTGATCTGCTCGGCATTCTCGCCGGGGTGGAACACAAGGCCCGCACCGGTGAAGGGCAGGTGCAGCAGCATGTTGATCTCGTTGAAGGTGAGCCAGTACTTCACCTTGCCCTTGTAGCGGTCGAACAGCACTTCGCAGTAGTGCACATAGGCGTCCACCATGCGGCGGTCCTTCCAGCCGCCATACTTTTTGATGAGGGCAATGGGGGTGTCGAAGTGGCAGATGGTAACAAGCGGCTCGATGCCATATTTATGGCACTCGTCGAACACCGCATCGTAGAAGGCAAGGCCTTCTTCGTTGGGCTGGGCGTCGTCGCCGTTCGGCAGGATGCGGGTCCACGCAATGGACAGCCGGAAGCATTTGAAGCCCATCTCGGCAAAGAGGGCGATATCCTCTTTATAGTGGTGATACAGGTCGATGGCCTCATGGCTGGGGTAATAGTGCTCTGCGTCGCATTCCAGCATTTCCAGCTCGCCCCGGGCCACCGGCATACGGTCCGGCCCAAAGGGGGTCACATCCACGGTGGCAAGGCCCTTGCCGCCCGCCTGCCATGCGCCCTCGCACTGATTGGCGGCCGTTGCGCCGCCCCACAGAAAACTTTTCGGGAAACTGCCCATAAGTAAAACCTCCCTATTTTATTTTTTGATTATAAGATACCGCACAAACGATTCCTTGTCTATGCCCGCATTTTACAAAAAGCAGCAGCAAAAGTTGTGAAAGTACGACTTTTGTCGTCAAAACGCCGAATTTTGGCGTTGTTTTTTGCGCACTTTTCACGATAAAAACACAAAAACAGCCGCATTTTCCTTTCATTCTGGTTCTTTCAAACTGTCCGCGGACATGGTACAATATCGGTGTAAAATACACCGCCGCCCAACCGGCACTGGAAAATGGAGTGTTTGATTATGACTGAGTTCAAGCCCATCAAAGAAGGCAAGGTCCGCGAGATCTATGACAACGGCGACAGCCTCATCATGGTTGCCACCGACCGCATCTCTGCATTTGACGTCATCCTGAAAAACAAGGTCACCAAAAAGGGCACCGTGCTCACCCAGATGAGCAAATTCTGGTTCGATTACACCCGCGATCTGCTGCCCAACCACATGCTGAGCGTGGACGTGAAGGATATGCCGGAGTTCTTCCAGCAGCCCCAGTTCGACGGCAACAGCATGATGTGCCGCAAGCTGACCATGCTGCCCATCGAGTGCATCGTGCGCGGCTACATCACCGGCAGCGGCTGGGCCAGCTACCAGAAGACCGGCGTGGTGTGCGGCATCCAGCTGCCCGAAGGCCTGAAAGAGTCCGACAAGCTGCCCGAGCCCATCTACACCCCCTCCACCAAGGCTGAGATCGGCGACCACGACGAGAACATCTCCTACGAAAAGAGCATTGAAGTGCTGGAGAAGCAGTTCCCCGGCCACGGCGAGGAGTACGCCACCAAGCTGCGCGATTACACCATTGCCTTGTATAAGAAGTGCGCCGAGTATGCACTCTCCCGCGGCATCATCATCGCCGACACCAAGTTCGAGTTCGGTCTGGACGAGAATGGCAACGTGGTGCTGGGCGACGAGATGCTCACCCCGGATTCCTCCCGCTTCTGGCCGCTGGAAGGCTACGAGCCGGGCCACAGCCAGCCCTCTTTTGATAAGCAGTTCGTCCGCGACTGGCTGAAGGCCAACCCCGACAGCAACTACGACCTGCCGCAGGATGTCATTGACAAGACCATTGCCAAGTATCTGGAAGCCTACGAGCTGCTCACCGGCAAACAGCTGTAAGCCGCTTTTTCACACAAACAAAAAACAGCTCCCGTGCGTCTGCACGGGAGCTGTTTTTACTCAATCGCTTCTTGTTCCGCTCAGGCCGGAGCTGTCCATCGAAGAAGGCACTTCCGTCTCCTCTGCATCTTCCGTCTCTGCAGCTTCTTCGGCTTCGTCCGAATCTGCGTTCTCCTCGTCCAGCAGGCCGCTCACTTCCGTCTGGCGGGCCATCTGCTCTGCCGTCCAGTCCAGCTGGGTGGTGCCGAACACTTCCAGCAGGTAGTCCTGCGTCTGCGGCGCACTGGCCGAATCCAGATTTTCCCGCACGGTGCTGTCCGCAGGCAGCGGCGCGTCACACCGGAAGGTCACGGCGTTGGGCTGCACGGCCTGCTTCTGGATCACATCCGCCACTGTGCGGCAGTCTTTGGCAAAATCGTCGGCGCTGGTGTAGGGACCGAACAGGGTCACAGTCAGGCGCAGATTGCCATCGCCCGGCTCCAGATCAGCCAGGTCCTGCACCGTGCTGGTGTAGAGATACAGGTCGGTGTACACGTCCTCCAGCTGGACATCCGGTGCCTCTGCCTTGAGGTCCTGATACAGCGTGTCCGTATAGGTCTGGCTCAGGCGGTTCGCGGTCTGCTGGCGTTCCGGGCCGTACTGCTCCGCGATCAGCGGCACAAAGCCCATGCACAGGCACACGCCCATCAGCAGCAGGCACACCAGCACCGACACGAAATCGTACTTCCAGCGGCCCGGGTGGCTGGCGAACCACAGCACCTCGCCGCCCAGCAGCACGAGCCCGGCCGCCGGGGCAACTTTCAGCACCAGCTGCCAGTCAAAGCCCGGCACAAAATAGTAGCACAAAAACAGGATGCCTGCCGCGATCAGGCTGATGCCCAGCGTGAAGCTGCCCACCCGGCGGCGGGGCGCTTCGTCTTTTGCCGAGGCCGGCTTTTTCAGTGGGCGGCTCTCCGGTGCGGCGGCCGCTTCCGGCTGCACGGTCTTATTCTGCTCGTCCATCGTCGTCCTCCGTCGGTTTGTCGGCATCCTCGGGCTGTTCTTCCGCGTCTTCCGGGGTCACGGACTGGCCCAGCAGGGCGCTGAGCTCCGGCATGGCAAAGTCGGCCGTGTCTTCCGGCGCTGCCTTCGGGGCCGCCGCATACTCCCGGAAGTCCTCGTCCTCGGGCGCATCGTGCTTCTGCTTTTTGCCCTTGGGGCCGCGCACCAGCCAGACGCCGCAGATGACCAGCGCCACGCAGACCACGATCTGCGGCAGGGAATCCAGCATCAGGTAGATGGCGCGGAAGAAGGGGTTATTCTGCCCCCAGCGCCACATCACATCGCCCAGCACCCGCATGATGATGTTCTGATAGAACACCATTGCGCCCAGCGCGATGAGCCCCCAGCCCACCAGCTTGTGGCTTTCGCCCATGAACTGGGTCATGCGGTCATCGTGCCAGTTGAAGTGCACCAGATAGTCGTCCTGCGGGGCTTTTTCTGCCGCCAGCTGGGCGCGGAGGTTGAAGGTGTCGAAAAAGCTGTACATATACACAATGATGCAGCCGACTACCAGCGCATCCAGCCCGGTCATCGAGCCTGCCATGATGAACAGGCAGAACATGGTAATGAGCGAAAGGCCGCGCTTCATATAGCCCTGATACATCTGTCCCGCGCCCGGGCAGAAGGCAAAGATAAAGGTCAGGATCCCATTTTTCATTGTCGTAGTCCTCTCATTTCTGTGGTTGGTCTGTGGTATGCCTGCCAAACAGCAGGTCGTTCAGGGTCTGGGCAAGGTTTGCCGACGGTTCGGGGGCAGCGTCCTGCACCGGACAGCCCAGCGTCTGCGGCTGGGTGGGCTTGCGGTCATCGTCCTGCACCGGGCGGCCCAGCTGCGCCGCATCCTCTGCGGTCTGGCTCTGACTGGGCTGCGGCACCCAGCCGGACAGCTCCCGGCGGAAATCCAGCAGCTGCTGCAGCGTGCCGGAGCGCCACAGCGTCAGCGCCAGCACCGCCGCCACACCGGCCACCGCCGCACGGCCCCAGGTGTTCTGCATCAGCCGCACCCAGATGGTGCCCATAACGGTCTTGTGGACCGAGCGGGGCGGTTCTTCCAGCGCGTCCGCTGTCAGCAGGGCGGTGTAGCGGTCCAGACAGTGGTCGCAGTAAGAAAGATGTTCGGCTGCTTCCAGCCGCCCCAGTTCATCCAGCTGCCCGTTCGCAAGGGCCTGCAGGCCCTCGTCGGTCAGGCAGCCATTTCCGTCAAACAGCTCCATGTACGCTCCTCCTCTCGTCGTTTTCGCGCTGGGCTAAAATTTGCTGTGCCAGCATCTTTTTGCCCCGGTAGATCTGCGCTTCCACCGTTTTGGGTGGTCGGCCGCACAGCTGTGCAGCCTGCGCCGCCGTGTGCTGTTCCAGCAGCACCAGACGGCAGGGCGTTTTGTAGGGCTCCCGCAGGTCCAGGATCATTTGGGTGAGTTCTTCTTCCCCCAGGGTGTCCAGCACCTGCTGTTCGGGCTGGCTGCCCGGCGGCGCGCCTTCCAGCGCCAGCACCTCGTCGCCGGGAGTGTTCACCCGGCGCACCCAGGCGCTGCGCAGATAGTCCTTCGCCTTGTTGGATGCGATGCGCGCCAGCCACTGCTTTTCGTACCCGGGCGGGCAGCGGTCGATGGCCCGCCACGCCGCCAGAAAGGTCTCCTGGGTCAGGTCCTGCGCATCGCCCGCATCCGGCACCAGCTGGTGGCAGACCGTATACACAAGCGCCTGATATTTCTGCACCATCGCGCTGAATTCCAAGGTCGTCAACGGTCCGCACACCCTCCCTTCCGGTCCCTGCCGCATTCTGGAAAAGGCCGCTTTGCGCCGCCCCTCTGTACACTCATACGAGCGACGAGAACTTTTTCCTGCAAAAAAGCAGAACTTTTTTCTGCTTCATGGTACAATAGAGCTATTATAGCACAAACGGAGGTCCCACACCATGCCCACAAGCACCCGTCAGGCCCTGCTGCAGGCCCTTTCTGCCGCAGGGGGCGATTATGTTTCCGGCCAGCAGCTGGCCGACACGCTGGGCGTGAGCCGCGCGGCAGTGCACAAAGCGGCCGCCGCCCTCTCGGCCCAGGGCTACGCGCTGGAAGCCGTCTCCCGCCGGGGCTACCGGCTGGCGGGCGGCGACCCCTTCTGCGCCGAAGCCGTGGGCCCTTACCCCGCCCCGGTGCATGTCTACGACACACTGGAAAGCTCCAACCGCACGGCAAAGCTGCTGGCGCTGGACGGTGCGCCCCACGGCACACTGGTGCTCACGGCCCACCAGAGCGCCGGGCGCGGGCGGCTGGGCCGCAAATTCGAAAGCCCGACGGGCAAGGGCGTTTACTGCTCCATCCTGCTGCGGCCGGAACTACCCGCCGCCAGCGCCCAGACCGCCACCATCCGCGCCGCCGTGGCCGTGTGCCGGGCGGTGCAGAAGCTGTGCGGGCTGGAGCTTGCCATCAAGTGGGTGAACGACCTTTATTATCAGGGCAAAAAGGTGTGCGGCATTCTGACCGAAGCGGGCACCGACCTGGAGAGCGGGCGGCTGGAATGGCTGGTGGTGGGCATCGGGCTGAACCTCACTTCCACCGCCGCCGACTGGCCCCCGGAGCTGGCCGACAAAGCCGGGAGCCTGTACCCCGGCGGACCCGCCCCGGTGCCCCGCGCCGCGCTGGCCGGGGCCATCGCCCGGGAGCTGCTGGCCCTCGGCCCCGGGGAAGACTGCCTGGACGAATACCGCGCGCGGTGCTTCGTGCCCGGGCACTGGGTGACGGTGTGCACCGGCAGCGAGACCTACGCGGCCAGGGCCCTTGCCATCGACGACGCAGGGCGGCTGGTGGTGCGGCGGGAGAACGGCCGCGAGGAAGCCCTGCGCTGCGGCGAGGTGACCACCCGGCCTGCACGGACCGAATAAGACGCAAAAAAGCACCCTTTCCTGCCCGGAAAGAGTGCTTTTTTATGTTCTGCACTTATGTATCCAGATCCACGGCTTCCAGCACCGCGATGCCCTCTTTTGCAAAGGCGGTGCGCAGGCTTGCGGCAAGGCCGGACATTTCGGCCTTGTTCTCGATGCACAGGGTGATGACCCCGTTCAGGCTGGAAGCTTCCACGCCCATGGAACCGCCATCCGGCGGCACCCAGACGTTGAAGTCTTTGGTGTAGGTTTGAATTTCCGGCGTAGCCGGGAGAAGCGGGTTGCCGAGGTAGCTCAGCCAGAAATCCGCCGGCACGCCGCTGATGTACTCGCCCATCTGGAACACGCGCTGCTTGATGCGCAGGGGCGCTTTCTGCTGGTCCACCTTGTACACCCAGCTCATCTGCTGGGCCATCTGGCGCAGCATTGCTTCGGGCTGCAGGGCGCGGCGCACGGCGGCGTCCATCTCCGGCACGATGTCGGCCAGGCGGGTGCCATCGCCCAGCTTCACGCTGTGCTGGAAGGAGCACACACAGTTGTACAGCGCGTCCGGCACGCCCGCCGCTTTGCGGGTGTCGGCCGAGTAGGAATACTGGATGTCGTCCTTGCCCAGGTACCCCCGCAGCGCCAGGCACAGCAGGCCCGCCAGCGCGGTGAAGGGCTTGACCCCGTTTGCCACGGCTTTGTCCACAAGGCTCTGCTTGGTCAGGCGCACCCGGGTGCGGCGCATTTTGCACTCCCAGGTCTGCACCACGTCCCGCTGCAGGGTGCTTTCGCTCGCCTCCGGGGCCGGGTACTTTGCCATCATGGCTTCGATATCGTAAGCCGGGCTGGACACGATGGGCGTGTTCGCAAACGCGGTGCCGTACCGCAGGTTGCAGTACAGCTCCAAGATGCGGGTGAGGAAGGGTGAGACGCCCCGGCCGTCCATGAGGAAGTGGTACCAGTCAAAATAGACGGTATCGCCTTCGCAGCTCACGCTGAAAAGATATCCGTTCGTCTCCTCCGGGATACTGCGCTGTGCGCTGCCTGCATAGACAAGGCAGGGGTTCGGGTTCGGCTCCAGAAAAGCTTCCCGCTTTTCCTGCACCAGCTGCACCCGGTAGTAGGGCGCAGCGGAAAGTGCGGCATCCAGCGCGCGCTGCAAAAGGGCGGGGTCCACCGCGTCTTTCAGCGCGAACTGATACCGGCACAAAATCTTCTCCCGGCGGAAAAAGTACATCGTCCCCTGGAAGATGTACTCCGCCGAGCGCTGTGCTTGCTCCATTGCGATCACCCTGCGTTGGCCGCCAGATAATCCACAAGATCACCCATGGTGACGAAGTTGCGCAGCTCCTTTTCCGGGATGCGCAGGCCGAAGGTCTCCTCGAGGTCGGCCACGATGGTCAAGATCTCCATCGAAGACAGGTCCAGATCGTCCATCAGGACGCTGCTCTCGCTCACATCCTCGGGGGACACCTCTGCAACGTCTTCCAGGATCGCCAGGATCTGGGAAATGATTTCTGCTCGTTCCATAGAACTTATTCTTCCTTTCCGTGACGGATGATAGGTGCAGCAGGCTGCGCCTTTCTCTAATAATACCCTGATTCGCCCTTATACGCAAGGGGGGCGGCAAAAGAAACATCTCTAGCATGGCAGAGAACCTGCCCGCTTATGCATGGCCCGCTTACTGCCGCAGCAGTTTGCCCATGGCGTTGCGGGGCAGCGGCTCGGTGCGGAACTCCACGGCGCTCATGCGCTTGTAAAGCGGCAGGGTGCGGTTGGCTTCGGTGATGAAATCCCGCACGGCCTGCTGCTTGTCTTCGTCGCAATAGACCACCACGCCGATCTTCTGGCCCATCTCCTTCACGATGCATTCCTTCACGGCTTCGCACTTGCCCACGATGCCTTCCAGCTCCTCGGGGCTCACGTTCTCGCCGCTGCCCAGAATGATGACGTTCTTCTTGCGGCCGGTCAGGTACATGTAGCCGTCCTCTTCCACCCGGGCAATGTCGCCGGTGTGGAACCAGCCGTCTGCATCAATGACTTCCGCAGTGCCTTCCGGGTCCTTGTAGTAGCCCAGCATGATGGGGTCGCCCCGCATGCACAGCTCGCCGTCGTCCAGCTTGTATTCACAGCTGAGGTCCACATGGCCCACGCTGGTCAGGTGCTTTGCCTCCTGCGAGGAGTTCCATGCACCGTCGCCGCAGGTCTCGGTCAGGCCGTACATCTGGGCCACAAAGAAGCCCTTCTCCATCATATCGCTCAGCATCTTGGGGGCGAACATGGCAGCGCCGCAGGTCAGCACGCACAGACCGTTCAGGCGGTCGCGGCGGCCCTTCATCACGTCGCTGTAGATGCTCTTCAGCAGCACCGGCACCACTGCCATCACCTCGCTGTGCATGGCACCCAAATCACGGTAGAAATACTTCAGGTTGTTGCACAGGTTGATGGAGTGGCCGGTGATGCTCCACGAAACAAGGCTGGTCATGGCGGAGATGTGGAACATGGGCAGGGCGGACAGGGACGAGAACTCGTCGGTGTTCCAGCCCGTGTACTTCTTCACATCGTCAAAGGGGTCCAGGAAGGCCGGCATGGCGCTGAACAGGTTCTTCTGGCTCAGCATGACGCCCTTGCTGCGGCCGGTGGTGCCGGAGGTGAACATGATAAAGGCCAGAGCCGAGAGATCCTCCACCTCGGTCACGTCCTCGGCAGGCTCATAGGCAGAAAAAGCGTCCATGGGCTTCAGGATGCTGCCGTAGGTCTCAGCGAGAGCAGGCTCCCGCTCCGCAAACTCGCCATCGTGCAGGATGCACACCGGCTCGGTGAGGCCCAGCTCGTAGGAGATGGCGTCCCAGTCCTTGCCCAGGTTCAGCGGCACCGCCACCGCACCGGCAATGACCGTGCCGTACATGCAGATGACGTACTGGTAGCTGTTGCGGGCCAGGATCGCCACACGCTTGCCGCGCACGTCGCCGTACTCGGCCCGCAGAAAAGCCACGAACCGGCGCAGGTCCTGGGCATATTTTGCATAGTGTACCTCGGCCACAGCCTGCTTGTCTTCATCATACCAGCGCAGCGCCACGCGGTCTGCGATGTTGGTTTCCATATTGCAAAGCGATTGATACAGTGAAGTGATCATTTCATCCTCCATAATTTATCATCCCGTCCGGTGCGCCTGCGTTACCTTACGCGGGCCTTTCCAGACATTCCCAACTGTGCCCAGTATACAATACTGTGTTCGGCAATGCAAGGCTTTTGCAACATTTAATTTCCAATATTGGCAATATTCTCTTGCCTATCTTTCGGCGTTTTGCTTACAAATTCTCCCTTTCGTTGCGATAAATGCGGCCGTGTGGTATTCTTTTTATGGGAAAAGACAACAGTCCGCCCCCGGTGCAGTGCAATTCAAAATTGACAGCCTGCACAAAAAGCATTATACTAGCTTTAAAAACCACCGGTTTTTGATCAATTCTTACACATTGCGCTGCGATCGGCTTCAAGGGGCACCCCCGGCGCAAGGAAGGACCCACGTTCATGGAAGGTACCAGACCCCGTACCGTCAGCTCCATCGGCATGTTCGACATGCTGAAGGGTGCCGGTATGCTGACCATCGTCTTTGCGCACACCGCAGAGCTTTATTCGATCCCGACCTCCGGCGGCCTGTCACTGACCGCCTTTTTTCCGTTCATTTACCGGGAAGCGCTCATGGCCGCGTTTTTCATCGCCAGCGGCTACGGCTTCCGCAAGCGCTCCATCGGCAAGTGCATCCAGCAGCAGCTGAAGACCCTGCTCAAGCCCTATCTTTACACCGCCTTTTTCACCTGCGTGCTGCACTTTTTTATTCATTATAAGTCGTTCCAGTACCTGCCCGGGACCATTGGGGAGTCCATCAAGGTCACGGGCGGTTTTGTGCTGGGGCTGCCCCACACGGCCATCTATTCCGGGCAGGAGTTCTTCTCCTGCGGGCCCATGTGGTACCTGCTGGCGCTGCTGACGGGCTGGATCTTCCTGGATGTGATCCTGAACATCTTCCCGGAGCCGTATGTTCCCTGGGCCGTGGCAGGCTGCGCCCTGCTGGGCTGGGGCACCAGCCTTGTGTGGAAGCCGCCTTTCTGCCTTGTGCAGGGGGCCGTGGTGGTGCCGTACCTCTACCTCGGCTTCCTCGCCAAAAAGCATCATCTGCTGGACCAGCCCCTTTCCCCGCGGCTGCGGGCCGGGCTGATCGCCGCCGCTGCGCTCATCGCCGTGGGTTCCATTGCCACCCGCACCACCGACTGCATCTCGCTGGCCGAGTGGTCGCTGGGGCCGGTCAGCATCTTTCTGGACGGCGCAGCGGGCCTTTTGTTCATCCGGCTGTTTTTGCGGCTGAGCCGGAGCCGCGGGCCTGTGGTGCGCTTTCTGGAGGCCGTGGGCCGGCGCAGCCTGAACATCTTCTGCGTACATACCATCGAGCTCATCGCCATCCCCTGGTACCTGTTCGTGGCAAAGTTCGAGGGACGCCCGCTGCTCGGCATGTGGCTGCAGTATGCGGTATCCATGGGCTCCATCTGGCTGGTGTGCCTGCTGCTGCAGGCCCGGCGTGCCCTGGTCATCAAGCTGTTTCCGGCCCGGCGCCGCACCCCGGCCGTGCAGCATTACACCGCCCGGCACTGAACGCACTCCCGGCTGCTGCGGATGCAGCCATGCCATAAAATCATGAGGAGGATCCTGCCATGAACCACGATGTTCCCGAGACCCTTACGGCGGCCCGCAGCCGTGCCGCCGACCTGGAGCAGCAGCTCAAGCTTTCCGACGAGGGGGTGTCCCGGCTGGCCGAGCGGTGCCTGGAGCTGGAGCAGCAGGTCCTGACCTACCAGGCTGCGCTGGCAAAGCACAGCAACGAGACCGAATCCGCTGCCCTGACCCTGCCGCAGCTGTTCTATGACTCCGGCTCCGGCTTTTCCCCGCGGGAATGCCTGACCGCGACCGAAGACGCCTACGACGAGCTGACCCACGAGGTGTCGGCCGTGTTCACCCTGCCCACCGATGCCCGGGCCCTGCGGCTGGACCCCGGCGAGCTGGCCTGCTGCGTCACCGACCTGAGCATCTCGGATGACCGGCTGGAGCTGCGGGCCGCCAACGGCATCCGTTTGCAGGACGACTGCCTGCTGTTTTTGGATGTGGACCCGAACCTGACCGTGAAAAGCAGCGTGCCCTTTGCCGCCGGGCTGAAGTTCGCAGTGACCTATCACTACTACCCGCTGGACCGCTTCCAGCACGAGCAGCCCGGCAAAGCCCTGCTGAAAGCGCTGAACGCCATCAAGCTGCAGGCCGAAGCGGAAAAGAACGATGTGCTGGAGCAGCTGCAGGCCTCCCGGGCCGAGATCACCCGGCTGAACAACCAGCTGGCTGAGCTGCAGAGCAGCCGCGCCGCCTACGAGACCTCGCTGGAAAACCTGTACGAGAGCAGCAGCTGGAAGCTGACCGCCCCGCTGCGCGCTTTGCGCAGGCTGTTCCACGGCTGATCTGAGCGCAGAGGAGTGTAGCATGATGTACAGCAGTTACAGTGCCCTGCAGCGCAGACAGCTGACGAAGCAGGTGTACACCGATACCCAGAGCAGCTATCTGCTCGTTTACGCCCCCGGCCGCCATCTGGCGCTGGAAAATTCGCTGGCGAACCAGCTGCACCGCAAGTTCCGGCTGGTGACGGCGCTGGAGGGCGAGCTGACCGATTCTGTGGCAGGCGTGCTGCTGGTCAGCGAGGATGTGGAGTGCACCTCCACCGCCCTGACCTATTTTGCCGCCGCTTTGCAGGCCGGGGCCGACCTTGCGGTGTGCGACGCCGTCTTCGGCTTTGACGGGGCCACCGCCCTTTACCTGAGCACCCAGCACATCCCCTGCAGCCGGTGCGCCATGGTGTCGCGGCAGCTGCTGGACCGCATCCGCGCCGCCGCCCGCGGCAAAGACAGCGTGACGGAGCTTTTGCGCCTGGCCACCGCCATGGCGGAGAACTGCCAGCGCATCCCGCAGGCGCTGCTGCATTTCCGTCGGGAGCTGTGTGCCGACGATGTGTTCTCGGCCGGCGGAAAGCGTGCCGTCATCCTCAGCCACGAGCTGACCATGACCGGTGCGCCCATCGTGCTGGTGAGCGCCGTGCCCGTGCTGCGCAGCATGGGCTTTGAAGTGGTGGTGCTGGGCCCTTCGGACGAGGGCTCGCTGCCGCTGTTCCTGGACGCCGGGGCCGCCGTCGTCACCCGCAGCGACTGCGTGATGCACTCGGCGCTGTGGGGCCTTGCCACCAGTGCCGACTTCGTGCTGGCCAACACGGTGGTGGAAGCCGCCGCCGTGCGCACCCTGAACGGATCCTTCGTGCCGGTGCTGTGGTGGCTGCACGACGCCTTTGCAGGCTACCCCTTCATCGCGCATCAGATCCCGAAAACACTGGAACACAATGTGCAGGTCTGCGCCGTCGGCTCCCACGCCACCGCCGCCATGCACTCTGTCCGGCCGGATTTTGCCATCGAGCAGCTCATCTACGGCCTGCCGGACTACGCGCAGGAGTCCTTCCCCGTCTACGACATCTCCTATGCGGGCGGGCGGCCGCTGTTCGTCACCGTAGGCTCCTTCGAGCCCCGCAAAGGCCAGGACATCTTCTGCAACGCCATCCGCCTGCTGAAGCCTGAAGTGCGCCAGAAAGCAGCCTTCCTCTTTGTGGGCAAGGCCGCCGATAAAGACATCAAGAACACCGTGGACACCCTCGTGGAGGACTACCCGGACACCGTGTTCTACCGCAAGCGGCTGGAGCGCCCGGAGATCAAATCCCTGATGGACCAGTGCGCCTGCGTGGTGTGCGCCTCCCGCGATGACCCCATGCCAACCTTCGTCACCGAAGGCCTGATCTTCGGCAAGCCGTCCATCGTGTCGGAACACACCGGCACCGCCGGGCTCGTCACCGAGGGCGTGGACGGCTTCGTTTACAAGGATGACGACCCGGACCTGCTGGCGCAGGCGCTGGAATATGCCATCCTCCACCCGGAAAAGCTGGCCGCCATGAAGGCCGCCTGCCGGAAGATGTACGAGACCTATTATTCCAACGAAGCCTACGTTGCCACCCTCACCCGTCTGGTGAACGAAATGACAGAGTAAAAGCAAAGGCCGATGCAGTGCATCGGCCTTTGCTTTTTTATCATTCTGCAAAAATTGCACAAGAAAGTTCCCGTTCCGTTCACAAAAACGCGCCCGCCCTGTGTTATACTTTTATCAAATCATTTTCCCCGAAAGGAGCCTGTACCCCCCATGAGCCAGCCCACCTCTGCCACGCCTTCCCGCAAAAAGACCGTCATCTCCCTGCTGGTCCTGCTGGCGCTCACCGGCATCATCGTCTTCATGTTCAAGGACCACTGGGCCGAGATCACCGCGGCGCTGGCGCAGCTGTCGGCATGGCAGGTGCTGGTGGTGCTGGCCATCGGCATCAGTTACCCGCTGCTGGAAGGATGCGTGGCGTGGGTCATCGTGCGCAGCCGTGTGCCGGGTTTCAAGCTCTGGCAGGGCATCGACACCGCGTGGTGCGGCACCTTTGGCAATGTGGTCACCCTGGGTGCCGGTGCCGTGCCGGTGCAGACCTGGTATCTGCACCGCTGCGGCCTGCCGCTGGGCCCGGGCGTGGGCCTGATGACGCTGGAATATGTGTTCCACAAGACCACCGTCCTGCTCTACGCCACCGTGATGCTGCTTTTGCAGCACAAGTGGCTGGCCGCCAACACCAGCGGCGTGCTGAACTATCTGCCCATGGCATATGCTGTGGTAGCGGCCATTCTCGTGGTGCTGGTGCTGGTGTGCGTGTCGCCGCTGATCCAGAACCTGGCCCGCTGGCTGATGCAGTTTTTGCCCAAGACTGAAAAGTGGCAGCAGCGCCGGGCCGACTGGCAGGAGCAGCTGGACATTCTGGGCGAGGAGAGTCGCCGCCTGCTGGCGGATAAGCCCCGCTGCCTGAAAATTTTTGCGCTGCAGGCCGTCAAGCTGTTCGGGCTGTTCTGCCTGCCGTACCTGTGCATCCGGTTCATGGGGCTTTCGCCGCTGAGCTTTGCACAGGTGCAGCTGCTCACCAGCCTGATGCTGTTCCTCTCGAACGCTTTGCCCAACGTGGCCGGCATGGGCTCCATTGAAACAGCCTTCCTGCTGGTGTTCGGCAGCTTTCTCGAGCGCGGCGAGGTGATGAGCGTGCTCATGCTCTACCGCATCGCCAGCTATTACGTCGTGTTCGCCGCCAGTGCCGTGGGCTTCTTCTTCGCCCAGCGGCATCTGGCTGAAATGGAGCCGCCAAAGGAGGCGTGAGCGCGCATGAAAGACAAAAGCATCCTCTACCGGTTCGGCATCGTGCTGCTGGCGCTGCTGGCACTGGTGCTCATCTTCCCTTCCACCAGGATCGACCTTGCGTCCAAGATCAGCGCCAGCACCCAGGCCAGCGTCCGGGTGGAGTACCAGAAGAACTTTGTCAGCTCCAACGAGATGGAGTATCAGGTGCTTTCGGCGGACGACGCAGTCTATCAGCAGGTGGCCGAACTGCTCTCCGGCGTGAAGTGCAGCAAAAAGCTCAACCAGAACTATTCCTCCTACAGCCATGAGTTCCCGGTGGGGTCCGTCACCGTGAGCTACTATGATGATGCGGAGAATCACCAGCTGCTGTTCACCGTCTACTCCGACGGCGTTGCCATCGTGAACAGCCAGTTCGTCTCGGTCAAAGGCGGGGCCGAGGACGTGTACCAGAAATTGATGGAGATCGTAAACTAACCCTTCTAAAAACAAAAATCGGGGCACGCAGGTGGTCAAGCTGCATGTCCCGTTTTTGTTTTCTTCGCACACGGTGCGGTACCAATCACACCGAATGCCGCGCATCGAGATGCAGAGCAAACGAAGCTGCATCTCACTTGAAAAAAGAGAATGGAATGGAGGAATGGGGCTTACACGGTATGGAGGTACCGCGTAAATCCGGTTTTTCACAGATGCTTTTGCAGGCGCATCTGCTTTTCTGGTGCAACGTAGTCCGGCGAACCGGTTAGGTACGTCTAACCTCGTTGCGAGAACAGCATACCACAGACGGTTAGTCTTGTCAACCCTTCATTTGCATTTTTTTCCGCAAACGATGTGCGTTGACAGGGTTTCCGCGTTTTTTCTACATTCTGCCCAAAGAAAGCCCCTTGCTTTGGAAGAAAACCCACTTGTTTTCTATTGCTTTTTAAGGCGGTTCTTGCTATTATAATAACGCAAGATTTTGTGGGCAGGTTTTTATTTTTGTCT
>ERZ773210.890-NODE-890-length-32533-cov-3.746567_pt1 | contig 32533 bp, 33 predicted proteins | sample MGYA00580528_ERZ773210 | MGnify/ENA primary metagenome ERZ773210 (study PRJEB29015, sample SAMEA2737769) | human gut metagenome | biome: human gut; feature: human-associated habitat; material: faeces | place: China | collected 2012 ...
GATGATTTTAAAAATCAAGAATATACAGGAGAAGTTCTTCCATTTTCTACAACACCACAAAAAACAAAAAAAGGTTTTGTTTCAAGAATTAAAGGTGTTTTTGATGATGAAAGAAAACAACTTAAAAAATTAGACCGTGTTGCTGAAAACATTATTGCTTTAGAAGCTCAATATGCAGCAATGTCTGATGAAGAATTAGCCAATCAAACAAACATCTTAAAACAAAAATTAGAAGATGGAAAAGAATTAGATGATATTTTAGTTGAAGCTTTTGCAACTGTACGTGAAGCTGCATGGCGTCAAATTCATTTAAAAGCATTCAAAGTACAATTAATGGGTGGTATTGCTTTACATAATGGTGATATTGCTGAAATGAAAACAGGTGAGGGGAAAACTTTAACATCTATTTTCCCAGTTTATTTAAATGCTTTAACCGGTAAAGGTGTTCATGTTATTACAGTTAATGATTACTTAGCTGAACGTGATGCAAGAAACAATGGTAAAGTATTAGAATTTTTAGGATTAACAGTTGGTTTAAATAAAAGAGAATTAACACCAGTACAAAAACAAGAAGCACATGGCTGTGATGTTACTTATACAACGAATGCGGAACTTGGATTTGATTATTTAAGAGATAACATGGTGACTTCAATGGAAGATAAAGTGTTAGTTAAAGGGTTAAACTATGCTTTAATTGACGAAGTTGACTCGATTTTGATTGACGAATCAAGAACGCCATTAATTATTTCTGGTGGACGTAAAAATACAGCTGCTTTGTATTTACAAGCAGATCGTTTTGTTAAATCATTAACAGCTGAAAAAGACTATGAAGTAGATGTAGAAACAAAAACAGTTACTTTAACACCAAGTGGTATTGAAAAAGCTGAAAAAGGATTCAAAATTGAAAACTTATATGATATTCAACACACTTCATTAGTTCACCATATTAACCAAGCATTAAAAGCAAACTATGCAATGACACGTGACGTAGAATATATGGTGGCAACTGAAGATGGTACAAGAGATATTCGTAATGCTAAAATTATGATTATCGATCAATTTACTGGACGTGTTATGCCAGGACGTGCTTATTCAGATGGTTTACATCAAGCAATTGAAGCTAAAGAAGGAGTCCCAATCAAAGAAGAAACTGAAACAAGAGCAACAATTACGTACCAAAATTTCTTTAGATTATTTAATAAACTTGCAGGGATGACAGGTACTGCCAAAACTGAAGAAGAAGAATTTATGATGATCTATAACATGCGTGTTATAGAAATTCCAACAAATAAGCCAGTTATTCGTGATGATCGTAATGATAAAATTTATTCAACAAAAACAAATAAATTTAAAGCCTTATGTGCTGAAGTTGTCGCAAGACATTCTTATGGACAACCAATTCTAATTGGTACAGTTTCTGTAGAAACATCTGAAACTTTATCAAAAATGTTAGATCGTCGTGGTATTCGTCACAATACTTTAAATGCGAAAAACCATGCAAAAGAAGCAGAAATTATTGCTAGAGCTGGTCAAATGGGTGCCGTAACAATTGCGACAAACATGGCTGGACGTGGTACCGATATCAAACTTGGTAAAGGTGTTGCTGAAATCGGAGGTTTAGCGGTTATCGGTTCTGAAAGACATGAATCACGTCGTATTGATAATCAGTTACGTGGACGTTCTGGACGTCAAGGTGATCCAGGATATTCAGTATTCTATGTTTCATTTGATGATGAATTAATGCAACGTTTCGCAGGAGAAAAATTACAATCATTTAGTAGTTATTTAGATGATGATATGGCAATTGAAAATAAAATGGTTTCAAGAGCTATTGAAAATGCTCAAAAACGTGTTGAAGGACAAAACTTTGATTCACGTAAACATATTCTTGAATATGATGATGTTATGCGTCAACAACGTGAAATTATGTATAAAGAACGTGATGAAATCATGTCTTTAGATAATTTAGATGACGTCATTAAAGGTATGTTCAATCAAGCGATTGAAATGACAATTAAACAATATATTATAGATGATAAACATGGAACAATTGATGTTGATGGAGTTTTAGATTTTGTGGCTAAAAACTATATGTTACTTGCAACAATGGATGCTAAAAATAAAGATGTTGTTAAAAGTGATCCAACTAAATTATTAGAAACACTTACAGAAATCTGTTTCTCACAATATCAAATGCGTTTAAATAAAGATATTGAACATGAAAAAATCTTAAACTATGAAAGAAGTGTTCTTTTAGGAATTATTGATTATACATGGATCAATCATATTGATGCAATGACAAAACTTAGAAATGGTATCTATTTAAGAGCATATGCACAAAAGAATCCATTATCTGAATATACAGAAGAAGCTTTCTATATGTTTGAACAAATGAAACTTTCTATTGTTGATATGATTTCTAAAAATATCGTACACATGGGTATTCGTCCAGGTAGTGCTGCTGAAAAAAATATTCCATCATTACAATTAGAGGTTGAATTTAAATAATGGAATTATATGAAATTAAAAATGGGCTTGATAAAGCCCATTTATTAATAAAGGAATATAGAAAATCAGCGCAAATTGACGAAAAATTAAGAGAAATAGAAGGCTTAACTTATCAAACCTTACAAGAAGGTTTTTGGAATCAACCAGATCATGCTAAAAAAATCTATGATCAACTGAACGATATGAAAAAAATTACAGATGAATATGAACGTCTTGAACAATCTTTAAATTCTTTAGATGAAACTTATTCATTGGTTAAAGAAACAGAGGACCAAGAATTTCAAACAATTTTAGAAGGTGATTATCAAGATTTTGAACAACATATGGAAGAATTTGAAAAAGTCCTACTTTTATCAAAAGAATATGATGGTTTAAATGCCATTGTTGAAATTCATCCAGGTGCTGGTGGAACAGAAAGTCAAGATTGGGCAGAAATGTTGTATCGTATGTATCAACGTTATTGTTCAAATAAAGGCTTTAAAATTGAAGTATTAGATTATTTAGATGGTGATGTGGCAGGAATTAAATCGGTAACTTTCTTAGTAAAAGGGAAATATGCTTATGGACATTTAAAGGCAGAAAAAGGAGTTCATCGTCTTGTAAGAATTTCACCATTTGATTCTTCTAAAAGAAGACATACATCTTTTGCTTCGGTAGATGTTATTCCAGAACTTGATGATACGATTGAAATTGATATTAAACCAGAAGATTTAAGAATTGATACTTACCGTGCAAGTGGTGCCGGAGGACAACATATTAATAAAACGGATTCAGCCGTTCGAATTACCCATATTCCAACGGGAACAATTGTTACATGTCAAAGTCAACGTAGTCAAATTCAAAATAGAGAACAAGCGATGATTATGTTGAAGAGTAAATTATTTGCTTTAATGGAAGAAAAGCAAGCAAAAGAATTAAAAGAAATTCAAGGAGAACAAAAAGAAATTGCTTGGGGTTCACAAATTCGTTCTTATGTTTTACATCCTTACTCTTTAGTAAAAGATAATCGATCTCTTTTTGAATCAAATAATCCCAAGGATGTTTTAGATGGAAACCTTGATGATTTTATTTATGCTTATTTGAAATCTTCGTTAAAGGAGGGAAAGGATGAATAATAAATTATTTAAGAAAATAATAGAAATTATTATTATTGTTATTGGGAATGCTATTTTAGCTTTTGGTATTTGTGGTTTTATTACGCCTCATGGAATTATCGTTGGGGGAGCTTCAGGGATTGGCTTAATCGTTAAACAAATTACAGGAATTCCTTTATCCCTTGTTGTTTATGCTATCAATATCATTATGTTTATTATTGGTTACTTTTATTTGGGAAAAGCCTTTGCTGCCAAGACCTTATTAAGTACTCTTATTTTCCCAACCTTTTTAACCCTCTTTGAAAATATGCCAAGTGTAACTCATTTAACAAGTGATTTACTTCTTTCATCTGTCTATGCAGGTATTTTTGTTGGTGGAGGATTAGGTTTAGTTTTAAGATTGGGAGCAAGTACGGGAGGAATGGATATTCCACCACTTGTTTTAAATAAAAAAACAGGTATTTCTACAACAATTTTAATTAATGGTTTTGATTGTGTTATTTTAGCTTTACAAGTTCCTTTTTCCAATGTTGAACAAATTCTTTATGGAATCCTTGTTGTTTTGATTACGGCTGTTGTTATGGATAAAATGATTTTATTAGGAGAATCAAAAATACAAGTTTTAGTAATTTCACCTAAATGGAATGAAATCCAAGAAATGCTTTATGATCGTATTGATAGAGGATGTACACTTATGAATATTACCACAGGGTATAAAAAAGAAGAAATGTATGCGGTCATGTCTGTTGTTAGTCGTCGAGAACTTGTTACACTCACTAATGAAATTTTGAAAATTGATGAAGCAGCATTTATTATTTCTAATGAAACCCATAATGTAAGAGGTCGAGGATTTACTTTACCAAATATTGATTTATAATAAAAAAATGCTTATTTTCTAAGCATTTTTTTTAATATTATTCTTTTTCTTAAAGCTTTTTTTCTTTTGTTTTTTTTGCTTTCTTTTATTTTTTCTTTTAAAAGCTTTTGTTCAAGCAATTGTTTTTGAAGCTGTATTTGAAGTTGTTCATCTTCTTGCTTTTTTTGTTCCATCTTTTTTTTGTAATCTCTTGCATATTGTTGAACAGTACGTTTTAAATGATTCAAATCATCATCATTATTATGATGTTTATTTGAATCATCAATGTCAATATAAAGTTCAACATAACCACATTTTGAACAATAACATGATTTGATTTCTTTATTTTCTTTTTGAAATTGATCTTTTTTTATAATTAACTCTAAATAACTTAATGTATTAATTCCTTTATCTTTTACATAACAATTTGAAGATAAAGGTTCGTTACACCTAGGGCATATTCTCTTCATCTAGCCACTCCTTCAATAAACATATTATACCATGAAAAAACATAATTAATAGGGTCAATATACAAACAAATTCTACAATTTGTGTTATAATGTCTAAGGGAGTTGAATAAAAATGATAAAACTTACAAATGTTACGAAAATTTATAAAACCGGTGTAAGAGCATTAAATGATGTAAATCTTACTATTGAGCCCGGTGAATTTGTATATGTCATCGGTACAACTGGTGCTGGTAAATCAACGTTTATTAAATTACTTTATCGTGAAGAAAAAGCAACTTCAGGTAAAGTTGAAGTCGTTGGTCAAGATGTTTCTAAAATTAGAGATAGCAAAGTTCCTTATTTTAGAAGAAATATTGGAGTCGTATTTCAAAACTTTAGATTATTACCTAAAAAAACAGTTTTTGAAAATGTGGCTTATGCTCTAGAAGTTATTGATACACCACGTGCAGAAATTAGAAGACGTGTACGTGCTACTTTAGAGCTAGTTGGTTTGGAGGATAAAGTTAATGCTTTCCCTCATGAACTTTCAGGTGGACAACAACAAAGAGTGGCAATTGCTAGAGCAATTGTTAACCGTCCAAAAGTATTGATTGCAGATGAACCAACAGGAAACTTGGATCCTGAAACATCTAAAGAAATTATCAATGTTTTATTACGTATTAATGAAGAACAAGGAACAACTGTTTTGGTTGTTACCCATGACCAAAAAATTGTACAAGAACATAAAAGACGTACAATTTTAATGGAAGATGGTTGCATTAATGCAGATACATCTCTAGGAGGTTATGATTTATAATGAAAGAATTAATAAGTTGTATTAAAAATTTACCCAAACATTTTAAAACATCTTTAGTAAACTTATGGCGTAATGGAGTGATGACTTTTTCATCTATTTTTGCTGTAACGATTACGTTATTACTTATTGGTGTTATTAGTGTTTTAGCGTTAAATGTTCAAGATATTTCAGCAAACATCGAAGAAGGTGTTCGTATTTATGTTAAACTTGAACGTTCTATTGATGAAAATGCAGAAAATGAAGTTGGCAAACAAATTAAACAATTAAAAGGAGTTGCCTCAGCTACATATTTTTCAAAAGATGAAGAGTTATCAAAATTAATAGATAAACAAGGGGAAGATGGAAAAGAATTATTTGAATCTTATCGTGATGATAATCCATTAGGAGCGGCTTATGAAGTCGAAGCTAAAGATCCAACAAAACTCGCTTCACTTGCAAAAAAAATCAAAGATATTCCTAATGTCAATTCAGTAAACTATGGTGGTGATTCTACACAATCAATGGTTTCTACCTTAAATACAATTCAAACAGGTGGAACAGTCTTTATTGTAGGACTTGTGGTTGTTGCTTTATTTATGATTTCAAATACGATCAAGATTACTATTACAGCGCGTTCTACAGAAATTTCAATCATGCGTATGGTTGGAGCAAGTAACTGGTATATTCGTATTCCGTTTATGTTAGAAGGTATGCTTATTGGTTTATTTGGTGCGATTATTCCTATTCTTGTATTGGTTTATGGATATGGGGCTCTTTATAATTATACAGGTGGTTCTTTAATGTCATCAATGCTTGTATTAAAAGCGCCAATGCCATTTATCCGTGATTTCTCATTTATCTTAGCGGGCTTAGGTGCTGGTGTAGGTTTAATTGGAAGTTTTGTTTCAATTAGAAGATTTTTGAAATTCTAAAAGATTATCGCAGGATAATCTTTTTTTCTTTATCTTTTTTTAGGTTTTCTATATAATAGTAAGAGAATTGTCGACAAAGGAGGCGATACCATGGAAAAAAATAGTTTTTTAAAGGAAGCGATGACTGAAAACCATCCTCAATATGAAAAAGCAATTCAAAGAAAAGAACCGCTTTATCAAAGAGAAAATGATTTAAGAAGCCCTTTTTCAAGAGATTATAATCGAATTATTTTTTCTTTAGCGTATCGACGTTTAAAACATAAAACACAAGTCTTTTTTGCGGTAGAAGATGATCATGTGTGTACAAGAAGTGAACATGTTAATCTTGTTGATTCTGTCAGTTATACCATTGCGAATTATTTAGGACTTAATACAGAACTTACACGCTCCATTGCAGTAGGGCATGATTTAGGACATGCACCTTTTGGCCATGGTGGAGAAAAAATCATTAATACACTTTGTAAAGAAAATGATTTACCCGCTTTTTGGCATGAAAAAAATAGCCTTTATTTTGTTGATGAAATTGAAACACTTGAAGATGATCACCACATTCGACGTAATTTGAATTTAACATATGCCATAAGAGATGGTATCATTTCTCATTGTGGTGAAATGAATCAAAAGTCTATTCAAAAAAGAAATGAATATATTGATTTAAAAGATTATCAATATCCAGGACAATACAATCCTTACACATGGGAAGGGTGTGTTGTTAAAATGTCGGATAAGATTGCTTATCTTGCACGTGATATTGAAGATGCATTAAGATTAAATATTATTGATGAAAAACAAGTTGAACAATTAAAAAAAGAAATCAATATGATTTCTAGTTATCATTTTGATGCAATCAATAATGGAACGATTGTTAATTATTTTATTTTAGATGTTTGTCAAAATTCTTCATTAGAGAAAGGAATTTGTTTATCAGATGAAGCTTTTGAAGTCATGAAGAAAATGATGTCATTTAATTATAAAAACATTTATTTAATTGATCGTATTGAAGTCCATACAAATTATGTTCAATTGATTTTAAATTCTATTTTTCAATTTTTGTATAAATATGAAACAATTGCGAAAGAAAATCAAATAAATGTTATTGAAGCGTTGAAAGAGGACCAAAAGAAATATCCAATAACGATTCAAGGATATATTCATTGGTTAGAAAAATATAGTCAAATGAGGGATTTTAAAAGAAATACCCATTATCAAAATCATATTATCTATGATTTTGATAATGATTCAAAAGCGATGGTTAAAAGTATTATTGATTATCTTTCAGGTATGTCAGATGCTTACATATTAAAAATATTTAATGAATTTATTTCATTTTCATAAAAGGAGAAGTTAAAATGCCAATTAAAATACCAAATGATTTACCAGCATCCAAGATATTAAAAGAAGAAAATATCTTTGTAATGGATGAAACAAGAGCGCTTTCACAAAGAATTAGACCTTTAAAATTAATTATTGTTAATATCATGCCTACTAAAATTGTGACAGAAACACAATTATTAAGACTTTTATCTAATACACCTTTACAAATAGAAGTGGATTGGTTATGCATGGAAAGTCATAATTCTAAAAATACACCACAAGAACATTTAATGGAATTCTATAAAACATTTAATGAAATCAAAGATAATAAATATGATGGTTTGATTGTTACAGGAGCACCTGTAGAAAAAATGAAATTTGAAGATGTTGATTATTGGGATGAACTTACAAAGATTTTTGATTGGGCCAATACACATGTCTTTTCATCATTCTTTATTTGTTGGGCTTCTCAAGCAGCACTTTATTATTATCATGGCGTTGAAAAATATGAACTTGAAGAAAAATTAACAGGTGTTTATCAACATCATACGAATGAAAAGAAGATGAAAAGAAAGATTTTAAGAGGCTTTGATTTTCAATTCTACGCACCTCATTCAAGACATACAGCTGTTAGACAAGAAGATATTGAAAAGATTGATTCTTTAGATATTCTCGCAACTTCTAAAGATGCAGGGGTTTACTTAGTTGCTGAAAAAGATGGTTCGAGATTTTTTGTGACAGGACATCCGGAATATGATCCAGATACTTTAGATAAAGAATATCATCGTGATCTTGCTAAAGGGGATGAATGTGTCATGCCTAAAAATTATTATAAAAACAATGATGTAAATAGTGAAATATTGGTAAAATGGCGTAGTCATGCTTATTTGTTATTTTCAAATTGGCTTAATTATTATGTATATCAAAGTACACCATATAACTTAGATGATCTTGAAAAAATGAAGACGCCACGATAGGCGTCTTGTTTTTAATTAAAAAATATGGTAAATTATAATATGTAGTTGCGGCCGTGGTGAAATTGGTATACACGTAGGTTTGAGGGACCTATGGCTTATGCCGTGCCGGTTCAAGTCCGGTCGGCCGCACCAATTTTAAAATTTAACGAATTTAATAAAAAAATATCTAATATAAATGAAACATCCGAAGGAATCTGGTAGCCATTTACATTAGACATTAACATATGAATTTATATTGAATTAACAAGTTTTATTTGCTACAATTCTTATTGTATAAAAATTGAGCAGTAAAATTCGTAATTTTTATTAATGTTGTAAGTCAAACCGTTTAAATGACTACACACAATGATGTTTCTATGTGGAAACATCATTTTTTTATGAAATTTTTCTTAAATCATTTATGATTATATCATCTGCTTAATGTAAAAGAAAGTTATTTTCACATAAAATTGTGAACATTTGTCGAAACACCTCTCCTATTACATATATATTATAGCATATCTTTTATTAAAAGTGTACATTTATGTACACTTTTTTTGTTTTTTTGTTATAATTATCTTTGAGGTGATAAATATGCAAAAAAAGAAAGATTACATTGCAGTACATATGAAATTAGATAGAACTGTACATGAAAGATTAGAAAGATATGCTGAATCTAAAGGATTAACGAAGACAAAAGCAGCTGAAATCTTAATAACTAAGAGTTTGAATCAGGAAGAAAATAAAGAATAGGGTATGATTCCTAAAATATGGTTTTAAATTCTTTTATAAACGCGTATAATTTTTAATTATGTTTATAATTAAGAAAGAAGAGTATGCGAGGTGATTCTATGAATAGTAAAGAATTTACTTATAAAAGAATAATATGCAACAAAGCGATAAAAACAGCTTGTATTGAACTTAATATGAAAGTACCTGAAGTCTATTATCTTCAGCTTGATTATATTAGGTTATATGATCAGGAAGGGAACATAGTTTCATATGATTATAGAGATATTGGTTATGACATTAAAACCATTCGTTATATTCCAAAGGAATATGTAATATACATCAATATCAATCTTTTTCAGAATGAAATTAATATGCTGATCAAATGTTATCAAACAGTAAGACAAATGTATCAAATAAGAGAAGTATATAATAAAATGCATTCAAAAGAATTGAAAGAAGCTGATACTACTGTTACTTTGTGGAAATATGGCTATTTTGAAGGTAATAACAGGGCAACTAAAATTACACCAATACAGGCAGATATGATGGCTTTTTCCGTCGTGATGATGCAAAAGTATCATTATATGTGCATTAATTTTAAGGATAATGATTATTTTAAATTTGACTCACTTTTAAACAATATGAAGAAAGAATTTTTGAACAATTAGATTCTAATTTGTATGTTTGACATGTACACGCAATGCGTGTATAATATAAGTATGATAAGAGGATTCGCAGACAAAGAAACTGAAAAAGTTTATAATCAGACTTTTTCATCGAAGTTACCGCAGAATATACAAAGAATAGCATTAAGGAAGCTGATCATGATAGACAATGCAAAAAACTTAAACGATTTAAGAATACCACCAGCAAATCACTTAGAAAAATTAATAGGTGACAGAGCAGGAAAACATAGCATTCGAATCAATGGTCAGTATAGGATTGTTTTTACATATGATGATGGTGACTTCTATGATGTGTGTATTGAAGATTATCATTAAGCGTATACTATTTACATATAGGCAGGTGAAAGAAATGAAAAATTATATTGAAACACCAACGATTGGTGAAATCCTATTTGAAGAATTTATGGAACCGAACAATATTACAGCATACAAGCTTGCAAAAGAAATCAACGTTCCAACATCTAGAATACAAGATATCATTCATAATCGTAGAAAGATAACTGTTGATACATCATTGAGATTAGCTCGTTACTTTGGTGTATCAGACAAATATTTCTTAGATATGCAAAATGATATTGATATTCGCAATACTAAAAAGAAGATTCAAAATGAAATCAATGCCATTCATACATTTCAATATGCATAAGTGGTAATTTCAAAAAAAATAATTTTTAACTTAAAACCTATTCAATTGAAAGAATAGGTTTTTATCTGTTAATAAAGTCATAAATGTTCTTTATATTGTTTAGTTCTTCAGTTGTGTATGAATTGCTTGTCAATTCTATCATTAGATCTTTTTTTAATTTTTCAATCAAAGCTTCATAGGAATTGTTTTTTTCATTCTGTACTACTTTTTCAAGTGAAGCAGCCATTTCACGCTGTATTTTTGCATTTACGTGGAGGTATGTATCAGTAATTTCTATATTTTCATGGCCAAGACGTTTCGAAACGTTCCATACATCGTTTGTAATAAATAACATCATTGTTGCATGAGAATGTCTAAACCCATGCAAATTCATATCTGATACATCACTTAATGATTTATATTTTCTAAATGCACGATCTAGAGTAGAGAATGACATCATACGATGATCTCTGAAAACAAAATGATGTGATATATTCTGATTTCCAAACATATTTTTCTTTTCCAGATAGTATTCAAGCAAGAGTTCATTTAGACTGTGATTTATATATATTATTCTTTTAGAAGATTTCGATTTCGGTGCTTTGATTTTTTGACCTTCTCCTTTAATTCTGCAAGCAGAGCAATCTATTTTTATAGTTTGATCAATTAGATCAACATTTTCCCATTTCAGTGCTAGAAGCTCACCTTTTCTAATTCCCGTAAAAAATAAAACATTAAAAAGTGCTATGCAAGTTGTATTGTCTACAGTACTTATAAATCTATTAAAATCTTGAAGATTCCATACAAGTTGTTCTTTTGCATATTGTGATTTATCAACGACAGGATTAATACCTTCAAGCCCTCTTGATTGTTCTATAGTAAAGTTGCTATAATTCATGACAATAGAATATTTTAAGAGTCTTTTTATCAGCAGTATGATCTTATTGATATAGTTGATACTGTATTTCTTACCTTGTTTAGATTTTATTTTACCATTGACGTATTCTTTTTGAAATTTCTTTATTTCTTGAAAGCCAATATCATTTATTTCCCTTTCTCCAAATCTTTGATGTATGCCTGAAAAATAAACATATCTGATTGAATCGATAGTTGTGTCCTGATGTGTCAAATCAATATCTTCTAAATAGTGTTTAAATAATTCATCTAATTTCATATTATTAATTTCCTCCCAAAAAAAAATCTAGTTCAGCGTTAAAATTGCTAAACTAGATAATTATAATATATACTATTTTTTATTACTATTTTTCTTCCTATTGTTGATAGGGTTTACTTTTTTTGGGATAGTTTTCTTATTTTGATATTTAGGAAGTCGATCAAGATGTAAAGTTCCATTTGGATCAATTAAACGATCGAACAGATTCATAGGAATTCCATCTGGTTTTTTATCAGGTCTTCCCTTGTCGAGATTATACATTTCCCAAAGTTCTTTTTTTTGCTTCTTGACTTCAAGGCATCTTTCATTAAAATTTTGATTGTCTAATTTCCACACAACAAAAGATTGCGGCTTATTTTCTGATACAAGTTGGTCATTCCATGTCAATAGAGAATCAATTCGACCAATCCTAAAATCATTGACTCTTTTTGACTTCAGATTTTTTCTATTGATTTCAACTATAACATAATCTCCAACTTTAACATCTTTTAAATCACAAATAAAATTAAATGGTTTATTGTTTTCCTTACCTAAGATACCTCTTTGCATTTTTATTGAAGCAATGCGTGTTTCTTCTTCTAAATCAGTATGTTCCTGATCTGGCTTTAGAGAATCCATCCAAGAAGTAAGTCTTTGAAATTGAAGATTATCATTATTTTGAATGATATCATCAAAAATACTATATCTAGGCTTTTCATTATCTTTATTCTCAATAGCTCTATATCTAGCCCATAATGACCATTTCTTTTTTAAGAGGATATAGCTTCTGTTTAAAAAGTTTTTATTATATATTTTAAAAACAATAAAATTATTAGGTCTGAATTGAGCAGTTTCGCCATCACAAAATACCATAAAGTCAATGATCTGACCTACTCTAAAATCATTTTCAACATTTTTGGACAACGTTTTTTGAGAAACTTCAACAACAACAAAATCATTCTTCTGAACATCATCAAGATCACATATGAATGACATAATTTTATTTTCATTCATAAGAGGATCTAAAATACCTCTACGTAATCTTACCAGTGCTATTTTCTTTTTCATATATTGCTCCTTTAATTAGTTGTAATTAATATAGATTGTTATTACTCCAATAATACAGAGAATAAAAAGTAAAAGATATATTGTATTCCAAAATAGGTGATATTTTCCAAAGTATCCTCTAATGATCCATAAACCTGTTTTCTTTGACTTACGTTTATTGCAACTACTACAGGCTGCTACTAAATTTTTACAATCATTAATATCTTCTATATCAAATTTCTTTAATAGTTTTTTGTTAAGACTTCTGTAATTGCTGTTTCTTACTTTATCAATGGGATATAGATGATCTACTGTAATTTTATTTTTTGATATTAAACGACCACAATAACTGCAACGATAATATGGCTGGTTATTTTTCATAATTGGTTTATTTTGTGCAAAGAAATCATCTCTGTAATGAGAATTTCTTGAATAGGATGAATCGATTTCCAATATTGCAAGATGATTTTTATTACAGAATGCCTGTAATCTATTTGCAAGAAACTGATCTTCAGTATTGATGTACCAGTAACCAGAATACTGACCAGTTTTTTTGAATCTGCATCCAAATTCTTTTAATTCATTTCGATAGTAATATGTTTTATTTAGAGCATTTTTTATTTCATATCTCATAATCACTAATTATCATCTACTTCTTCATGTATATTTGATGAAGTGGATTCATTAAAGAAATTATTTAGTTTGTTGTTGAGCTTATCAACATCATCTTTCATAGCATAGAGTTCTTTTAATTTTTTGTTATATTCTTTGATCTCGTCCTGTGCTTTTTTTATAATTTCCTCTTTTGTTTTCTTTTTCTTCTCTAAAGATTTAATATGTGTTTCTAATTTTTTATAATAATTCATTATTTTCCTCCTTAGTGGTTAAGTATAAAATACAGTAAGAGACTAAATAAAAATACTGAGATAAATAATAAAATATCCATTTTAAGTTGATGTTTTAAAGAATCTATATAATTATTGATAATTTCATTGTCATTTTCATTATTAAAATCATTATTTATCCTATTTACCTGTTCTCTGATGTATTCAATGCCCTTTAATTTTAACATAAGCATTTTATCACTCTTATAGCGCTCTAGATCATTTAAGGTTCTAGCTTCTCTTATGCAGGACTCTACATCGATTTTGTCTAAAAAACGATGAAGAATAGGGTCATTATAATAGGCATAGATGATTTTATTTGGACAGAAATTTGTCTGTAATGTATATAAAATGATTTGCTGTACTGTTTTAGGCAAATCATGAGAATTATCCAATATACTGTTTAGATCTTGAATAGTGAATTTTTTATTTTCATAATCGTTATTGTATTTCATGACAATTTTCTTTGTAAATTCTTTTATAGCATATTCTTCAGCTATCGTAGATTTTGATGAAAATATTAATAAAGATTGTCTATTAATAAGTTCATCATAAATACATTTAATTTCTTTAGCTCTTTTCAATGTATCAATAGAATCGATATTTTGGTTAATATTATAAAATTCTTTTGCTACATGAAATTTTTGGCCTACATATGTATTTTTTGAGTTTATAAGTCCATAATACATATCTGAAAACATACTTATAACATCAATGATTTTAGTATCAGGATTTAATGAGATTTCATTATTTTTTAGTACTTCTATGTCATTTTTTGAGTCATAAAATAATATGGTTTTAATTTTTGAAAAAATTTTTTGTAATTCTTCGATATAATCTTCAAACGAAGAACCACAACATTCATTAGCTCTCTTTTTAGATAACTTTGATATGATTAGACGCGTATAGTAAATGAATTGTTCCTGAGGTTTAAAATATTTATCAAATATTATTTTTCCCTTTGAATTTATTATTGATAATTGCAAAATTATATCATCAAGAATTGTATTAATAGAGCAAATTAGCACTTCCTCGTTTTCAATTTCAGAATACTCATCTAAAGAAATAATTTTATTTTCCATTTTTTTCCTCCTTTAAATATAAGAAATATTATACATAGTATTTGTAAATAATTTCTCCCTTTTTTTTCCAATAATGTAAAAAGAGCCAACTTGGCTCTTTTTAAAGTTCTAATTCATTATTTACTTCTTCGTCAATTACTTCGATCTCCTCTAAAATTTCATTTCTATTTTTTTCTTCCATATTAATTATGACATTGTATTCTTTTTTTAAATCATCTTTTGATAACTTTAATAAGGACTCAATATATGACATTAAGTCTTTATCAACGACATCTAATGAATCATATAAATTACAGATTGCTTTCTGTATTTTTTCAGTCGTTATAGAAGGATTTTCAAGTATAATACCAATTATGTCAGAATAGTCATTTTTATAGTTTCTATTAGACATCATTTTCATAGCAATTAGGTATTCATCTTTGATTGTATAAAAATGAATATGATTAGAATAAGTTCGATAATAATCAGCATAATTGATTAGTTTATTGCTATATGATGAAGTTGATGTAAAGTCATCATTTATCCAATTTGAAGTTAGATTATATTTATCGGCTATTTTATTTGCAGATTGTTTAATATTTATAAGCTTATTGGGTTTTACAATATCAAAATCAGCAGTAGAATTTCTAAAGTTATAGTTTAACACGATTGAGCCACCACCAACAATAATTATGTCAATATCAACGTGTTTTGTTTCTTTTCTTAATTCCTTTGCAAATTCTTTTAAATATTGGTTAGCTGTTTCTTTATTGATAATATCTGTATCAGTAGACATTTTCTATTTCTCCTTCGCAGATATTGAATTGTAGAAATTCTTTTTCAGCATTTTTTAATGCTTTTTCTTTTATTTCATTATTTTTTAATAATCTAGACATCATTTCAATTCCTCTTGGATAAACAATGTTTTTCATTTTGTATTTATCATACGTATGGATATTCATATTTAAACCATATTTATTTGAGAGATAATTGACCATTGCTACTAAATAAAACGATTTACAATAATTTTTTTCTTTAAAGAATTTTTCTATTGTATGAGAATTTATAATTTCTTCTATAGCTTCTTGAGGATCTAATAATTTAATAGACTGACAAAGATTGCTCTTAAATAGCTCAAAATCATCATTATCGGTATTAATTATTACTTTTTTCATAGGCATATCAATACATCTCCTTTACTTGAATGTATATTAACATAATTAGAATTAAATACAAGATTAATGATTATATTTAGAATCATATATTAATATTCCATCCTTAAATATATTTTTGTATATTGGTGAATCAGTTTCAACAGAAGATATTTGAAAAATATCAATATCTTTAGATAATGATTTTTGTAAATCCCCCTTAAGTGAAAATAATTTAATACTTCTAATTTTAGGATCAACAATGCATAAATCAATATCACTTACTAACGAAGCTTCATTTCTAGCGTAAGAGCCAAATAATAAAACATGGTTGACATTATATTCATCAAAAATAGGTTTTACAATTTTTTTAATGTCTTCGATATTATAAATAAATTGATATTTCTTGTCAGAATAATATCCTTTATATATTTCCATATTATCACCATCTTTCATATACATTATAACATATTTAATTAATGTTTATTACTCATATTCAATACCAATTTTAATACCTAATCCTTTTGGTAAAACAGCGGAAATGATTTCTTTTTCATATAAATATCTATTTGCTTTTATTTTCTTTCTCCATTTACCATTAGAAAAACCAAAATGATACTCTTTTAAAATATCTTTTGCTTTGTATGTGTTACCTTCAACGACAATATAGCCATCAAACACGAGTACGAGGTGATGGGGCGTTCTAAAGTCTAATTTAACGCTTTGATCCATCGAAAATAGCTTCGATGTTAAGATATCGATTTGATCAATAGGCATTTCTTTATCCCATGAACTGTAGCTTGAATTATATTTGAAACCATTTTGTTTAAGGTAGTCTTTCAAGTTATAAGAATTGAATACCTCTAATATGGATGTCTTATACATCTGAAGAACGACGTTCTTTTTCCAGCAAACTTCTAAAGCTGTTTTAATTAACTTTTGGTTTTCATAGTCCTCGCAGTTGATTAATTGAACATAATCCAATAATTGAAAGATAAGAGCTTTATAAAGTAGTTTTGAATATACCTGAAGAAAAATCTTATCATTTTTAGTTTCCCCGCGATCGCAAAAATCTACGTGGTGAGCAAGGGCGATAATACATGAATTTGCTATTGCAACCTCTTGACGATAGAGATTAAAAACAGTAAGCACATTATCTTTATATTTTTCATTTTTTGTTGATTCTTTTTTTGAAAATTCTATTTTAAAGTTCTTATAATTATTTTCTTTGTTTAAATTTTCATAGGTCTTGTCTATGATAAATTCTAATTCTTTTTTTATTGATCTCATAATTATCCTCCATGTACAAATTCGAGATTTTTACTTTGTGCTCTTGCTTTTTCAATCATATTAGCAAGCATTTTTTCTTGTTCTTTTAAATCATAATGTGCTTTTGCAAGTTCTTTAGCAAGTTCATCTAGTACACCACCCTCAAGACATCTACTTCTGTTTTTCATTGATACCTTGGCATGTTCAGAAACTGTTTCGGAAGTATTATCAATATATAATTCATCTTCTTGTTCCTGCTCGTATTCTTCAACATCTTCACGATAACATTTAATATTTTGAAGAATCATATTAGCAATGCGATCATGCAATTCTTTTTCTTTGTTTTCAATGGATTTATTTTGTTCTTTAGATTCTTCTTTAGAAAAGTAACGATTATCAAACATTTCTTTTTCTTTTTCTAACATTTCCCTGTATTTTTTATAAAGCTTATTAACGTCATCTTTTTCTAATAACTTATCTACAAGTTTATCAATTTCTTGACGGTAGGGCATGATATTTGCAGAATTATATTTCATACTTCCTGTTTTGGGAATGATTTTTTCTAATTTCTTGAACATTCTGTTGATTTCTTTATCGTTTGTAAATATTTTTTTTGAATTGTTAGAATTTGAATATTTACCAGCATCCAATCCCATATCTTTTAATGTATCAATGATTTCTTTTTTAACATTGTCTCTTTTAAGATAAAGTTCAGAATTGATATTCATTGTTCTAATAATGTTTGACTTGATTGGTTTAAAAGTATTTTTTTTAATATGGTAGTCTGTTCTTGTAGGTGTTTTTTCAAAGATAAAAGCATGAATGTGTGGGTGTGCTGTATTTGTATGGTAGTAGCAACCCCATTCGACATTATCAGGATTCAATCCCAATTCCTTGATGTTTTTGTTCATGCTTTTATTCATTAGATTTCTCATTGTTTTTTTACCTAGAATTTTATTTTCTCTAGCGAAAGTTTCATCAAATGAAACAACCATTCTATAAATCGTTTCAGGCTTGTATTTTTCAAAGAGTTTTTTATCTTCATCCGCTTTAAAATCGCCATTTTTTCCCCAACCACCATTAGAACCTATTCTATACTTGTAATAGTTTACAGCATCTTCAGTATCAATAGTCTTATCACATGCTTCATCACGATCGTAGTAATCGCACATAGCAGCAGTATCAATTTTTTGCTTGTTGTCATTCGATTTAGAATATTGAGTTTTTTTGTATTGAATATTGCAAAATATTTCCATGCTATTTATTACCTCGAATCGTATTTATGCTTTCAAAAGCTTTTTTTAGATCGGAACTGTTTAGCTCATTAATTTTATCAATCAATGACATTTTAGGAATACTTTCAGAAGATGACTTAGACATTTCATCTTTTATATTTTGAATATTATCTGCTGAATTTCCTTTTTGAGAGCTAATGTGTGGAACATCAATCGAATTAATAAATTCAAAGAATTTTTCAGAATTCATGTAATTTAAAAGCTCTTTTCTTTCAGGAAAATATCCTAAAGATTTAACATAAGCATTGATATGTCTTTTTACAGCAGAAGCGAGGTCATCACGTTGTGACCAGTACCAGTACATATCTTCTTCAACTAATTCAGTAGTTTTAGATTTGATATTGTTTTTTACATTAGGAATTTTTGACAGATCATAGTCAGCTTTTGTATAAACGATATAACGAGGAACCGCATAATGAATTTCTCTATTTACATTATCTTTTCTTGAATCTTCCTCATGCAAGTCTTTAAACCATTTGTATTCAGTCATATCAGGAAGATAGTTTTGCATAGGACCGAGATAAGTACGTGTAACAATAATTCCTCTTCCGTCTGTAACATTTTGATAACGTAAAACATCAGGAGCAATCAAAGGAACTTGTTGCTGACTGTATGAAACTCCTCCACCATTTTGAGAAGCATTGTTATTAAAGTTTCCACTTTGACTTGCGACCCAAATAGTTTCATATCCTATTTCTTTACTAAAGTTTTCGCAGGTATCCATACTTGCACTTGAAATAAAAGTTTTTAAGTTACAGTTACCACGAATAATTAATGCTATTTTATCACCGTATTTTTCATCTAGCTGTTCATCAGCTTGAAGGAAAAGATGAAAGAAAATCCAACGTGATAGAGCAACTGTAATTTTTGTTTCAAATTGATTTATAGGTGCCATATTTCCAAATTCATCCAAAAGAATGTGACAACGTTTATTCAAATGCATATCTTTTGTTACTGTGGCACATCTAACGAGTTCTTGATAAGCTTGGTCAACTAAAACGGAGATGATAGGATTATATTTAGAATTTTCATCAGGGTTAATAATAAATAAAACATGTTTACCGTCTGTATAATCACTAAATGTCATATCGGAATCGCTTAATAATTTTGCTAAATTTTGTCCACTAAAAATTGCAAGTGTCGATAATGTTGAAGTCATAAAACTTCCACGTGTCTTATCAGGAGAGTTAGCAATAGGGGTGAAGGCAACACGTGATGGATTTATTTCATCCAGTGAATTAATATAAGCACTTAAAAGCATACGTGGATTTTTTTCTCCTTTAAAGATAACTTCCTTTCCCAATACGGAAAGAACCTGATAAACTGAAAAGAGATTTTTACGACTATCTTTAATGTTTGCTTGTGCAACTGCAAGTATGATTGATTTAATTAAAGCCTTTTGACCATCAATCCATATTCTCTCACTTTTACCATTGTCTACTACGACTTGGTTAACGAAATCATCAGTAAACTGGTCTGCATCATCTATACGAGGGTCATCCTTGTCTTTAAAACAATCAACAATCAATTTAAGCGGATTCCATCTTTGAGATTTTTTCATAAATCTAAAATCAATAACATTAACAGTGTAACCATATTTTTCAAACAAAGTATGAAAGCGACGATACAGCTCTCCTTTGTTATCATGAAAGATTGCAGACTCACGAGCTTTTATAATTAACATGACAAATACACTTAAAAGTTTTCTTGTTTTTCCTGAACGAGTTGAACCATAATTTAAACTGTGAGTAGCACCGACATCATAAATAAGTTCATTGTCACTAATCTTATTGACAGGCATACCTGCTGTTTCAATTTTTTCATTCATATCTATTTTTGCAATTCTAAATTCTTCAAATTCTTTTTGTTCGTCTACAGTCTTCCAGCTTTGTTTTCCTAAGGTATCTGTTTTCTTTGGCTTTGAAAAAAGAAATGCTTTTGTAACAAATGTAAATGAAAGAACATATAAAGCAAATGTAACGATTATGATAATATCCAAATTATCTGAAAAAACTGTTACAAAAGAACTTTCCTGTAATAATAAACTGAAAAACATATACACAAACATTACTGAAAAAATCGGTACGATTATCAATATACCAATAACAATGATCATCAGCTCTTGGTGATGCTTTTTATCTTCTTTTTTGTTCAAAACTTATTACCTCCTTTTTATAATTTTGTTAATGGAAAAAAGAGCCATTTTGGCTCTTTGTCTAAATCTTAAAAAATTTGCTTCCTACTTAATTTTCTTGTCCTAATCTGCTGAATATTTTGACCGAAAATTAAGTAGCAGGATAAGGAGTGTCCGACAGGACACTCCACTGGGGCTTGTTCGCAGTGCGAACAACCTTGTGGTTGACGTTTATTTTAATATTCAAATTTGGAGACAGTTGAATATTTGACCTAATAATATTCAAAAAATATTCAAGAAAAAATACTCTTTTTTTTCTTGAAAAGGGCATGGTTGACGTTTATTTTAAATTTTTTTAATGTGTCCGCTAAATGTGAATATTTAAATGATTTTAGGTCTATATTCTTTAAAATATTCATCTGAAACCCGCACCGTTGACGTTTATTCTAAAATATTCAAATTTTGTCCGTCAGTTTTTGCTCAAATTGAGGTATAAAACAAAAATATTCAAGAAAATATTCACTAATTTTGTGAATTTTCCTTTGAAACCCGCACGGTTAACGTTTCCTGAAGAATTAGGTCATTGTCCGACAATATTCAAGAATTTTAATAATAATACAATTCTTTTTCTTTCTAAAACCGCATGGTTGACGTTTATTCGATTTTTTCGAAATATTCAAAAACTGTCGGACAAGGATTAATATTGATCAAAGAATTTATTTTGTTTTCTAGTATACTTTTTCAGGATGTATTCATCCTGTAAAGACAGTTCATTTCTGCTTGTAAGTTCATACCAATCATAAATCTCATCTTCATCGAATGCGATTGTGGCAAGATCTTCGTCTGCAATTATCGAACACAGTTTTTCAAAATATTCATATGGACTGTCGATATAAAGTAAGATAAAAACTTTAGGTCTAAATTCTTTTATTTTTCTTAAAATCATAATTAAATCTTTACTTTTATAGAAAGATTTTTGAATGATTATGTGTGATAAGTTTTGATAACCTGTAACTGGATTGATTGAGAAATTGATGTATTTGTTTGAAATAATATGAAGAACTTCATTTGTATTTCTATCAAAAAAATGTATTGTCTCATTTGTTTCTTCATCAAAAAATGAAAATCGTTCGTATATTTTTTTATATAAAGGTTCATCAGAATAGAGAACTGTTTTATAATTATCTATCAATTTTTTCAACTCCTTTTCTTTGAATTTTAGAAAAATAAAATGGTAAAATTTGAAAATTTCTATTTTCTTTTTTTACCATTTATTCATATTTTTTCTTTTGATTTCTATAGAATTAAAATCTTTTTTTGCCTTATCTTCATCAATATCATATGTTTCTATAATATAATCAAGAAATTTTTTGTTGCTCAAGTTTTCTTTTTCAAGGTCTTTTACTGTTGTTGCCCATGTTTTAAACACAACTTCCTGAAACATATCTTCTATGTCGTATTTTACTTTAGCAAGATCATGATTTAAAAAATACTGTTCAAAAATATAATTTGCTGTTTGTGAAAATGATTCAAACTCATGTTCAATTTCAATCATTTTTATTTGCTTAAGTGTTTCATTTTTTATCCGAAAAGTAACTTTTTTTGTTGGAGTTACTTTAATCGTTTCATTGAATTGTTCATCATCAATATCAAGTTTTGCAACTATCTGTCTTAGTTCTGTTTGATCAAGAGTAGGGTAGCTGTTTGCTTCAAATCTTTGATATCGTGAGAGTGGAATCTGTAAATATTGGGCCATATCTTTTTGTGTCAATCCTAATATTTTTCTTTTTTCTTTTATCGCTGTAATATATTCTTCTTTTACTTTAATAAGTGACATAGACCATTTCTCCTTATTTATCAATTAAAAATGCAAGTTCAGGTGTAAGCTTGGATAATTCTTTTTTATACTCTTTGCTTACCAAAAAATATGTTTGTATGAAAAAATCACAATCTTTATTTTTTAATGACGATAAGATTTCTTTTCGGTTTAAATGATGATTACTAGAAATTATTTCATACGCATCAAGCATTTTTTCAATGCGCACATACCAGAACAATTTTTCATTTTTCATAAGAATTATTCAGAATAGTCTTCTTCAGGATCTTCATTTTCTTCAGGCTTTTGATTTTCAGTTTCATCATTTATTTTTTTAGTTTCATATGCACTCTTGTCTACAATATAAAGATATGTCTTTCCTTTTTTGTTTGGTCTGTAATCTTGATTATTGATGTCACCATTCCACGTAAACTTACATTTTTTATTTTGAATATTGAAACTTGTTTTGTATAAAGATTGCCAGTCATCGTCCAAAAGTACATAGCATGTAAATACTTTTTTGCTTTCGAATTTTGTATTTTTTATCTGAATATCGTTTATTTCTTTATCTTCATATTCGAGCTGTTCTAAATAGTTTTGAATGTCATTTTTAAATGCAACAGTTTCATTTTCACTTAAAATATCCAAAATAGATTCTTCATTTTCAATTTGAAAATAGTAATTTAATTCTTTTATATCGTCATTGAAAACTGTTTTCTTCAGTATTAGAAATGTCAAATAACCACCAATCAATAGAACAAGAACAATGACATATATAATTGTTTTCTTTGTTATTTTGTCGTCCATATCGTCCATACCGTCCATTTTTCATTTCCTTTCTTTATAAATATTTAAGGCATTCAGCTTTTTCATTTTTCCAACGATTATGCCACCCATTATAGTATTTTTTTCCTGTCTTTCCATATTTCTTATATCCGTTCATGTCTAGAGAATAAAGATAATCATAAACTCTTGAAACAAATGTACGGTCATCCATCGATGTTTTTGCACCTGAATCAGCAATAATTTTTGGAGCAGTTCCGCTTCCTGCCCAGTTTGAAAGTGAACAGGCCATTCCTTTTACAGCATCACTTTTTCCTGAAATATCAATGCCTTTTTTCTTCAGATTGTTTTCTACTGGAACATAATAATTGTTATATTCGAACTCGTCTTGCTTGACAGCAAAGTCATTAGGATCATTTTTATAAGCCTGTTTCCATGCATTATCCAATCCTTTATTGTTGGCCAGATCTTTTTTATTCATTTTTAAATATGGAGTAAACATGGCGTATTTTGCATTGTCTTTTCCATAGCAGTAACTCAAGAAAGTTTGAAGATCATAACGGTTGTCAAATTGATAATATCCCATTGCGTGATATCCATCTCCACTTGAAAAACCTTGGCCATAATTTTGTCCTGATTCAAATTTAGCAAAGAATTTGAATGCTTCAGATAATGCACCCTGTAAGGTTTGATTTGTTGAACCAGTAGAAGGGTAGTTAGGAGAAGCATATCCAAGAATCCTGCTGTTATTTGTATCATAGCTTCTTTCTCTTACTGTGTTAGATGTATTTCCTTCAACCGTATAGACTTTATTTCCTTCAACTTTTGTAACGATACCTACATGGGTTGAATCATTTTTATTTCCTTTGCAGAAGAAAATAAGTTTACCTCTTGCTGGTAAACCGCCACCACCATAATGAGACGTATAATCAAACTGGTTTTTATCTTTGAACCATTTAAGGCCTGCATCGCATGATTGAAATTTTGGGATGGCCGTATTTAATATGCCTGCCTGATCAGCACACCACGAAACAAACGTTGCACACCAATTTGCTCCATCTGCCTTTCCACAATACCATTGACGGTATTTGTCTCCACCTTTTTTTCCAGCAACAGATATACTTTCACTAACTGCTATTGAAATAAAGTTTTCCATTGTATCTGTGGTGTCAACTGTTTTAGAACTTGAATCTTCTTCTTTTTCATCTTCTGATGCACCTAATATCATAATTGAACTGATTATTATTATAAAAAACAATAATGACGAACAACTAATACTGATAATTAGATTTTTTGATTTCTTTTTCATTATTTTAAATAAAAAAGAGCCGCAGTAGGCTCATTTAAATTTTATTTTTTAATACGCTCAAAGAATTCAAGTTCATCAGGTGGGATTATAATCTGTGTAGTCATAGCAGTTTGAGTACCGAATTTGGCATAACATTCACCGATATTAGCAAACTGGATAAAGTTCAGCGCTGATTCGGGAAGAATATCTGTATCTTTGAAATACTCTGTTCCACCACCCAGATTGAAATAAAATTGATAGCAGCTTTGATTGATGATTACTTCACCTTCAGATTTAACTTCATCCTTTAATACATCACTAATTTGTTGTGTAGCAACTGTAAGGCCACCTAAACGTTTTCTAATACGTCGACTAATAGAACTAAAATTTTGCATGACTTCTTTTAAGTCAGGATTCATAATAACACCATATTCATCAGCGTAAATCTGTTTTCTGATGTCTCTACTGTCACTGATAACTTGAGTCCAAATAAATGAAAGGATGTTAAAATATTGAGTCAGAAGAATTCTAGATGCTGTATTATCCTGTAATCCTGAAATATCAAAGTTGATCAGTGGATTGTTCAAGTTGATATTTGTATGTCCATTAAATAAAATAGCATCTGCACCTATAGCAAGAGGTCGAATAAAGGCAATACATTCTGTGAGTTTTTCTTTTCTGGTTGTATCCTTTGCTTCATCACTTTCATTTTTCATTGTTGTAAGTTCTTCATATAAATCATATAAAATAGGATAATCATCATTAGAAAAATTTTGAACAATATATTTAGCATTTGTTTGATAGTCAATATTCATGATACGCTTATATACTCTTTCTAAAGCTTCTTCTATCAAGTTATCATGTAAAAGACGAATATCTTGTTTCCCACTTTTTCCTTTATAAGATTCAAAGAAAACACGTAAGAAACGAATGTGTGATGATAAAGGTTTGATTTCACTTAAAGGAATTTTTTCATCCTCTTTTTCACTTTCTGGAACTGTTATACGTATGTGTAAAGGATTAATACGTCCTTTATCGCCATCGGAACAGTCAACATTTTCACCGCCGAGAGCGTATGTTAATTTTTTTAACTCTGAACCTTCAACGTCAATAGAATATTGCTGATAACCGATGGCATATCGTTGTGTTATAAGATGCATGAGATATGTTGTTTTTCCATACCCGCTCGAACCAAATACGGCCTCATTAGAGTTTGCACGATCATCTTTTCGCGTGAAATTATCATAAAATAAAACCCCGTTTGTATTTTTTGTGATCCCAATGCAAATAGGGGGATAGCGATATATAATATTTTTATCTTTATCACGTCTAACAGTTGAATCATAAAGAGATTCATGTGTAAAAGGGTACATAGAACCTAGCGTATCTACTGTAGTCAATTGGTTATATTCAGGGACTTGATTTAGACAAAGTGGAGACGATAAGTTGAACATTTCAAGAGGTTGATGCATTCCTTCTCTAAATTTAATATTTAATTGTGTAGCAAGATTATCCACATCTTTGCATCGTTCATTTAACAGCTCAATCGAATCCGCAGTTACACGAATTGATACTAGAAAGTAAATCGGAGTACTTCCTTCGGTACTGACTTCCTGAATCATCTGAATGTTATGTCGAAGATCATTTTCAATCTGTACCTGTTGAGATGCTTTCTTTTCTTTATCTAGGTTTTTATTCAAATTGTTTATTGTTTTATCAATGTCATTTTTGATAATATCACTTGGAGCCATTTCAAAATGCAAAGAGAAATCGCAATATCTAAATGTAGCACAATTTCCTAGCAAAGCAATAGCTGGTTCTGCTGTAAAAGTATAGATCCATAATGTTCGGGTATAGACACTATCATTGATTGACATTGTTGATGACAATCCTTTTTGTAAAATTCCGAGCTTATCAGGATAAATCAAATCCATTTTTCCATAATCTAGATCAAAATAGGATGATCCAACAAATTCACTTTCACTTGGATTATAGTAATTATAAACGGTATTCAGCATTTGTTGTGGAGTTGCTGGCCTTGTTTGTTGATAAGAATTTAAAATGTTACATACTACATTGATTTCATCCTTTAGGACATTCAAATCTTTATTTTTTAAAATAATCATAAAATTTCTATCTACAAGTTCTCTTGTTACAGTTGATTCTTTTAAGCGATTTTCACTGTTTGTAAGAATTTCATATCTTTTACGATCAACATTGCTTTTTGTGATATTCAATGTATTTTTTAATATCTCATGATCTCGAATGTATCCTTCAACATCCGCTGGAACTTCATATGAATAAATCATACCAGATTTAATATTTTGAAGAAAAATGGCAGCAAACGCATTTAGATAAGTATACAGATCATTTTGATTTAAGCCCCAGATATTGATACCTTGTACTTTTGCCATCAAGATGAAGTTATCTTCATCATCAATAAAACATTGATACTCATCACTCCATGTAGCGGGAATAGCATCTTTGATATGTGCTATTTTTTTTGTGTTTTTTTTGATTTTATTTTTCTTCTGATTTTCTTTTTTTTCTGCGTCTGTTTTTTTGGATTGGTTTAAATCTTTCTTCTTCGACAAAATCATGTTCTATTTTTTCCTCCTTCTTGGCTAAATTAACTTCTTTATAATATAAGAAATTCATTGTTTGTTTAGTATAAAAGTTAAATGCAAGTTTAATGTGTTCCAGCATACTCTTATGATCCTGTAATTCCATGCAGAGAACACCATAGAAAACGGCTGAACCAATAGCAATCATCATTCCATAAAGTTCACCCATGAATAATTTTGAAATATAGTAGAAAGCAATAGCAATAATTGCCATCTTTAACATTTGATCCAATGAAAAGAAAAGAAAGAATTTTGCTTTTTTCTTTCCCTTGTTGATAATGATTTTTAAACTATTAGGAGCTATCATTTACGTTTTCCTCCTTTGCTTGATCCATTTGAACCATTTGATCCATTCGAACCATTTGACCCGTTAGAGCTTGAATTGTTGAATAAATTGCTCATAGAATTTGATTTTCTAATATTGTTAGAATTAACATTTCGTTTTGGTGAGGCACCAGAACCGTTTCCACCATTATTTGATGAACCTGTACCATTTCCGTTACCTTGTCCACCAGAACTTAAACCAGTTTTTCCTTGAGTTTGTACAGAAGGGGCATATCTGAAGTTCCTTGCACCTCTTTGTTTTAGATCATTTGCTTTTTGTGAAACTTTATTTTTGATTGGAACACGACCTGTACGTCCGTCCTGTGCATTACTTTTGCTACCCATAAGCGCTCCCATTAGACCACCTGATCGGTCACCATAATGTGGGTTTGCTTTGTTATTACCATCTTTATCTTTTGTATAAGGATTTTTATCTTTTTTACCTAAAATTGCATTAGTAATTCCTCCTGCCATAGCTTTTGTTCGATTTTTAACACCACCAACATTTTGACCAGACATATTTTTATTTCCAAAAATTTTACCTCTGATACCACCAGTCAAATGACCAGTCATGTCATTATGACGACCAACAATTTTTTTACCAGCAGCCATGACCGCACCTCCGCCGATTGAATTCCAAGCACCTTTCATTTGGTTCATAGATTCCAAGAACCCAGCACCATATCCGCCTATCATAGATTGAATAAATGGTGGGGCAGAGATAACTGTTGACAGCGAAGCAAAGTATAGAATAAGTGATGTTATTGTATTGGCCACTCCTGTTGCTTTATTATTTAAAATAGATGAAGATATGTTCAAGAAAAACTGTAACAGAAATAACTGTGCAAAGTTCACTACAAAAGCACCTATAACCGCATTTTTCCAGACATTGAAAGCTTGAGGGTTTTGTTGATTAGTTAAAGATAAACAGCATAAAGGACTTATGATGTACCAAAACCCAATCATGATTATTCTCATTGCAATTTCAATCGATACATAACCAACCATTATTACGAAAACAACAAGACCCACTAAAACTCCAATGTAACTAAAATCCCATACGTAATCTCCAGAATGTTCCACAATGTAGGTATAGGCTTTTTTTGCTTGTGATTTACTTGATGGAACAGAGTTATCTCCATATGCTTCACTTTTGCCTTGTTCTTTTGCTTCTGGGAAATCATCATCGGTATCCCATTTGCCTAAAAGGTCAAAATCATCAGAACCATTTGTACCTCCAAAATGATATGATCCACTTGTATCCCATCTATAATAAAAAGACCATCTGTCGTATTTTCCTTTTGAAAAGAATGAAGAACTAGACCGCCCACTTTTATTTGACGGTTCTCCATCATAACCACTTAAAGCATCTGATGGATTCATGACATAATCATAAAACCTGTCTGCTCCGATATCCATTTTTTTACCGTCTCCACTTGTTACGTATGAAAAAATTGTATTGTTTTTTTCCATACCCCCAAACGCACACAGAACAGAGACGACAAGATTTTTTGAAAAGTCACCCTGTGATGATGCCATTGTTTTTTTATTGTTTCCATCACTGCCTATATATTCCATATTCATTAGTTCTTTTGATGCATTGACACTAATGTTATTAACCATGGGGATCACAGTCTGCATCGAAATAGCAATAACAAAGCACATCATTGCACCAAAAATTTTTTTGCTCGGATCAATATTATCTGCATCCATCATAATCGCATAAAAAAGTTCCCACGCAATTTTAGCAGGGAGAATTGAGATCATTAAAATGATACAAGCCTTGTAGGCTTGATTGACCCAAGCATTTGATAAAATAGAAAAGGGTAGAATTCCATTTAAAAGCGCATTGAGTAAAACATTTAAAATGCTGATCAACGGCTTAATCATTTGCCACATGATAGCCCTGAAAAAATTGGAAATACCATCAGAGGCAAAATCTAATATTGCATAATGCATCATATTAAAATTCCTCCTAAAACAAAAGAAGAAATAATAATTAAAATAATGATAAACATGCTTTTTGAGTTACTTTTAATAACTTCAATTTTTTTTTCTGCTTTACTTAAAATGATTTTCATTTTAGAATTTTCATTAGATTTATCTTCTAAGACAGTAGCGTTTTTTTTACTTTTCAATGACTCTAGTTTTGAGTTGATATCTTTGAAAATATCCTGTAGAAGAATCGTTTCTTTTTCATATGCATGAACGATATCGGATGTATCGACCTGTAGATTTTTTTTATTCAATTCTATTAGCATTTTTTTGATAGAAACCAGTGAATCATTGACACTGTTATGATAATTATTGATCATTCGCATGATTTCTTTTTCGTCCTCTTCAGACATGAAAGGAATATCATTATTGACTATATTAAGTTCAAAGCTTTGGTATGCTTCGTTGAATTTATAGATCAAAGATGGAATATTTCCTTTGCAATACTTATAGAATTTTTTGAATTTTTCATAGTCATTGTCGAAATGATCTCTAATGCAGTTAAATACCATTTTATGAATTTTGACGTCACCGAGTTCTTCTTTGATTCTTTCTTCATCTACTCCTAGAATTGTTGCAAGACTATCCATTTTTTCCTCCTTTCAAAAAATCAGATAAAACCTGAAAGGTTCTACCTGATATTAATTAAAGTAATTTCCAAGAACATCAACGATTGGTTTTGCCATGAAAATGATTGCTAGAGCAACTAACACACCTTTTGTTTTCTGTGAATACATTTGGTCTTGTTGTACCTCAGCAAAAGCTTCTCTGACTTTGTAGTAAGCAATAATTCCAGGAAACCCAACAACCGCACATGATTGGATAAACGTATATAAATCTCCGAAAAATGGTTTTAATAAATTCCAGATTGGAGCAAACCCATTTGCGAATAATGTAAGCATATTTTCACCTCCTTTCTTTGATAATAAAAAAAGAGCTTTTACGCTCATGTGTTAAATCATGTGTTAAAGCTAGAATGCAGCCATGTACAGAACGATAAATACTGCGAAAACAAAGGCAAAAAATATCTTCTTTAACATTTCTGAAACTGTTTCGTCTTTTTTGACAAAAAACCAAATTAATTCGGCAGCTAATAAAATTAGAAATGCAATAATTCCCAAAATTATATAAAGATTTTTAATATGCATTTTGCTCACCTCCTTTCAAAATAAAAAGAAACAATCATTCGACTGTTTCTTTATTAATGACAAAAGGGCCAACTTGGCCCTTTAATAAAATGTGACATTAAATCCGTTTCCATCAGGCATTACGGAATATCCATTTGCTTTTCCACTGTTCATAACGCTTTCTGCATAACTGTAGGCTGAATTATATGAATCAATGGAATTTCCACTAAAATATTTATTATACTGACTAGAATTCTTATTAGAAGAAGTTGAATTTCCAGCACTCTTATTATTTTTATTTTCTGTTGTATCGTTATTGGTACTGTTATTATTCTTACTTGTACCATTATCCGATGGAGCAGGGGAGTCTTGTTGCTTTGCTTCATTTGCTTCAACTGTAACAGCAACATTTTTTTCTAAACCATTTGCTTTTACATGGATTGTTGTTTGGCCACTTCCATTTGCTTTTACAACTCCATTTTCATTTACTGTGGCCACACTATTGTTTTCTGAAACATATATACATTTTGAATCCTTTCCTGTTGTTTTGGCGTCAATTTGCATTTCCTGACCTGTTTTTAAACTGAAAGATGAATTAGAAACAGAAAGACTTGGTTTATCATAAATATGTACAATAGTAGTAGCGTGACTTTTATTTCCAGCTTCATCTTTTGCAGTACATTTGATTTTATAAGAACCAATCTTATTTTTTATTTTTCCTTTATAGGAAATTTCTAAATCATCATTTTTTGTAAGGTTATCTTTAATATTAAATAGATCCTTTTTAGAAATCTTATCCTCAATTGTGAAATCATACTCTTTGCTGTATGTAATGCTTGGTTTTTCTTTATCTTTTACGGTTACTGAAAGGGTGTATTCAAAGTTATCGACTTTATATGTTAAAGTATGCTGTCCCATTTCTGTCGCGGAAAAACGAGGGCATTTGATGATGTAATTGTCGATTGTAATTGTGCTTGAATTCTTATGTCTGTTTACATCTGAAATAGCGTAACTGTCATAACCTGTGACAAATTTAGTTGTATCAACATCTTTTTTTCCATAGTTGATTGTGATATTTTCTTTAAATTTCATTCTGTCCTCATTTTTATGAGGATCTTTTATTAAATCTGTGCATCCTGTTAGAAACAATAAGAATGCTATAATTAAGATAATAGATATTATTTTTTTCATCATATACTCCTTTGTGTTGCGTTGCTTTAATATTTATAGAGATAAATTGTGTATTTATCTCTATAAATATTAAAAGGTGGGTTTTAGTCCACCTTTGTGCAAGTAAATATATTTTAGAGCCTAAAGAATTAACGTCACTTATTAATTTTCATGGATTTTTCTTTTTATAAAGAATAGGGTAATACTTAATAGCGATAATACAAATACCACTAAATAAGGGGCAATTGGAGTATTATCACCTGTTTTTGTTTTTTTAATGATTGGCATAAGCTCGTCGTACATAACTACTTGTTGAGCTACACCTGTATCTTTAACTGAAAATTGAATAGATTCAGCAACTTTATAATTCTTAGGTGCAATGACTTCAGTTAATGTGTAAGTTTCACCAACAGTCAGATTCTTGATCATATGAGGTTGTTTTCCTGAAGTCCATTCATCAATGA
>ERZ773210.893-NODE-893-length-32485-cov-11.073728_pt1 | contig 32485 bp, 26 predicted proteins | sample MGYA00580528_ERZ773210 | MGnify/ENA primary metagenome ERZ773210 (study PRJEB29015, sample SAMEA2737769) | human gut metagenome | biome: human gut; feature: human-associated habitat; material: faeces | place: China | collected 2012 ...
GACTGGGCAAGCATCTACGGTGTTGTAGGTGTTGGCTACGGTAAATTCCAGCAGACCGAAAACGAAGGTCTGAACCGCACTGCAAGCAACAGCGACTACGGCTTCTCCTATGGCGCAGGCCTGCAGTTCAACCCAATCCAGGACGTTGCTCTGGACTTCTCCTATGAGCAGAGCCGTATCCGCAACGTTGACGTTGGCACCTGGATCGCGGGCGTAGGTTACCGCTTCTAATCACTTCGGTGATTAAATAAAAAATCCGCCCACTGTGGCGGATTTTTTTTTATTTTGTTCCCTCCCGCTGTGGGGAAAGGTCCCTGGTAACTTTAAACCAGAAGCGATTCAGGTTTTGAAGTGAAATGATTAACCTTCAGCGATGCTATGGTCCGGCTGTAAATCGCCGAAGCGTTTCCGTAAGGCCGGGGCGAGGCGCAGGGATGCGCCGAGAGGGCGTGGCCTGCAGGGATGCAGGCTCATGCCCGACCCGATAGCCTGAAGGAATAAGCTGAGGGCACCGCGAAGCGGCGATTTACCGCCGGGAGCCCGGGTCGCCAGGGTGGTGGCGACTGAGCCACCCTGGCACGTTCACCGGTCATGTCGTGACAGAGTAGCAAGGAACATAAAGTGAACGGAATGACCACCAGAGCCGTATGTTCCCCCTCACCCCATCCCTCTCCCTCAAAGGAGAGGGAGTCGTCCGTGCAGGCCTCAGCCCTGTAGGAGAGGACCAGGGTGAGGGCATCAGACTGCTACTTACTCTTAATATCAAAAATATCCGTACCCAGATGGTTGTAGTCAACTTTCTGTAACTTGAAGTTGGTAACGTACACTGGGGGAGCTTTCTTGTTAGAGACAAACGGATAAACATTTTTTATCTGCCCGGCGGTAATCCCCGTCCACTGCGAGAAAAACTGCAGGAAATCATTTGCTGAACGGCGTGCTTTAATGACGCGATGCGTTTTATCGTCACTCGACAGCACCATAAACGGCACCTGGAAGTTCTGCTGGAACTTGTCATCGTGCGCCAGATACTGCACCTCTTTACCGCGCTCTTTAAACGCCAGCCCGTGATCCGAGAAATAGACCATGGAGAAGCTGTCGCCCGTATTGCGCAGCTGATCGTACAGCTTGCTCAGCAGGTCGTCGGTTTGCGTCATGGTGTAGAGATAGCAGGAAGTCTCTTTGGACTGCACAAACTCCGCGTACTTTCCGCCTGTCCGATCGCAGGCCTGTGGGTGCGACCCCATGAGGTGCAGAACGATCAGCTGCGGCTGGGTGCGCGGGGTGGCGAAGACCTGCGCCGTCATTTTCAGCAGCGCTTCGTCTTTAGTGTTTTTGTCAGCTTCAAAGTCGCCATTTTTCAGGAACTGCACTTCGTCAGCCCGTTTGGCGATGCTGGCAATCGCCGTATCGTATTCGCCAATTTGCCCCTGATTAGAGAACCACCACGTCTGAAAACCCGCGCGGTTTGCCAGGGTGACGAAATTATCCTGATACTGCGGTTTGCCATCCACCACCCGGTTAAGGGTCAGACCGAGTGATTTCTGCGTCGAGCCGCTGGCCGCGACATAATCGGTAAACAGGGTGCCTTTGACCGAACTCGCAAACGGGGTGTTATCCCAGTGGCCGCCAAACGCGCCCATTGCATCGCGACGCGCGCTTTCACCAATCACCACTACATAGGTGTGATATTTCGGCTTCACGGCCAGCACGTTCCAGGTGTCTTTCATATTGGAAAGCTCAGCCATGCGGGCCTGTTCGTCGAGAACCTCTTTATTGTTAACAACGACGTCTTTCACGAAGCGGAAAACCGGATAGCCGATGTTAATAAGTCTTAGCTTACCGTCCCAGGGAATGTTCTGGATGGGGGCGACAAACGCCACGGCAATGCTGAACACCAGACAGAGTATGTCGATCTTACCCCAGGATTTTTTCTCGCCCGGCTGACGACGGATGGCGATAACGCCCAATGCGAAGATAAAGAGCCCGACCACGTAGCTGTACCACGGGAAGATCGTCAGGATCTCCGTCGACTCTTCCATATTGGTCGAGTGCAGCGCCAGCAGGGTATTAAAGTTTGGCGAGCCGTACGCCTGACCAAACGGGAAATAGAGTGCCGCAACCAGCGAACAGATGCCGATTAACGCTTTTTGCGCGCGCGGGGCGGCGCGCCATAGCACATGCAGAATGCAGGTGAAGGCCACCGCGTAGAGCAGACTAAAGGGATAACCCAGCGCAAAGTTAATCAGTAATGACTGCAAAAAGTAAAAACCCGTCCACGGGCTTAAGGCCCGGCTGCGGGTCACAACGGTATCTATCAGGGTTACATTCATAGGTCACTATCATGGATGAAAACGCCATGTGCTCACCCTGGCGTCAAGGGTCATAACCTGCCTGACAGTGCGTGGAGAGGGAATGAGGGTCCGCTTCAGCGAGCCGCAAATTGTGCAGGGCTGCAAGAAGATAGTGCGAGCGCTAAATAATATCAACAGTTGCTAAGCAGATGTTTTGCGAAGGGGATTGCAAATCCGTAAAAAAGATCGGGAATAGGGCGGCTGGAAGCCAGTTTAGAGCGAGATTGTGACGGGAAAATGAAGCGGCGTACCGCAACGCCGCTTAGTGGGAAGGTTTATCATCCTGATGCGGTTTGCCGTTAAACATATCGCACAGCATGTTCAGCAGCATTAAGCGCACTTTAAAGGGGGAGTGGGTAAACACGGTCATGCACCTCTTGAATTCGTTCATAAGACCTCCTGATTTTTGATCCCTTCGATCCGTGAAGGGTGACTGCATTACATACAGATATAGCACAGGCTATATTGTATAGCTATGGCTATTTCGTTAATTTTTTGTGCTTGTGGAGGGATGGTTTACAATGTGCGCTCTCGATACCGGGCGCTGGAAGCGTCACCCCACTGAGGAAGTACAATGAACCGTCGCGCAGGTAAGCCAACCATTAAAAAAACGACGCAACTGGTGAATGTTGAAGAGCATGTCGAAGGTTTTCGCCAGGTCCGTGAAGCGCACCGGCGTGAACTGATTGATGATTATGTTGAACTCATTTCCGATCTGATTCGTGAGGTCGGGGAAGCGCGTCAGGTCGATATGGCCGCCAGGCTGGGGGTATCGCAGCCAACTGTCGCAAAAATGTTAAAACGTCTCGCCTCCGTGGGCCTAATTGAAATGATCCCCTGGCGCGGGGTCTTTCTGACGCCGGAAGGGGAGAAACTCGCGCAGGAGAGCCGCGAGCGCCACCAGCTTGTCGAGAATTTTTTACTGGTGCTGGGCGTCAGCCCGGAGATTGCCCGCCGGGATGCGGAAGGCATGGAACACCACGTCAGCGAAGAGACGCTGGTGAAGTTTCGCGAATTTACCCTTAAATATGGTCCCTCCGCTGAATGAAAAATCCCTGGACTGCAGGCCCTGGCACGCGATCGTTTCTTCCATCTCTTATTACTCATTGGCGCAGGGTTAAGCCTCTTTGTGCCGTTTGCGCCGCAGGCCTGGCCCGCTGCCATTGACTGGCGCACCATCATTACCCTGAGCGGCCTGATGATGCTCACCAAAGGGGTTGAGCTGAGCGGCTATTTTGACGTTCTGGGCCGTAAAATGGTGCGCCGCTTTGCCACCGAGCGCAGGTTGTCCCTGTTTATGGTGTTCTCCGCCGCGGTGCTGTCGACGTTTCTGACCAACGACGTGGCGCTGTTTATCATCGTGCCCCTCACCCTCACGCTGCGTAAGCTTTGCGAGATCCCGGTAAGCCGGCTGATCATCTTCGAAGCGCTCGCCGTTAATGCCGGTTCTCTGTTAACGCCCATCGGTAACCCGCAAAATATCCTCCTCTGGGGCCGTTCCGGGCTGTCGTTCGCCGCTTTTACCTGGCAGATGGCGCCGCTGGCGCTGGTGATGATGCTGTCGCTGCTGGCGGTCTGCTGGTTTGCGTTTCCGGATAAAAAACTGCAGTACCACAGCGGCACCACGGGCCCGCAGTGGCAGCCGCGTCTGGTCTGGAGCTGCCTCGGGTTATACATCGTCTTTCTGTTCGCGCTGGAGCTGAAGTATGAGGTGGCGGGCGTGTTGCTTGTCGCCGCGGGCTTTGTCGTCCTCGCGCGACGCGTGCTGGTCAGCGTGGACTGGACGCTGCTGCTGGTCTTTATGGTGATGTTTATTGATGTGCATCTGCTTATTCAGCTTCCGGTGCTGCAAAACGTGCTCCACAGCGTCAGCACGCTGTCTCAGCCGGGACTGTGGCTGACGGCGATTGGCCTGTCGCAGTTTATCAGCAACGTGCCTTCCACCATTCTGCTGCTCAACTATGTTCCGCCGGACACGCTGCTGGCCTGGGCGGTGAATATCGGCGGGTTTGGGCTGCTGCCCGGCTCGCTGGCCAACCTGATTGCCCTGCGCATGGCCAACGATCGCCGCATCTGGTGGCGCTTCCATCTCTGGTCAATCCCGATGCTGGTTTGGGCCGCGGCGATCGGTTTCGGAATATTCCTTCTCATATAGTGCGCAATTTGTCAGTTTTTCCTGGCAAACGTATAGCAACGTCCTAGCTTTAGTGAACGGCATAGTGTGATGCCGCTCACTGACAGGACCGTTGCTGAACTATGGCTGAAGATCAAACTCCACCTGCTGACGAGCAGGACAAAAATAATAATGAGCGTAAGCGCCCGGGCAAAAAACCGTTAATTATCCTCGGCATTGTCGAGGTGGTAATGGTCGTCGTGGCGCTGGTCTGGTGGTTTTTAACCCGTAACGAAGAGACGACCGACGACGCCTTTACCGACGGCGACGTGGTGACGATTGCCCCGAAAACGGCAGGCTACGTCACCGAGCTGCGGGTGCGCGATAACCAGCGCGTGAAAAAAGGCGATCTGCTGGTGGTCATCGATCCGCGTGATACCACCGCGCAGCGCGATCAGGCCCAGGCCCAGCTTGGGCTGGCTATCGCGCAGCTGCACCAGGCCCAGGCGCAGCTCGCACTCTCCAAAGTGCAGTATCCCGCCCAGCGTGACGAAGCCAAAGCGCAGGTGCTGAAAGCGCAGGCCGATCTGGCGAACGCGCAGGCGGAGTATCGCCGCCAGCGCGGCGTCGATCCGCGGGCGACCACCCAGCAAAGTATTGATTCTGCGAATGCGCAACTGCGCAGTGCCCAGGCGGGTCTGGCCAGCGCTCAGGCGCAGCTGGAAGTGGCAGAGCAGGTACAGCTGCAAATCCGCCAGCAGGAAACCAACGTTGAAGCGCGCGAGCGTCAGGTCGAACAGGCCAAAGCGCAGCTGGAAACGGCCAATCTGAACCTCTCTTACACCGAAGTCCGCGCCCCATTCGACGGGTTTGTCACCAAACGCAACGTGCAGCCCGGCACGCTGGTGCAGGCGGGTACGGCGCTGTTCTCGCTGGTTTCGCCGAACGTGTGGGTGGTGGCGAACTTCAAAGAGTCCCAGCTTGAGCGCATGAAGCCCGGCGATAAAGTCACCGTGTCGGTCGACGCGTGGCCGGATATGGCGCTTGAGGGCCACGTTGACAGTATCCAGCAGGGCAGCGGCTCGCGCTTCTCCGCCTTCCCGGCTGAAAATGCCACCGGTAACTTTGTCAAAATTGTGCAGCGCGTGCCGGTGAAAATCGTGATTGATAAGGGGCTCGATCCGAACAAACCGCTGCCGCTGGGGCTGTCGGTCGCGCCGAAGGTGACGGTGGAATGACGGATCACAGCCACGACAGCTGGAAGCCCGCCAGCAATCCGTGGGCGGTGGCGATTGTCGTCACCCTGGCGGTGTTTATGGAAATTCTGGACACCACCATCGTGAACGTGGCGCTGCCCCACGTGGCGGGTTCACTCTCGTCCAGCTATGACGAATCCACCTGGGTGTTAACCAGCTACCTGGTCGCGAACGGCATCGTGCTGCCCATCTCGGCGTTTCTGAGCCGGGTATTTGGCCGCAAGCAGTTCTTCCTGATCTGCATCGTCATGTTTACCGTCTGCTCGTTCCTCTGCGGCATCGCCACCGAGCTGTGGCAGATCATCCTGTTCCGCGTGATGCAGGGCTTTTTTGGCGGCGGGCTGCAGCCCACGCAGCAGTCGGTACTGCTCGACTACTTTAAGCCGGAGGACAGGGGCAAAGCGTTCGGCCTTTCCTCCATCGCGATTATCGTTGCACCGGTCCTCGGCCCGACGCTGGGGGGCTGGATCACCGACAACTACTCCTGGCGCTGGGTGTTCTTTATCAATATCCCGGTGGGGATTGTTACGGTGCTGGCGATCTACCAGCTGCTGGAAGATCCGCCGTGGGAGAGCAAATCTAAAGAGAAGCTGACCATCGACTGGACGGGGATCGGCCTGATCGCCTTAGGGCTTGGCTGCCTGCAGGTGATGCTTGACCGGGGAGAAGATGAGGACTGGTTCTACTCGAACTTTATCCGTACCTTCGCGGTGTTAACGCTAATCGGCATTATCGGTGCCATTTACTGGCTGGTGTATGCCAAAAAGCCGGTGGTGGATCTGCACTGCATGAAGGACCGCAACTTTGCGATTTCCAGCCTGCTGATGGCGGGGATGGCGATGATTTTGTACGGCAGCTCGGTGGTGATCCCCCAGCTGGCGCAGCAGGATTTAGGCTATACCGCCACCTGGTCCGGGCTGGTGCTGTCGCCCGGGGCGGTGCTGATTGTATTAACGATCCCGCTGGTGCTGAAGCTGATGCCGGTGGTGCAGACGCGCTGGATTATCGCCTTTGGCTTTACCTGCCTGGCGGTGTCGTTCTTCTGGTCGCGCACGCTGACCCCGGATATCGACTTTGAAACCCTGGTGCTGTTCCGCAGCGCCCAGTCGCTGGGGCTGGGGTTCCTGTTTGTGCCCCTGACCACCATTGCCTTTATTTCGATTCCAAGACGGCTGAATGCCGACGCGGCGGCGCTGTTCACTATGTTCCGTAACGTCGCGGGCTCGGTCGGGATCTCGCTGTCGACGGCGGCCATCACCGAACGGTCTCAGGCGCATAGCGCGCACCTTGCGTACCACGCCTCGCCGTTTAACGAACAGTTTCAGCAGGCAATACGCGAAAGCGCCCAGGCGATCCAGAACTTCACGACCCAGGTGGGCGATCCCACCGGGATTGCCACCGGACGCCTGTACCAGACCATGATCGAGCAGTCGCGCTTTTTGGCCTACATCGACGTCTTCACCCTTCTGAGCGCCGTGGCCTTGCTATTGATTCCGTTTTGTTTGTTGCTCTCGCCGGTTAAGAGCGAGGGGAGTGCAGGAGCACATTGATGATACACAGACGTTTACACCCCCTGATGATAATGATGCTGCTGGCAGGCTGCGCCGTCGGGCCGGACTATCAGCCGCCCGCGCCGCCTGCCGTGACGCACTGGAACGATAAGGGCGACAGCGGGGTAAAATCGCAGACGACCTCCGCCGCGACCAACCCGCGCTGGTGGAAGACCTTCGGCTCGCCGCAGCTCGACAGCCTGGTTGAGCGCGCCATCGCCGGGAACCTGACGCTGCAGCAGACGGTGCTGCGCATCGCCGGCGCGCGCGAGCAGATTAACCAGGCGGGCGGGGCGTTTTACCCGTCGGTGAACGGCAATCTGCAGGCGACGCGCCAGCAGCTCGGGCTGGAAGGGGAGCTGAAATCCCACGGCGTGTATGACCAGCTGGATAATGTCGATCCTGAGCTGCGGGGCGCGTTAGGCCCCCTGACGCAGCCGATCAACCTCTACCAGGGCAGCTTCGACGCCCAGTGGGAAATTGACCTCTGGGGCAAGGTGCGCCGACAGGTGGAAGCCGCCGAAGCGCAGCAGAAAGCCGCTATCGAGCAGCGTAACGACGCGCTGGTGTCGCTGGAGGCGGAAGTGGCGCGCGCGTGGCTCCAGCTGCGCGGGGCGCAGAGCATTATCGCCACGCTGAACACCCAGATTAAAAGCGCGCAGCAGACGCTGGATCTGACCGAAAGCCGCCAGCGGGGCGGGCTGTCGCCGCAGATGGATGTAGAAAATGCGCGGGCACAGCTGGGTAACCTGGAGGCGCAGCTGCCGCAGTACCAGGCGCAGGCGCGGCAGGCGATGAATGGCCTGGCGATCCTCCTTGGCAAGCCGCCGGGTGCGCTCGATGCGGAGTTACAAAGCGTGCAGCCGATGCCCGCATTGCCGGATATCGTGCAAACCGGCATTCCGTCTACGCTCGCGCGACGCCGTCCGGACGTGCGCGAAGCGGAGGCGAATCTTCATGCCGCCACGGCGCAGATTGGCGTCTCGGTGGCCCAGCTGTTCCCGAGTTTTACCCTCTCCGGGCAGTTTGGCCTGCGCAACAGCGAAACCAACTGGCTGACCGACTGGAGCAGCCACTTCTACAGCTTTGGCCCGCAGGTCTCCATTCCGATTTTCCAGGGCGGTCGACTGGTTTCCAGCGTGAAGGTGGCGCGCGCGCAGCAGGGGGCGGCGGTGCTGGACTATCGTCAAACGGTGCTGACTGCGCTTGGCGATGTCGAAAATGCGCTGGTGAGCTATCGCACCGACCAGCAGCGTGAAGCGGGCCTGGCGAAAACCATTGATGCCCTGCAAAACGCCTTTGACCTGGCGAGCGACAGCTATCGTCAGGGGATCGCCAGCTTTATCGACGTGCTGGACGCCCAGCGGCAGCTGGCGCAGGCCGAGCAGCAGCGCGCGCAGGCGCAGGTGCAAAGCGCGCTCGATCTGGTGGCGCTCTACAAGGCGCTCGGTGGCGGCTGGGAGCCGTATCAGCAGGTGCAGCTGCCGGACTACAGCGTCTTTGGCGACGCCCCGCGCGGATAAATATTCAGAGGATTGGGCAAGAAACGGACAGGAACGCCACATTCGCGATGGCAGAGGGGCGGGTATAACTAACAGACACCCAATCGACATGCGAGGAAAGCGTTATGCGTTATCAAAAACTGGGCAATACCGGACTGTTCGTTTCTGAACTCTGCCTCGGCACCATGACCTTCGGCGGTGAAGGCGGCATGTGGGGCAAGATTGGCCAGCTCCAGCAAAGCGAAGCAGAACAGCTGGTGGGCCGCGCGCTGGACGCGGGCATCAACTTTATCGACACCGCCGACGTCTACTCGGAAGGCCGTTCGGAGGCGATCCTCGGGCAGGCGCTGAAAAACCTGAACGTTCCGCGCGAGAACGTGGTCGTCGCCACCAAAGTGTTCGGCGAAACCGGAACGGCAGGAGTGAACTCGCGCGGCAGCTCGCGCTATCACATCATCAGCAGCGTGAAGGAGAGCCTGCGCCGCCTGCAGCTGGATCATATCGATCTCTATCAGCTGCACGGCTTCGACCCGGCCACGCCGATTGAAGAGACGCTGTATGCGCTGGATAACCTGGTGCAGCACGGCCACGTGCGCTATATCGGCGTCTCGAACTGGGCGGCGTGGCAGATTGCCAAAGCGCTGGGCATTTCCGAGCGCCTCGGGCTGGCGCGCTTCGCATCCCTTCAGGCGTATTACACCATCGCCGGACGCGATCTTGAGCGCGAGCTGGTCCCCATGATGCAGAGCGAAGGCGTCGGGCTGATGGTCTGGAGCCCGCTGGCGGGCGGCCTGCTGAGCGGAAAATATGGCCGCGACGGGCAGAGCGAAGCCGGTAGCCGCCGTCTGGAGTTTGACTTCCCGCCGGTGAACAAAGAGCGCGCCTTTGACTGCGTGGACGTGATGCGCGTGATTGCCGAAAGCAAGGGCGTCTCCGTCGCGCAAATCGCGCTGGCGTGGCTGCTGCACCAGAAGGCGGTGACCAGCGTCATCATTGGCGCGAAACGCGTTGAGCAGCTGGACGACAACATTGCCGCCACCGGGATCCGCCTCAGCGAAGACGAGCTCAAACAGCTGGATGCGGTGAGCGCGCTGCCGCGCGAGTATCCCGGCTGGATGCTGGAGCGGCAGGGAGAGTATCGCCGTAATCAGCTCGCGCAACAGTAACTCTCCGCATCAGGTAATTTTTAAATTTGTTTGCCCATCGGTACAGAAATCGGCGAAAGCGGCTTATTTCACTGAGCACGCTTTTGCCGATTCAACGATGGGCTGTGGCGGGAATCAGCAACCGTCTTTGCAGGTTGCCGCTGGGTTTTGCTCAAGGATTCTTACCAGCAGGGCTCGGGGTTCTCTCACGACATCTGTTCCAACTGACAGTACTTTGCCGTCCCGCTCTGCTGAATACTTCGCGACAACATCACCGAATGCATTTCGCTGCAGGGCGACCTCTTGTCCTGCTTTGACCGTGTCGCCGGGTTTAACGAAAACTTCCGCAAACCCACCCGTGGTTGCTCGTATTGAACTGATCGCATTACCAATATACGTTTTATTGCTGCTGGCGGTTGCGCCGATTTTGCCTTCAATCACCTTGTAATGAATCAGTACATTGAGGGCACCCTCTACACCCCGGGCAATCATATCCTGCTGGTAAATCCTCGGCTCTCCCGTCTCGGCCGTTATCGCCGGGATACCATTTTGAATAAAGGTTGTCTCCATTGAGCCGGCTTCGCCGGGATCTTTCTTAATTTGATCGGCCGGAAAAAGTTCTGCAATCGTCCGGGCATCCGCATTGCGGTAGTCGGCATAAATGAACAGCGGATAAGCCGTTCCGGTAGACTGGGTGTGGTAGTCAATCGCCAGGTCGACATTTCCTTTGTAAACCTTATTCCACATCATCCATGCCTGACGCTCGGCAGGGTTACCCGTTTCTTTTCCTGGATGCACGCGGTTGTAGTCGATCGTCTCACCCCCATCGGTTGAAACGGACCATGTCCGGGAGACCCTTTCAAGTCCAGAACGGTTTGGACCAATAATGCCAATAACGCTGCCGTTCATTTTTGCGGGGTCCAGTTGTTCCATCACTTTTTGTACGATGCGCACTCCGTTTAGCTCATCCCCGTGGACGCCCGCCTGCAGCAGGACTTTCTTCCCGTCCGTTTTGCCTTTTGCCACCATGATGGGGACATACCAGCGCTGTCCTGTTCCTGTCTCAACCCCCTCGAACATGAAGCGATGTTGTCCTGCTGTCAGGTCTGATACATCCAGAGTCGAGATAACCGGCACTCCTTGCACCTTATCACCCGTATACACCGTTGCCGCGTGAGTCATTGAGCATGGCAACGCTAAGCTGAGAGCGAATGCGATACGGCTAGTAGATATCTTCATGAGCGTCATTTTCCATTTGATAGGGTTGAGATTTTTATTTTTCGGCCTGGGCCGTGGTTCGTGCTCATTAAGTTAATAGTGATTTTATGAGGCCAGCCAGCGGCACGATCGGGAAATGTGATTTTGCATAGGCTAACGCACCGGCCTCAATAACAGGGTTTGCGCGATTCATTTTTCCTGCCCGGCGTCTTCTTTCTAACCTACCTCACAAAAAACGATCCTCCGCTTTGATCGACATGCCATCTTCGCCTATATGACTAGTCATGAATTTTTAAATGACTAGTCATATAGGGAGAGAACATGAACAATCAGCTGCCAGCCAACTTTTTATGGGGCAACTCGGTATCGAGCATGCAGACGGAAGGGGCCTGGAACGAGGGCGGGAAGGGGATGTCGGTGTATGACATTCGTGAAGCCGGGGAGAACGTCTCCGACTGGAAAGTGGCGACCGACTCCTACCACCGCTACCGGGAAGATTTCGACCTGATGCAGGATCTGGGCATGAACTGCTACCGCTTCCAGCTCTCGTGGAGCCGCGTATGCCCGCAGGGCGACGGCCCGTTCAACGACGAAGGCATCGCATTTTACGACCGCTTTATTGACGATCTGATCGCCCGCGGCATCGAGCCGATGATCTGCCTGTACCATTTCGACATGCCGCTCGCGCTGGCGCAGGAGTACAACGGCTTTATCGACCGCCGCGTGATGGACGCCTTTATCCGCTACGGCAAAAAGATGATCGACTGCTTTGGCGACCGCGTGAAGTACTGGCTGACCTTCAACGAGCAGAATATTTTCCATATGCCGGAAGCTTTCCGCATTTCCGGCTATATGAAAGGCGATCAAACCCTGCGCGAGCTGTACGAGCTGCAGCACCATACCATGGTGGCGCACATGGCGCTGACCGAGTATCTGCACCAGACGAAACCGGGCCAGCTGATGGGCGGCATGCTGGCGCACCAGTTGGTTTACCCGGCCACCTGCAAACCGCGCGATATCTTCTGCGCCCAGCAGTATGACGAGTTCCTCAACCAGAACCTGCTGCGCGTCTTTGCCGGGCAGGGCTACAGCCCGGCGGTGATGGCGGTGGTGGAGCAGGAAGGCTTTGGTGATATCTACCGCGCCGAAGATTTAGCGCTACTGGCGCGCACCAGAAACGACTATATGGCCTTCAGCTACTACGCCAGCAAAACGCTGGACAGCGATGCGATCCCGGAAGGCACGCCGGTCAACTATTACCTGCTGCACGGCGAGAAAAATAACCCCTACCTGAAAGCCACCGAGTGGAACTGGCAGATCGACCCGCTCGGTTTTCGTACCATCATTACCCGCTACGCCAACGACTGGCGCATGCCGGTCTTCCCGATTGAAAACGGCATTGGCGTGATTGAGTCGTGGGATGGCGTCAACCCCATCGAGGATACCTACCGCATCGACTACCACCGGGCGCACATCGAGGCGATGAAAGCGGCGATATTCGAGGATGGGGCAGAGGTCATGGGCTACCTCGGCTGGGGGTTAATCGACATTCTCAGCTCCCAGGGCGACATGCGTAAGCGCTACGGCGTGGTCTACGTCAACCGGGAAAACCACGACCTGAAAGACCTCAGGCGCGTGCCGAAGAAGAGCTACGCGTGGTTAAAACAGGTTATCCATACCAACGGACGCGAGATGTAAGCCGTACGCTGCCGGGCCGTTTTTGTGACTGATTGATGGGAACACGCCGCTATGTCTGAAACAAAAATCACACCGCATATGCAGTCCTTTGTCGATAAGTTTGTCGAGTTCTCGGCGCGCCTGGCAAACCAGGTGCACCTGCGCTCCCTGCGCGACGCCTTCGCCACGGTGATGCCGATTTTCATCCTCGCCGGCCTGGCGGTGCTGGTGAACAACGTGGTGTTCCCGTGGATTTTTCACGGCGATACGCTGGCACACTTCAAAGTGTGGGGCGAGGCGATTATCAACGGCACGCTTAACATCGCCGCGCTGCTGCTGGCCCCGATGATCGCCTGGTCACTGGCGCGCAACAAAGATTTCGACAACCCGGTTTCGGCAGTGGTTATCGCCGTCAGCAGTTTTATCATCATGATGCCGATGCGCTTACAGGTTACGCCCGTTGGCAGCGACGCCGCGGTGAACGTCACGCAGGTGCTGACCTTCGCCAATATCGGCTCCACCGGGATTTTCGCCGGGGTGCTGATTGGGCTGCTCTCAACGGAAGTGTTTATCGCGATTTCGCGCCTGAAGGCGCTGCACATATCGCTCGGGGAAAATGTGCCCCCAGCGGTCAGCAAATCCTTTACCGCGCTGATCCCGACGATCCTCACGCTCTCCCTGTTCGCGGTGCTGGCGGACGTGCTGGCAAACGTGCTGCACACGGATCTGATCCATCTCATTACGACCTTTATCCAGCAGCCGCTGCGGCTGATCAACACCAGCCTGCCGGGGACGATTTTCATCTACAGCTTCGGCAACTTCCTGTTCACGCTCGGTATCCATCAGTCGGTGGTCAACAGCGTGGTGCTGGAGCCGTTTCTGCTGATCAACACCAACGAGAACATGCTGGCCTTCGCCAACGGCCAGCCCATTCCGCACATCATCAACAACATCTTCGTGCCGACGTTTGGCATGGTGGGTGGAACCGGCAGCACGATCTCGCTGCTGATCGCCATCTTTATCTTCTCCCGACAGCAGTCGGCGAAACAGGTGGCGCGTCTGTCGCTGGCGCCGGGCTTATTCAACATCAACGAGCCGGTGATCTTCGGCCTGCCGATTGTGTTTAACCTGCCGCTGATGATCCCGTTTGTGCTGTTGCCCGCGATAGGCATTTACTTCGCCTGGCTTTGTACCACGCTGGGATTCATGTCGCGCTGCGTGGTGATGATCCCGTGGACCACGCCGCCGATTCTCAGCGCCTGGCTGGCGACGGCAGGGGACTGGCGGGCGGTGGTGGTGCAGTTGGCAATCATTATATTTGGTGTATTCTTCTACCTGTCTTTCCTCAAGATTGCCGAGCGAGTGGCGTTGAAAAACAGCGGGATAGAAAACTAACTGTAAGGAAGGACGATGGCGGCGAAGTACATCACCATAGCGCGGGAAATCAAGAAACGCATTATCAGCCAGCAGTACGCCGCCAATGAACCGCTCCCGGACCAGTTTGCGCTGGCGGCGGAGTTCAGCACCAGCCGGATGACCATCCAGCAGGCGATGCGCCAGCTGATCGTCGAAGGGCTGGTCTACACCCGTCAGGGGCAAGGGACGTTCATCCGCAAAAACTTCCTCCAGCTCTCGCAGTGGGATCTCTCCGGCAGCGACTATTTCGGTGCCACCAAAACCTGGGCGCATCTGGGTACGGTCACGAGCCAGGTGGTGCATTTCGAACTGCGCTTCCCGAACGAAAAAGAGCAGGCGTCGCTGATGATTAACGCCGATGCGCCGATCTACGACTTCATTCGCCTGCGTTTACTGAACGGCGAACCCATGTCGCTGGATTCCACGGTGATGCCGATGAATCTGGTGCCGGGCCTGACGAAAAACCACCTTGAAGGGTCAGTGTTTCAGTACGTTCAGGAAACCCTGGGGCTGAAAATTATGGGATCCTACCGGGTGGTGCGGGCGCTTAAGCCCAACGCGCTGGACAGAGAGCATCTGGTCTGCGAGCAGACCGATCCGGTGCTGGAGGTGGAGCAGGTGATTTATCTGGAGGACGGCACCGCGCTGGAGTATGCCCACTGCCACTATCGGTACGACCACGGCGGGATTGTTATCGTGAATAACGGATAGTCCGTCCTTCAGGCACACGACTCGAAATAGCTGTCTGTATCTTTTATGTAAAGATCGTTCTGACACAGATGCTGAATATGACCCGGCTTAAATGTAAAACGGATTTTTTGGATCCAGGATCGTTTTATTTTGCTGGTATTGTCGCGTGATAATCCATAATCATGAATTATCTCATGAACAAAACGAATGCTCTTTGCAGAAACATAGACCGGTGTTTTGGTGAGCTGAATCAGTTTGCTGATCCAAATATCATCTGCGCGAGGACAAACCCGAATAAAATCCTCGTTAAAATGGAAATACTCCGGAATCATATTTTTCTTGAGGACAACGCCACCAAGACCGGTGATGATATAGTTTTGCTTAACAACTTTTGGCACAGTGATAAGCGGGAAATTACGATAGGTATCAAGAAGTTCTTTCTTCTTCTTTACCGTTTCGCGCACGCGCGCAGCAACCACATATTCCTGATTGTGGTGGTAAAAATCATCTAGTAGGGTTTCTGCCCACATTTCGTTATAAATGGCGTCATCGTCGGCATAAATCAGAATATCCTCTTCCGTTGCCGCTTGTAACGCAGGAAACAATTTACGATAAGGCCCGGTGTTTTTAACCCATTTAAAAACCAGGTTTGTACCTGTCTGGCGAATTTTCTGCGCCCATTCAGGCTCTTCAGTGATGCCTTCATCACTGAGATAAGGTGTACTGGAGACCCATACAACAATTTGATCGACTTTTTTACTCTGGTTCGCTAGTGACCACACTGTCTGCGAACAGAGATAAAGGCGCGATTTTGTTGTTGTTAAGTTAATACTGATCATTGTACTAAGTGTGCTCCAGGAAATAAAAAGACCCTATAAATACAGATTAAACTGATGTTATAAGTAGGCGCATCATAACACTTAGAGGATCAGATGTAACCACGCCGGGTTGGCAGAAAATGGCAAGAATGGGACTTACGGCAATAATTGCTGTTCAGAAACGATGAGTGCAGTGGGTATCGCGGAGTAATAAGACCCCGAGATTTCGAGGTCTTATAATGTACTTTAAAGATTCAGATTGATCAGTTCAGACGCACCGGCATACCGGAACGGTTCTGAATCGCCTGGTCGACGATGGTGGTTTCCACGTCAGGCTGAGAGGTCACGGACTGCACCGCGCTGTTCAGCGTAATCGGCACGATCTCGTTGTTGTTGATCTGGTCTTCGCTGGTGGACAGCGGGTTGTGCACTTCGATGTAGCGGCTGCCGTCTGGCTCAGACGTTGCTTTCACCGGTTCGTTGATGAACTGCACGCGCGTACCGACCGGCACGTTTTCGAACAGGAACTTGATATCGTCGTTACGCAGACGCACGCAGCCGTGGCTTACGCGCAGACCGATACCGAAGTTGGCGTTGGTGCCGTGAATCGCATACAGACGACCAATATACAGGGCATACAGACCCATCGGGTTATCCGGGCCGGCCGGCACAACGGCTGGCAGCGGTTCGCCCGCAGCGATGTATTCCGCGTGCATTTTGGCGGTTGGGGTCCAGGTTGGGCCCGCTTTCTTACGTTCAACTTTGGTGGTCCAGTTCAGCGGGGTGTCTTTACCCAGCTGGCCGATACCGATTGGCAGCACGATAACGGTATTGGTGCCTTTCGGGTAGTAATACAGACGCATTTCGGCGCTGTTGATCACGATACCTTCATGAACGGTATCCGGCAGGATCAGCTGCTGAGGAATATTCAGCACGGTACCTGCTTTTGGCAGATACGGGTCAACGCCCGGGTTCGCTTCCAGCATGTTAGACAGGCCCAGCTGGTACTGCGCGGCGAAATACTCCAGCGGCTGAGAGTTACCCTCAGGCACCGTCACCACCTGGTTTTGACCCACCAGACGGCTTCCGTCGGTCGGCAGGGGATACGTCACCGCAGACGCGGTCTTACAAAAACCTACTACGGCTAACGCCGCCGCAAAAAGCGTTGTTAATTTCATGTTCATGTTGTGCGAGGTATCTAAGCCATTCAGGCGATGAGTTGATAAGTCTGAATCTGTGATGGGAGCGCATTATATGTGCATTCCCGCTAACAGGGAATTCAGATGTGTACGAAATCACATTTTTTTCGATTTTGTTAAAGTTTAGTGGATTGCCGCAACACGGGATCTCAATTCGGAATTGTGGCATAATGCCGTGTTTATCACACTTTTCGCAGGAATCTCCCCGTGTTAGTTACCAGCAACGTCACTATGCAGTTTGGCAGTAAGCCGCTGTTCGAAAACATTTCCGTCAAATTTGGCGGCGGCAACCGTTACGGCCTGATTGGTGCCAACGGTAGCGGAAAATCCACCTTCATGAAGATCCTCGGCGGCGATCTGGAGCCGACCCTCGGCAACGTCTCGCTCGACCCTAACGAGCGTATCGGTAAGCTGCGTCAGGATCAGTTCGCCTTCGAAGAGTTCACCGTGCTGGACACCGTGATCATGGGGCACGCGGAGCTGTGGGAAGTGAAGCAGGAGCGCGATCGCATCTACGCGCTGGCCGAAATGAGCGAAGAAGATGGCTATAAGGTGGCCGATCTGGAAACGCAGTACGGCGAGATGGACGGTTACTCTGCGGAAGCGCGTGCGGGCGAGCTGCTGCTGGGCGTCGGCATTCCGGTTGAACAGCATTACGGCCCGATGAGCGAAGTTGCGCCAGGCTGGAAGCTGCGCGTGCTGCTGGCTCAGGCGCTGTTCTCTAACCCGGACATCCTGCTGCTCGACGAACCAACGAACAACCTGGACATCGACACCATCCGCTGGCTGGAGCAGACGCTCAACGACCGCGACAGCACCATGATCATCATCTCGCACGACCGTCACTTCCTGAACATGGTCTGTACGCACATGGCGGATCTGGACTACGGCGAGCTGCGCGTCTATCCGGGCAACTATGACGAGTACATGACCGCCGCCACCCAGGCGCGCGAGCGTCTGCTGGCGGACAACGCCAAGAAGAAAGCGCAGATTGCGGACCTGCAGTCCTTCGTTAGCCGCTTCAGCGCCAACGCCTCTAAGTCGCGTCAGGCGACCTCGCGTGCGCGTCAGATCGACAAAATCAAGCTGGAAGAGGTTAAAGCCTCCAGCCGTCAGAACCCGTTCATCCGCTTCGAGCAGGACAAGAAGCTGTTCCGTAACGCGCTGGAAGTGGAAGCCCTTACCAAAGGCTTCGATGAAGGCCCGCTGTTTAAAAACTTCAACCTGCTGCTGGAAGTGGGCGAGAAGATTGCCATTCTGGGCGCCAACGGCGTGGGTAAATCCACCATGCTGAAAACCCTGGTCGGCGAACTGCAGCCGGACAACGGCACCGTGAAATGGTCCGAGAACGCGCAGATTGGCTACTACGCGCAGGATCATGAGTACGAATTCGAAAATGACCTCACCGTCTTCGACTGGATGAGCCAGTGGAAGCAGGAAGGCGACGACGAGCAGGCGGTGCGCAGCATCCTGGGCCGTCTGCTGTTCAGCCAGGACGACATCAAAAAGCCTGCTAAAGTGCTCTCCGGTGGCGAGAAAGGCCGCATGCTGTTCGGCAAGCTGATGATGGAAAAACCGAACATTCTGGTGATGGACGAACCGACTAACCACCTGGACATGGAATCGATCGAATCCCTGAACATGGCGCTGGAGATGTATCAGGGCACCCTGATCTTCGTCTCTCACGACCGCGAGTTCGTCAGCTCGCTGGCAACCCGCGTGATCGAGATTACGCCAGAGCGCGTGGTGGACTTCACCGGTAACTACGAAGATTACCTGCGCAGCAAAGGTATCGACGGCTAAAAAAAAGCCCGGAGGCGCTTCGCTTACCGGGCCTACGGGTGACTTTGTAGGCCGGGTAAGGCGAAGCCGCCACCCGGCAATGTTCAGAGCACCCACTCACTCCTTTCAATCCCGTTCACCCGCAGCGTACGTTTTTCCCCCGCCGGTAATGATACCTTCAGTGCCTTCCATGCCGGACAATAGTCGCCGCGCACGTTCACCTTCAGGTTGATACTTGCGCCATCGCACACCATCTCCCATTCCACCCACAGCGCATTGCCGTTCAGGTAGCCCCAGCTTTCACCGTCGTCTTCAAACAGCAGCCCCGAGGTCGTGCCAACGCCTTTCACCGGGAACAGCTTCAGTTCGCGGGTCGTATCTTTTTCGGCACTCACATGCGTGATGCGCTCGCTGAGCGGCAGAGCGGCCCCGGCGCGCACCAGCAGCGGCAGTTTTTCCAGCGGCGCATCGAGGACGATGGATTGCCTGCCCGCATACCACGCGTGGGTGTAAAAATCGTACCAGCCCGTTTCGTTATCCGGCAGCCAGACGCGGCGCTCGCGCTGCCCGGCTTCGACGACGCTGGCGACCAGCAGGTCGCGGCCCAGCAGGAAGTCGTCGCACTCTTTGAAGGTTTGCGCATCGTGCTCGTGGTCGAGGAAGGTCGGGCGCAGCATCGGCTCGTCGTCGGCGTGCGCCTGCCAGAGCAGGGTGTAGAGATACGGCAGCAGGCGGTAGCGCAGCTCAATCGCGCCGCGAATGGCAGGCGTGACGCCCGGATACATCCACGGCTCGTTCACCGTGTGGTCATCGTTCCACGAGTGAATGGTAAAGCGCGGGTGCATCACGCCGTTCTGCACCCAGCGCACGAACAGCTCGGCGTCCGGCTTGTCGCCGGAGAAACCGCCGACGTCGTGCCCGACGTTGAACAGCCCGGACAGGCTCATGCCCAGCCCCATGCGGATGTTATAGCGCAGGGTGTCCCAGTTGGTGCGGTTGTCGCCGCTCCAGGTCTGGACGTAGCGCTGCATCCCGGCGCAGCCGGAGCGGGAGATGAGATACGGACGCTTTTCCGGCGCAAAGCGCTGCTGCGCTTCCAGCGAGGCGCGCATCATCAGCAGCGGCATCACCGGGCGAATATGCTTGATGGCGATCTCCTTGCCGAAGCCAAAGCAGCGGGCTTCCCCGTCCCACACTTCATATTCGTTATTGTCGTTCCAGGTGGAGTCGATGCCCATCTCCAGCAGCTGCGTGGTGACGCCGTTCTGCCACCACTGCACCGTCTGCGGGTTGGTAAAGTCGAGGTGTGAGCCTTCGTCATCCCAGAAGCTGGAACGTTCGGGTGCATCGGTTTCTGAATCGCGAATGAACAGCCCGCGTTCAGCCACTTCGCTGTAGCGCGGATGGTCCTGCAACAGGCACGGCTTGATGTTCGCCGCAAGCTTCAGTCCCGCGTCGTGGAAGGCCTGGCTCATCACCTTCGGCTGCGGCACCTTGTCATAGTTCCAGTTGAAGACGTAGCGCTTGCCGTTGATGGAGGTATAGCCAGACGAAAGCTGGAATGAGTCGCACGGAATGGCGTGCTCTTCGCACAGGCGAATAAAGTTCATCAGCTGATTCTGCGCGTCCGGCGCGTCGGTGTAGTGCATGGTTGAGCCGCTGTAGCCCAGGCTCCATTTCGGTCCGAACAGCGTTTTTCCGGTCAGGCGAACAAAGGCTTTAGTGACGTCCAGCACGCGTCTGCCGGTAAAGAGGTAATAATCGATATCGCCCGCTTCCGCCTGCCAGCGGCGATAGGCGGTGTGGTAGTTATCGATCTCGTTACCCAGATCCAGCCAGCAGCTGCTCAGGTTGTCGTAGAACAGGCCGTAGCTCACGTCGTCGCGGCGGGTGAGGGTGAACGGAATGTGCTTGTACAGCGGGTCGGTGCTGGCGGCGTTGTAGCCCATCGCGTCCAGGTTACGCATCTCGTAGCGTTTACCGTTGCGCTGCAGATCGCCCGCTTTCTCGCCCAGGCCGTAGAAACGCTCGTCCTTGCGGCGGCTCAGGTAGTGCGCCACGCCGTCGCCGTGGGCGTTCAGCAGGTAGGCGCTGGTGGGGCGGTCGTTGACCAGCGGCTGCCACTCGCCCGCGTCATTGCGGTAGTGCCACTCCAGCCACAGCGGCTGGTGCACGGTGACGCGCAGCTGTTCGGTTGCCACGGTTAACGTGTCGTCCTGCTGCGTCAGCGTCCAGGCCGGGCAGGTGAAGCCGCTGATATCGTCGCGACGGCGACCTTCCCACGGCACGTCTTGTTCCGGGGCGATGCTCCAGGTGCGGTCCAGCGCCAGCTCGCCTTTGCGTTTGATCAGCACGCGGAACAGGTTCTCTTCCAGCACATACAGGCACAGGCGGTGCTGGCTATCGACCAGCAGTTCCAGATGGTTTGCCGACTGCGTATCAAGGGTCCAGTTTTTCAGGGTTTTCATATGCAATACATCCACTATCAGGCGCGCTTGGCGCGACGTTCAGCAATAAATGCTACCAGGAAGAGAGCGCCAATCAGGTCAAAGAAGCCCATGGCGATAAAGAGCGGGTTAAAGCCGATTTTGTCGGCGGTCACACCGATTAACAGCGAGAACAGGAAGCTGGCGATCCACGCCGCCGAGCCGCGCATGCCGTTGACGGTCGCCATCTGGCCTTTGTCGAACGACTCCACGACCAGGGCGCTCAGCATGCAGGAGATGATCTGGTGCCCGAAGCCGCCGATGGAGATCAGCACGATGGTGATATACGGGTCGCGGGTAATGGCCACGATGGCCAGCGAGATCATCAGGAACGCGCCGGTCACGGAGCTGGCGACAACCGAGTTCACGCGGGAGCAGCCGAACAGGCGGGTGTACAGACGCGTCAGGTAGCCGCTTGCCACGCTGCCGAGGTCGGCGGCGAGGAACGGCAGCCAGGCAAACATCGCAATCTGCTTCAGGTCCATGCCGTGCTCTTTGGCAAGGTACAGCGGCACCCAGAAGCTCAGCACCGCCCAGGCGGGTTCTGCCATAAAGGCCGGAATGGCGATACCGTAGAAACGTTTGTTTTTTGAAACGGTTTTCAGCGCGGTCAGGAAAGGCAGTTTGACCGGCGCCGGTTCGTTATCCTGCTTGATAAACGCCAGCTCGTCCTTGCTCAGGTTCGGGTGCTGCTCGGGGTTGTGGTAGAACGCCCACCAGAGGATCACCCACAGCAGCGCCAGCACGCCGGTAAACATAAACGCCCCCTGCCAGCCGAACGAGGCGTGAGCAAAGTAGATGATAGGCGGAGCCAGCATTGCGCCGATGGAGAAGCCCACGCCCGCCCAGCCGGCGGCAACGGGACGCTCTGATTTCGGGAACCATTCGCCGATGGTTTTGGCGTTCGCCGGGGTGGCGGCGGCCTCTGAAGCCCCCATAAAGAAGCGCAGTATGGCCAGGTGCAGCCAGCTTCCGGCGCCCGCGTGGAAAATACACATCAGCGCCCAGATCCCGGCGCAGACCATAAAGCCAATCTTCAGGCCAATGACGTCAATCAGCCAGCCGCACAGGGGCTGGAAAATGGTATAGGCGATCTGAAACGCGCCGACGATCCAGGAGTATTGCTCGGTGGTGATCCCGAGGCTCTCTTTTAGCTCCGGAGCGAGAATACCTAAGGAATTTCGGGTGATGTAGTTAACGGTGACGCCCAGCAAAAACAGCACCAGCACGTACCAGCGCAGGTTCTTAATGACGCGACGGGTTTTGCTTGTCGCAATGGTGTTATTGATGTCCTGACTCATTTTACTCTCCACAAGACGGACGGTAAGGGGACGGAGGTTCAGGTGTCACACAGATTGTTATGCCTTTGATTTCTATCCGCTTATAATGCTTAAGTTGCTATACAACTAGTATGGAAGCTGTGTGACAAGTTCACCTTAAGGAAGAAAATGAGTGGGCAAAAGTGGATTTTGTGCAAAATTTCTCATAACCGACGAAAACACTCTGGCATGATGGCATTCATGCCAGTTATTGCCTGACAAACACGCTATGAAAATTTTTTCATTTCGCAAATGGAGCCAGATCACAAAATGGACAAAAGGCTAAAAATCACCGAAATCGCGGCCCGCACGCAGCTCTCCATCAGCACCGTTTCGCGGGTGCTGGCGGGGAAAGCGAATACCAGCGAAAAAGCGCGTGCAAAGGTGCTGGCGTGCGCGCGCGAGCTGGGGGTAATGGACGGCATGGCGGCAGGGCGTCTGCTGCTTAACAGCCTGGTGGTTTTTGCCCCGCAGCGGGCGTTTGACGAGCGGTCCGACATCTTTTACTACCGCGTGATCCAGAGCGTGAGCAAAGCACTTGCCTCCCACGAGGTCCGGTTGCGCTACTGCGCGCTGGAGGAGAACGACAGCGACGCCCAGCTGTTTCTGGCGCGGATGAACGAGCCGGACACCCAGGCGGCCATTCTTCTCGGTATTGACGATCCGCATATCCACGATCTGGCGGTGGACGTGGGCAAACCCTGCATGCTGATTAACTGCCGCGACCGGCACATGCGTCTGCCTGCCGTTGCGCCGGATCACCGCGCCATCGGCGAGCGGGCGGCGGAGTACCTGTTCGAGATGGGACACCGTGAGGTGATGAACGTGCTGTGCCTGCGTCGCTACACGATGGAGCTGCGCCTGTCGGGGATCCGCGACGCGTGGCAGTCCCACAACCTGGCGTTCAACGACAAGCGCGATCTGCTGGTGGTGCCGAGCTTCAGCGCCAGAGAGACGGAGCAGCTGGTGAGCGATTGGCTAAATCAGCAGCAGGGAAAAGACCTGCCGACGGCGTTCCTTGTTGGTGGCGACTTTATGGCGGCGGGCACCATCAGCGCCTTACAAAACCACGGCCTGCGCGTGCCGCAGGACGTCTCGGTGATGAGCATCGACGGCTTTAACCTGGCGGCGATTCAGGATGTTCCATTAACGGCCGTGCATGTTCCCCGCGATGAGCTGGGAACGGAAGCGGTACACATGCTCCAGCAGCGGCTCATGCGCCCGGACGCGCCGGTGGGCACATTGCTGCTGAACGGCACGCTGGCCGTGCGGGAATCGGTACGGCGGATACGTCAGGGGAAACGACGCACCGCCGTGGAGCGGGAAGGGCTGTACGACAGCTAGACCATGCCCAGCGCGCGTTTGCCGTGGATGTTGAGATCGTTCACGGTAAAGCGGTCCTGCCAGGTTTTTTCATAATCCTCGCGCGGGAAGTCTCCCGGCGACGCGCCGGTCTCCAGCGCTTCCTTGACCTTCTTCGCATAGGCGAGGTTTTTCTCGCACATCGGTGCGGCGGGGATGTACATCACGTTGCCCCAGCCCTGCTGATCTTCCACTGGCGCGACGGAGTGGATCACATCGCAGTGCCACCACACCGAATCACCCGCCTCCAGCGCAGGAATGCTGGTCAGCGCCTCGATAAGCAGCGGGTGCCACTTCTCGGAAACCGGCAGCACGCGCCCCGGCGCCACGCCGCACAGCTCGTCCTCCGGCACGTCGTCCAGCAGCGGACGCAGCAGAATATAGGCCATTGCTTCCGGGATCGGCACCACGTGCAGCAGCCCCTGGCCGGGGATCATGTCCGACAGCGCCGTCCAGCCCTGGAAGGTGCGGAACACCGAGCATTTGGTGGTGTTATCGACGGTGTACTCTTCCACTTCGGTACGGTGCGCGGCGTTCCACGGATCGTATTTCTCGACGTTGCCGTCAAACACGCGGGCGAAAACCTGCTGGTATGCCGGCAGCAGCCAGCGCTCCAGCGCGCCGGAGTCGGTATGCGCGCCCAGCCCTTTCGAGGTGGTTCCCGGCGGACGGCGGCGGATACGATCCGGGTAAATCACGCTCACGTCCGGGTCGAACCACTGCTTGCCGTTGCTCTCGAACGTCCATAAGCGGTTCAGGAACGACTGCACCTGCGCCATCTCTTCGCTCTGACGCGCCTGCATTTGCGCCTGCGACCAGTAGATCGGGTAAATCTCCGGACGGGAGGCGGTCAGGGTGCCGAAGAAGTTATCGCCTGGCCCTTTGTACACCTCGTCAAACTTGTTCAGATCGAGGTAGTCGAGCATCGACTGATCCCACGCCAGCGCCTGCTCGCGCGGGAAGTGACCTTTAATCACCGCGCAGCCGCGGCGCTTAACGGCCTCGCGCTGTGCGTCGGTAATCGTGCCGTTTTTCACATCGTTAAACGGAATCACCGGCCAGACGGATTCACCTTTATTTTTAAGGGCGTTAATTTCCGCCACGCGGGTGGCAATGCTGTCGCTGAGCTTGTCGAACACCGCCTGCACGTCACCGATCTGCGCGCGTAACTCACGTTTCAACTGACGGATTGCCGCTTTGTGATCCGCCGGCAAGGTTTCACTGGTAAAGGTCATAACTGCCTCGCATCTTTCATTCGAAAGTAAAAGTGTCTACAAGTGATACTTTAAGTTAAAAATAAGTTAATGCAAGTTTAAAAACTTGACCTGCGCCACAGGACGGGAAAATGAGTGAGGGTGCCGGAGCAGGGCTCCGGCGAGAAGAGGATCAGGCGTCGAACGGGGAATGGTTGTCGAGCACGGCCTGAATGACGTTCAGCGCGCCCTGATGGTTGTTGTCATCGGTGCTGTAGCGGCTGATTTCTTTGATGCTCTCTGCCGCGTTGCCCATCGCAAAGGAATATTTCACCAGCTTCAGCATCTCGGCATCGTTGCCGCTGTCGCCAATGGCCACGCACTCTTGCGGAGAAATTTTCCAGCGCTTCAGCAGACGGCTGATGCCGTTCGCTTTGTGCAGGCCGGGGATAATCAAATCGACAAAGCCAAAGCCGCTGGTGACCGGCTTCATGATGCCGTCCAGGGAGACGTGGAGTTTATCCACCAGATTAGGAATATCGCTGTCCGGCAGGTTCAGGGAGAACTTAAACAGCACGTCGTCAATGTCGCGGTAATCGCTGATGCGCTTTAAGCGGTGGTAGTGCTTTGACATTAGCGCCACGAACGCGTCCGGCGCTTTATCGCTGACGTAGGCGCTCTCCAGCCCGCAGGCCACGAAGTTCAGCCCTTTGTCTTTCAGCAGTTCGCCAATCACGATCTGCGATTCATGGCGCGTCAGCTCGCCGTGAAAAATCTGCTCGCCGCGATCGAACACCAGCGCGCCGTTTTCCGCCACGAAGGAGATCCGATCTTTAAGCTCCGGAAAGAAGGAGATGAGCTGGTAATACTGGTTGCCGCTGGCGACAACAAATTCAATGTCGCGGGCTTTAAGCTGTTCAAACTGTGCCTGGAAGCGGTCACGATCGTACTGCTTGGCATCATCAAGGAAAGTTCCGTCCATATCGGTGACGATAACTTTAACGGTCATACTGTGCTCCTGGGTCACTGCGTTTTGAAACATTCTAATAACAAGGTGACGAGGAGCACAAATTTAATTTCGAATGAAAGTCAGAAAGCCGGGTGGCGGCTTCGCCTTACCCGGCCTACGGGGAGACTCTGTAGGCCCGGTAAGCGCAGCGCCACCGGGCGTTTTCTTACAGCGTATGCTCAGTACGGGCGATAATATCGTCCTGCGCATCCGGCGACAGGGCGGTGAAGAACGCCGAGTAACCCGCGACGCGCACTACCAGGTCGCGGTACTGGTCCGGGTGTTTCTTCGCCTCCAGCAGCGTTTCGCGCGAGACGATGTTGTACTGAATATGCCAGCCCTTATGCACCTCGAAGAAGGTGCGCAGCAGCACCATCAGCTTCTGGCGATCGCTGTCGTTTTCCAGCGTTGACGGGTTCAGCTTCTGGTTCAGCAGCACGCCGCCGAGAATCGCCTCGGTAGGCAGTTTACCCACGGAACCGATGACCGCCGTTGGACCCAGGTGGTCGGTACCTGAAGCCGGGCTGGCCCCTTCCGCCAGAGGGGTATGCGCCTTACGTCCGTCCGGCGTCGCCATCGTCGCCGCGCCAAACGGCACGTTCGCGGAGATGGAAGAGGTGCCCGCGTAGTAGTTACCGCCAATCGGGCCGCGGCCGTGGCGCGGGTTATGGTACTGCTTCAGCTCTTCAATGTAGGTCTGATAGGCGCGGGTCAGCAGCATATCCACGCTGTCGTCGTCGTTGCCGTACTTCGGCGCGCCGTTGATCAGGCGCTGACGCAGCTGCTCGTGGGTCAGGCCATCGAAATCATCGGCCAGCGCCGCCGCCAGCTGCTGCTGACCGATAGTGCCCTGTTCGAACACCAGCTTCTTCACCGCCGCCAGGCTGTTGCCGAGGTTGGCGATGCCCACCTGCAGGCCGGACACCCAGTCATACTTCGCGCCGCCCTGCTTGATGCTTTTCGCGCGCTCGATGCAGTCGTCCACCAGCGCCGAGCAGAGAATATCGTGGACGTTCTCCTCCAGCATAGTGTCCACGACGTACTCAATCTCGATGGATTTGCGGGTGTAGTAGCGGATCTGGGTATCCCACGCCGCCATCACCTCCTCGAAGTTATCGAAGTTACCGGCAGAGAGGGCTTTCTCCTGCGGCAGGAACACCTTGCCGCTGGTGGCGTCGCGGCCGCCTTCCAGCGCGGCGAGCATCACGCGGGCGAAGTTGATAAAGCTCATGCCGGTGCAGCGGTAGCCCCACTTGCCGCCCACCGCGGTTTCGATGCAGCCGATGGCCGCGTAGTCGTAGGCGTCGTCACGCTCAACGCCGAGCTTGATGAATTCCGGAATGACGATTTCATCGTTGTTGAACGCTGGCATCCCGAAGCCGCAGCGGATCACCTGCACGCAGGCGTCGAGGAAGTCGTTGCTCATGCCCGCGTGATAGCGCACGCTCAGGTTCGGCTGGGTGGAGCGCAGGCGACCGCAGGATTCCAGAATAGCGTACGAGAGCGGGTTCACCGCGTCCATCGGCTCACCGTTAACCAGCTTCTGGCCGCCGATGGTGACGTTCTGGTACAGCGGGCTACCGGCGGAAGCCTTCGAGTGCGAGCCGGAGCGGATCTTGTTCACTTCCAGCAATTTCAGCCAGCAGCTGTGCAGCAGCTCGATGGCGTGCTCGCGGTCCAGGCTCTGGTTCAGCTCCACGTCGCGGCGGTAGTACGGATAGAGATACTGGTCCATACGCGCGAAGGAGACGGAGTGGCCGTTGGACTCAATCTGCAGGATCAACTGAATGAAGTAGCACAGCTGCAGCGCCTGCCAGAAGGTTTTTGGCGGCTCGTGGGCGATTACGTCACAGTTTTCCGCCATTGCCAGCAGCTCGTCGCGGCGGCTTACGCGGGTTTCGGTGGAGGCCATTTCACGCGCCAGTTCGGCAAAGCGTTTGATGTGCAGGCTCACCGCTTCCAGCACGATATCGATCGCCTTCAGGAACTGGTCGCCGTGCAGGTCTTCCAGCACCGTCAGGTTGATGCGCGAGCGGCGCTCGGCCACTTTGGCGCGCAGGCCGTCGAGACCTTTCTCCAGCACCAGAGGGAAGTTCACCGCCAGGTGCGCGTCGCCGGAGGTCATGTTGCCTTCGGCTTTGATGATGCCGGTTTCCAGCAGGCCTTTCTGCTCGTCGGTGAACATGCCGTAGCAGCGATCCTGCACCGTCTGGCCGCGCCACCATGGGCAGATCTCATGCAGCACGCGCTTGTTCTCTTCGCTCACCGCAAAGCCCGCGCCCGGACGGTCCGCCAGGTCGTCAATCTCTTTCTCAATCCAGGAGACGGTATATTCCGGGAAGATCGGCGCGGCGCGCACTTCGCTTGCCTGGTTCCCGATGATCAGCTCATCGTGCTTGATCCAGATGGTACGCTTGGCCAGGTGATGCGCCAGCGCCAGGGCGCGGCGCACCGGGATCGGCTTGTCCATGTGCTGCTGGTACATTTCGGTGTAATGCTGGGCGCGCTCGGTACAGACCGGCGGCTTAACGATATGTACCAGCGCCGTTTTGTGCGCCTTAATGCGCTCGCTGAGGGTATTGAGATTCAGGGTTGTCATAAGTTTATCCTCGTAAGGTCGCGGTTAACCCTTTCTGGCAGGCGTACTGCTGCGCGAAGTCCAGCAGGGCAGGGTTATCCAGCGGTTTGTCAGGGGCAGAGTAGGGTTGGCCGAGCAGGGTGTATTTGTTCATGCCCAGCGTGTGATACGGCAGAAAATGAATATCGTCGACGCCGAGTTCATCGGCAGCGAAGTTGGTAATGGCGGTGATGGAGGCTTCATCCGCGTTGAAGCCCTGGATCAGCGGCACGCGGATGGTGATCGTTTTCCCGGCGGCGGCCAGGCGTTTCAGGTTGTCCAGGATGCGCTTAGCCGAACCGTCCGTCCACTGCTTGAAAACGTCACCGTCGACGTGCTTCAGGTCGGCGAGGAACAGATCGACGTACGGTAATGACGGCTCGATATAGTGCCACGGCACGTGAAGGCAGGTCTCGACGGCGGTGTGGATACCCTGTTCGTGGCTGGCCTTGAACAGGGCGTGCGCCAGCTCCGGGTTCATAAACGGCTCGCCGCCGGAGAGGGTGATCCCGCCGCCGCTGCGGTCATAAAAAGGTTTATCGCGCAGTACGGTCGCCATGATCTCTTCGACCTGCTGTTCTTCGCCGCAAACGGTCAGCGCCTGCGTCGGGCAGCAGTCGGTGAGGGCATCAAGCGTCTCTTCACTCAGCTTTTCGCGGTGGATGACCAGGCCATTCAGCGCGCGTTCGATACAGCCCGGTGCCGCCTGCTGGCACAGGTCGCAGCCGTCCAGGCACAAACGCGCATCAAACAGCACGTCCCGGCTGCGGGAGCGGCTTTCCGGGTTCTGGCACCAGCGACAGCCCAGCGAGCAGCCTTTCAGGAACACCACGGTACGGATACCGGGGCCGTCGTGGGTAGAGTAACGCTGAATATTGAAGATCATGTTTTCCGCCTCTCATCTTGCATATGAAGATTAAATTACTTTCGAATGAAAGTTATCTTGATACAGGTCAACTCTTGAGCAGGTTTTGTCGTGATAGGGTAAGTGCAGGCTAATTTTGAGGGTGACATCATGGAACTTTATCTCGACACATCTGACGTTGCGGCAGTCAAAAAGCTGGCGCGAATCTTCCCGCTGGCGGGCGTGACCACCAACCCAAGCATCGTTGCGGCCGGTAAAACGCCGCTCGACAAACTGCTGCCCGCGCTGCACGACGCGCTGGGCGGTAAAGGCCGTCTGTTCGCGCAGGTGATGGCGACCACCGCCGAAGGGATGGTGGAAGACGCGCGTAAGCTGCGCGCCATCATTAACGATCTGGTGGTGAAAGTGCCGGTGACCGCAGAAGGGCTGGCGGCGATCAAGATGCTGAAGGCGGAAGGGATCCCGACCCTGGGCACGGCGGTCTACGGTGCCGCGCAGGGAATGCTCTCCGCGCTGGCGGGGGCGGAGTATGTGGCCCCTTACGTTAACCGCGTGGACGCGCAGGGCGGGGACGGGATTCAGACCGTAATTGAGCTGCAACAGCTGCTGACGCTGCACGCGCCGCAGTCAAAGGTGCTGGCCGCGAGCTTTAAAACCCCGCGTCAGGCGCTGGACTGCCTGCTGGCAGGCTGCGAGTCCATCACGCTGCCGCTGGACGTGGCGCAGCAGTTTATTACCTCTCCGGCGGTAGACGCAGCGATTGTGAAGTTTGAGCAGGACTGGCAGGGGGCGTTTGGACGGACGTCCATCTGACGCGGCTGCCGGGTGGCGCTGATGCTTACCCGGCCTACGTTCGAGCCGTTGTAGGTCGGGTAAGGCTAAGCCGCCACCCGACTTTTTTACTGGCTACACACTTCACACCCCGGGTTACGCATCAGCTTCATCTCGCGGAACTGGCCGGTCATCGCGTCATACATCACGATTTTCCCCGCTGCCGGCGTGCCGTAATTCGCCAGCACCTTGATCGCTTCCATTGCCTGCAATGAACCAATCACGCCGACGAGCGGCGCCATCACGCCCGCCTCAACGCAGGTCAGCGCATTCTCGCCAAACAGACGGCTCAGGCAGCGGTAGCAGGGTTCACCCTCGGCGTACGTGAAGACGCTGATTTGCCCCTCCATGCGGATCGCCGCCCCGGAAACCAGCGGCGTTTTATGAGCAAAACAGCCCGCGTTGAGCTGATTACGGACGGTGACGTTATCGGTGCAGTCCAGGACCAGATCGTGCCGGGCAATCTGCGCGGAGAGCGCGTCGTCATCCAGCATTGCGTCAATCAGCGTGAACTGAACGTGGGGGTTGATACGCGCCAGCGCAGCCCTGGCGGATTCCACTTTCGGCTGGCCCACCGTCGCGTCGCTGTGCAGCGTCTGGCGCTGCAGGTTGGACACCGATACGGTATCGAAATCCAGCAGCGTCATGCTTCCTACGCCCGCCGCGGCAAGGTACTGCGCGGCGGCGCAGCCCAGTCCGCCCAGCCCGACGACCAGCACGCTGGCCGCCTTGAGCGCTTCCTGACCTTCGAAATCAAACCCGCGCAGCACAATTTGGCGGTTGTAGCGCATCATCTCCGGGTCGCTCAGCTCCACCGTCATGTCAGCCTCCGAACAGGTGGTTAAAGCGCTCGACCTCAACCCATTCGCCGGCTTCCACGTTGCCGCGCTCGCGCTCCAGCACGATGAAGCAGTTGCCCAGACTGAAGGAGCTGAAAATGTGCGAGCCCTGATGTCCGGTGGTGCTCACTTCGAGCTCGCCGTCCGCACCGCGGGTCAGAATGCCGCGCTGGAAATCGAGACGGCCCGGTGATTTTTTCAACCGCGTGGCGGCACGCACGCGCAGGCGTTCCGGCAGCGGGCTGGCCTTGTTGCCGGAAAGCTTCGCCAGCAGCGGGATCGCCAGCTGGTAGAAGGTGAGTGCCGCCGAGACCGGGTTACCCGGCAGGCCGCAGAACCAGCTGTGTGGAAGCTTGCCAAACGCGAACGGCTTGCCCGGCTTGATCGCCAGCTTCCAGAAGGCGATTTCGCCCAGCTCTTCAAGAAGGGTTTTGGTGTAATCCGCTTCGCCCACGGAGACGCCGCCGGAGCTGATGACCACGTCGGCGGATTTATCCGCCTCGATAAACGCCGCGCGCAGTTTTTCCGGGTCGTCAGGAATGATGCCGAGGTTAATCACCTCGCAGCCCAGCTGCTCCAGCATCAGGTGTACCGCCAGTCGGTTGGTGTCGTAAATCTGGCCGTCCTGCAGCGGCTGGCCCGGAAGCTGCAGCTCGTCGCCGGTGGAGAAAACGGCGACGCGCACTTTGCGGATAACGTCAACTTTCGCGATGCCGAGCGAGGCCAGCACCGGCAGCTCCGCCACCGTCAGCCTTTGCCCGGCGGCAAAAACGGTCGCGCCGAGGGTGATGTCTTCGCCCGTGCGGCGGATGTTCTGGCCCGCTTTGACGCTGGCGGTAAAACGCACGCCGTCGTCGGTCTGTTCGGTCTCTTCCTGCATGACGACAGCGTCGCAGCCAGCCGGAACCGGCGCGCCGGTCATGATGCGCACGCAGGTGCCCGCAGGCCATTCGCCGCTAAACGGCTGACCCGCTAAGGCTTTACCCGCCACCGGCAGGGCGTTACCCGTCTGGAGATCCGCCAGGCGTACCGCGTAACCGTCCATCGCGGAGTTATCAAACCCCGGCACGTTGAGCGGGGAGACGATATCGCGTGCGGCAATACGGCCAAAACAGCGCACGAGGGGCAGCGTCTCAACGTCATGCAGCGGGGAAACTCGGTCAAGCATCTGCGTGAGTGCCGTCTCAAGCGGCATCAGTCCGGCGGTAAAATCCATGGTGGGCTCCTGCGGAGTAACAACGAAAGCG
>ERZ773210.903-NODE-903-length-32323-cov-12.425685_pt1 | contig 32323 bp, 25 predicted proteins | sample MGYA00580528_ERZ773210 | MGnify/ENA primary metagenome ERZ773210 (study PRJEB29015, sample SAMEA2737769) | human gut metagenome | biome: human gut; feature: human-associated habitat; material: faeces | place: China | collected 2012 ...
AGCTGCCGCACCTCGCTCGCCGTATCGGCACTTAGAATTATGCGGTATTGCCTATTGAATTTCCAGCGGCTCAAACGCCTCCGCCGGGTCGGCATCAACAGCCTCAAGATTCCTCGTCAGCTGGTCGAGCACCTTATAAAATGTCGCTAAATCGTCTGGGTCTATCCCCTCGTCGGCGCGGCGCTCTACGTCGGCCACAACAGCTCCCACGCGGGCGGCGCGGTCATGGCCTGCGTTGGTCAGCAGGTAGAGGGCATTGTACTTGCCGCTCTCGGCGCGCTTTTCCACTAGGCCGCTGCGCACCAGTTCTGCCAGCACGCGGGAGATCATGGCCGGGTCCAGACCGCACCGTTCTGTCAGCTCCGAAAAGTGCAGGCCCTCCGACGCGGCGGCCAGCCGGCAGAGCACCAGCGTGTGCCCGGCCTTCAGCTCAATGCGGCTCATGCCGCTCGCCTTGATGCGCTGGATGACCTTTTGCAGCCGGGCCAGCGAGATGGACAGCCGGATAAAACGGTCATTCATATCAATCTTCCTTCAGTTCGCCGCGGGAGGCCGCCTTCAGGTAGGCAAAGATGAAGCCGTCCAGGTCGCCGTCCATGACAGCCTGTACGTTGCTGCTCTCGTAGCCGGTGCGGTTGTCCTTGACCAGCGTGTAGGGCATAAAGACGTAGCTGCGGATCTGGTGGCCCCAGGCGATCTCATTCTGCACGCCCTTGATGTCGTCGATCTTGTCCTTGTGCTGCTGCAAAGCGATCTGGTACAGCTTAGCCTTCATCATCTCCATGGCGTACTCGCGGTTCTGCAGCTGGCTGCGCTGGGTCTGGCAGCTCGTCACGATGCCGGTGGGCTTGTGGATCAGGCGGACGGCGGAGGACGTCTTGTTGATGTGCTGGCCGCCTGCGCCGGAGGAGCGGTAGACCTGCATCTCGATGTCGGCGGGGTTGATTTCAATGTTGATGTTGTTGTCCAGCTCGGGCATGACCTCAAGGCTGGAGAAGCTGGTCTGACGGCGGGCGTTGGCGTCAAACGGGCTGATGCGCACCAGACGGTGGACGCCGTGCTCGCTCTTGAGCATGCCGTAGGCGTTGGGGCCCTTGACCATCATCGACGCGGACTTGATGCCGGCCTCGTCGCCGTCCAGCACGTCGAGCACCTCGACGCTGTAGCCGTGGGCCTCGGCCCAGCGGGTGTACATGCGGTAGAGCATCTCGGCCCAGTCCTGGGCCTCGGTGCCGCCGGTACCGGCGTGGAAGGTCAGGATGGCGTTGTTGTGGTCGTACTCGCCGTTGAGCATCGTCATGAGCTGCAGCTCGTCGATGGACTTCTCGACGCCGTTGACGGCCTCCTCACCCTCGGCGGCCAGGGACGGGTCGTTCTCCTCCTCTATCATGAGCAGCAGCGTCTCGGCCTCCTCATACTGGGTGGACAGCTTGCCAAAGCGCTCGAGCTTGTTCTTGACCTCGCCCATCTCGCTGATGACCTTCTGGCTGCGGGCCTGGTCATCGTAGAAGCCGGGCATCGTCATCTGGTGCTCCAGCTCGGCCAGGCGCTTTTCGCTGGCCTCGATGGACAATGCGTCGCGCAGGTCATCCACGGCGGTCTTCATGCCGCCGAGCTTTGCTTTCAGTTCGTCAATCGTAATCATATATCGTTTCCCTCGTCACACATAAGTTGGCATAAAATTACATAGTACCATTATAAGCGAATTGGCGGGCGTTGTAAAGAGGGGAAATCATATATAATGAAGGTTCGTAGGGAGGGGTCTTGACCCCTCCGGGCCGTTATCGGCAGCGGCGAGGTTTCCGGGCAGCATATATGCCGCCCCTACGGACCTTCCGCAGGCTTGTAGGGAACGCATATATGCGTCCCGGGGCAGTCTGCGACAGCCGTCAGGTTCCGCGGAGGGGTCAAGACCCCTCCCTACAACTCCGCTGTAAAAGCCCGTTTTTCCTTTTATCTTGTAAAGTTTTTATGTTTTCTTTGCATTTATCCATTTGATGCGGTATAATGGCCTTATGTTACGGAAAGGATACCACACATGACACGTTACACAGGAAACCATTGCCCTGTCTGTGAACAGGCATTTACCGACGAGGATGACATCGTCGTCTGCCCCGACTGCGGCACGCCCTACCACCGGGCCTGCTGGCAGAAGGTCGGGGCCTGTATGCACAAGTCGGAGCACGCCGCCGGGTTTGAATGGCAGCCCGAGTTCGGTCCCGAGGCCGAAAAAGCCGCGCACGAGGCCACCTGCCCGAACTGCGGCACCCACAACCAGCCGGGCGCGGCGCAGTGCAGCCACTGCGGCTGTCCCCTGCCGAAGGACAACGGCCCCCGACCCGACCCGAAGGACGAGGACGCGCAGGTGCCGATCTACGCCCGCGACCCGTCCACCGTGCATAAGCCCGACGACAGCCGCACGGCCCCCGGCCCCCGCATCGACACCTACACCGCCGACGACAACGGCGGCATCTGCCGCCGCGAGATCGGCCCCGAGGATACCATCGACGGCATCAAGGCCAAGGACTGGGCCGCCTACGTGGGCCGCAGCCCGATGTATTACTTGATGCAGTTTTTCCGCATGAGCATCACGAAGCAGAAGGTCACAGTCTGCTTGTCGGCATTCCTGTTCGGGCCTGCCTATCTGCTTTACCGCAAGATGTGGAAGGAGGGTCTGCTGACAGCCCTGCTGTCCATCGCTTTGAGCGTGCCGTCGCTCATCGCCATTGTGGCGACCTTCAACCCGTCGCTGTTCGGCAGTATGCCGCTGCATTGGGTGCCCGTGGCCGCCGACGTCTGTGCCATTGCGGACTGGATCGTCAGGATTTTGCTGGGGCTTTTCTCGGTCTGGCTGTACCGCAACGCCTCAAAGAAAAATATTGATAAAATCTACAGCGAATACCCCGAGGGCGACGCCCGCACCGATGCCCTGCTGCAAAAGGGCGGCACCAGCATCTGGGCGGCGCTGCTCTACTTTGGCATCGTGCTGCTGCTCTCCTCGCTGGTCATCAATCTGGCCGGGCCGGGCTTTGTTCAGTACGCCATGGCCATGGCCGGGTATTAAGGCAACACCACACCCCAACGCAGGGTGTTTAATTTAGGAGGAAACTATGAAAACTGCACTGGTGATTATGGCCGCCGGTATCGGCTCCCGCTTCGGCGGCGGCATCAAACAGCTGGCTGCCGTCGGTCCCAACGGCGAGATCATCATGGACTATTCCATTCATGACGCCATCGAGGCCGGTTTTGACAAGATCGTCTTTATCATCCGCCACGACATTGAGGAGGCGTTTAAAGAGGCCATCGGTGACCGCATTGAGAAGATCTGCGCCGGGCTGGGCGTTGAGATCGACTATGCGTTCCAGGCACTCGAGAACGTGCCGGAGGGCTTCTCCGTGCCAGAGGGCCGCTCCAAGCCCTGGGGCACCGGCCAGGCCGTGCTGGCCTGCAAGGGCATTATTAAAGAGCCGTTCGCCGTCATCAACGCCGACGACTACTACGGCAAGGAGGCGTTCGTCCGGCTGCACGACTTCCTGCAGGGCTACACGCCCGACAAGCCGGGCGACCTTGCCATGGCGGGCTTTGTGCTGAAAAACACCCTGAGCGACAACGGCGCGGTCACCCGCGGCATCTGCCAGATGAACGACGCCCACTACCTGACCGGCGTGCTGGAGACCGGCGGCATTGAAAAGACCGCCGACGGCGCAGCCGCAGGCGGCAAAAGCATCGACATCGACAGCCTTGTTTCGATGAACATGTGGGCGCTGACCCCCGAGTTCGTGGATCTGCTGGAATCCGGCTTTGTGGAGTTCTTCGAGAAGGCCGCCCCCGCCAACCCGCTGAAGGCCGAGTACCTGCTGCCCATCTACATTGATGAACTGCTGCACGCCGACAAGGTCAGCGTCAAGGTGCTGCCCACCCACGACAAGTGGTTCGGCGTCACCTACGCCGAGGACAAGCAGACCGTCATTGACAGCTTTGCCCGGCTCGTCGCCGACGGCGTGTACAAGAAGGATCTGTTCAGCGATCTGAAGAAGTAAAACAGCCAAAAACGCCCCGCTGCGGCAGGTCCTGACGGACAGCACAGCGGGGCTTCGCTTTTGGTTGAAAATTGCAAAAGACTGGCACACAACGCTATGGAAAGCGGAGGCAAAACGCGGTATGGTTACTATAACAGAAGCAGAATCACACCGCATACACCGTTACAGGAGGGCAATCATGGCAAAGAATGAATTTGACATCACATCCCTGACCCCGGAGCAGCGCGACGCACGCCTGGCGCTGGACGTGGAGCGTCTGCTGCGCTTTGGCCGCAAGCACAAGCTCATCAAAGATCTGGACATTCTGGTGGCGCGCAACACCCTGCTGGATCTGCTGGCCCTGGCCGCCCCCAGCGAGGCCAAGCCCCCGAAGGAGGACCCCGAGACCCCCGCTGCCCTGCTGGACGAGATGGTCGAGCTGGCCGCGCAGAAGGAGCTGTTCGACGGCGCGGTCAACCAGTACCGCATCAACTTTGAGACCCGCCTGATGGGCGCCCTGATGCCCCGCGAGAGCGAGGTCTGCAAGAAGTTCCGCAAGCTCTACGTCAAGCAGGGCGCCAAGGCCGCTACCGACTGGTTCTATCAGCTCTGCGTCGACACGAACTACATCCGCACCGCGCAGATCGCCAAGAACATCCAGTGGAACACCGCCACCCCCTACGGCGAGCTGGAGATCACCATCAACCTGACGAAGCCCGAGAAGGACCCCAAGACGATTGCCCTCGAGCGCCTGCAGCCCAAATCCGGCTACCCCGCCTGCATGCTCTGCAAGGAGAACATCGGCTACGCGGGCCGCATCAACTTCCCGGCGCGCCAGACCCACCGCATTGTGCCCATCACGCTGGCGGGTGAGCAGTTCTATCTGCAGTACAGCCCCTACGCCTACTTCCATGAGCACTGCATCATGCTGCACGAGCAGCACAAGCCGATGGAGATGAACAAGCAGACGCTGGCGGAAATTTTCGACTTCGTCGGACAGTTCCCCCACTACACCTGCGGCTCCAACGCCGACCTGCCCATCGTCGGCGGCAGCATCCTGAGCCACAGCCACTTCCAGGGCGGGCGGTATGTTTTCCCGATGCAGAAGGCTGACATCGCCGTGCCGATGACCGACATCCGCTACCCCGGCGTCAAGGCGGGCATCCTGAACTGGCCTGTCTCCGCCGTGCGTCTGGTGGGCCGCAGCAGCCAGCAGATGCAGAATGTTGCCAACAACATCCTGTCCGCCTGGCGCAGCTACACCGACGAGAGCGTCGGCATCCTGGCCGAGACCGACGGCACGCCCCACAACACCGTGACGCCGATCCTGCACTACGACGAGACCGAGGGCTACATCCTTGACCTGGCCCTGCGCAACAACCGCACGAGCGAGGAGTACCCCGACGGCATCTTCCACCCGCACAGGGAATACCACAACATTAAAAAGGAAAACATCGGCCTGATCGAGGTCATGGGTCTGGCTATCCTGCCCGCCCGCCTGAAGGATCAGGGAGCGCAGATCGCGGAAATTCTGGCCGGGCAGCGCCCGAACACCAGCCGCGAGGCGGGCGACACGCTGGCCGTCCATGCCGACTGGATCGACGAGCTGATTGCAAAGTACGGCACCCACATGAAGCCGCAGGACGCCAACAAGGCCGTCAAGGCCGAGATCGGCACCGTGTTCAGCCATGTTTTGGAGAATGCCGGTGTCTTTAAGCAGGACGCCGCCGGTCAGGCCGCCTTTGTCAGGTTCATGCAGAGCGTGGGCTTTAAGAAGGCGTAAAATCGCATAAGAAGCAGGGACACCGACCCGCAAGGGCCGGTGTCCCTGTTTTTGCTGTTGTCTTGTAGGGGCCGGGCATGCCCGGCCCGCAGCCTTCCGGGAGACAGCCGTTTGCCGTACACATCCCGCGGAGCGGTCAAGACCGCTCCCTACAAAGCACCCGTTATCGTCATCCTGTAGGGAGGGGTCTTGACCCCTCCGTGCGGCTTTCCCGCAAGCGCCTGTTTGCCTTACGCGCGCGGGCCGGGCATGCCCGGCCCCTACCACGCTGCGTTCTCTTGATACCCGCACTCCCACAGCACGCCCCAATCCAGCTCCTCATCTATCCCGGCTTCATACCGTGCCAGATTTACATCAATGACCCGCTGCTTCACATTCACGCAGCAGAGCAGTGTAAAGCTGACTGCTGCCGCAAAAATGGCGAGCTTCGCCGCCGGGATCGGCTTGAACACCCGCACCAGCGCCAGCACCGCACAGACGGCCAGCACGAACAGGCACCATGCCGCCGTGAACCGCCGAGGCGTCAGGGCGCAGAGCGTCACATAGACAGCCAGCTTGCCCGCTGCCAGCGCGGCAAAAGCCACGCCGAACCCGCAGAACACGGTGGCCAACGCTTTGGGCAGCGGCGCACGGCCAAAGAACTGTATGCCCGCCAGCACCGCAAAATTGAGCAGCAGGATTTTCAGCAGCTCCCAAAAGCCGTTCACCGCAAAAGCGGCGGTGTCCGGTGCGTCCAGCCCCAGCGGAGCAGCGGCGAGCCACTCCCCTGCCTGCACGGCAAAGAACAACGCATAGACGCCGCACAGCGCCATTACAGCCGCCACCGCCGTAGTGCGCGGCACAATGCGGCAGTTTTCCAGCACAGCGGCACACTGCTGCGCCGTGGTGGGCGGGGCTTTGCGGCGCAGGGAGCCGCCCACCAGTCCGTACAGCCACGCACCCACCGGGAGTGAGAGCAGGATATACATCAGCTGGTCAATGAATCTCACATTGTTCAGCAGCCTGCCCCACCAGTCGGACACCTGCTGCCCCAGCGCGGCAAAGTTCGCATCGGCTGCTGCCAGCAGCCCCCATGCCACACCGCACAGTGCCAGCGTCACCGCTGCGGTAACGATGAGGTGCAGAACTTTTCGTGTCCCCGTGCGGTCCTGCAGATGGGTGCGCAGCGCAGCAAAGACGGTACGCGCCCGCAGGAAGAAATTTCCGAACGGCAGGAGGACAAATCCGGCCAGCGCATCCAGCGGGGCCAGACTGCCGCTCTGCCCCTGCGCCAGCATCCCGCACCGTGCCAGCACATACCAGACGGCGAACAGATGCCATGCCGGCCACTGCCAGTCTCCCAGCGGCCCCGGCTGGTAGCCGTACAGCGGGTACGCCACGGCCAGCGCCATCCAGCATACGGCCCAGAGCGGCGTTTCCTTAGCGGCGGTGCGGTGCGCGGCGCGGGCGGCACAGTCCACATACACAATGAACAGCGCCGCAAAAACCGGCATTCCCCAACCCGGATATGACTGCGGAAACATCACCCCGCGCAGATAAAAATACGCCAGCGGGTACATTAAAACAGCATACAGCATACCATCACCTCAACGTAGGGGCCGGACAAGTCCGGCCCGGCAGTATAAAACAAACGTTTGCCTGCGGGAAGGCCGCGGGCCGGGCATGCCCGGCCCCTACCGATTCTCGTTTGGCACAAACTCCAGAATGTCCCCCGGCTGGCAATCCAGCGCCCGGCAGAGAGCCTCCAGCGTCGAAAACCGCACAGCCTTGGCCTTGTTATTTTTCAGGATGGACAGATTTGCCGGCGTGATGCCGATCTCCTCGGCCAACTCGCCCGCGCCTTTGTGGCGGCGCGCCATCATCACATCCAGATTGACCACAATGGGCATCGTGCCGCCTCCTTAAATCGTGTAGTCAAGCTCGTCCTTCATGTGGACGGCCTGGGTAAAGGCGTTTTTCAGCACCCGGACAATGAGCGCCATGAACGCCGCGGCCACGCCCAGAAACGCAAACGGCAGATAGATGTACGCCGCGGCCAGGCAGACCGCTGCCGCCCCCGCACAGCACCAGCTGATGCGCCGCAGGGCCGTCACGTTGGCGGGCACAAAGACCGCGCCCGCCTCGATGCGGCGCAGGAATTTGTACAGACTGACCAGCATGACGAACGCCAGCACCGCGCAGACGTACCCCATGCCCAGCAGCACCGGGCCGCTGGCGGGCGGCAGGGCGTTGGCGGATACCATCCAACGGGTCAGCCACGGGCCGCTTACCGTCATGATGCCGCAGCCCGCTATTGTCCCCGCCACAACGACGCGGGTCAGAATGATGCTTTTCTGGTCGCTCCAGGTAAATTTCATTTGTATACCTCCTGATTGCGTGCCCGAACGGTTTCGGATCGCCGCAAGGCTCTCCCCCATGGTTCGTGATGCTTGCAGTATACCACGTCGTATATCGTTTTGCAAGTATTTTTTATCGTTTTTCGATAATTTTGTAAAGTCTGATGGAAACATTTGCACCGCGCCGCAAAATGGTGTATCATAGCAGTGTATATCATCAAGTTTAAGAGGTGTACCGCATGAAATTACCTGTCCTGCTGGCCGCCGCGGCGCTGGCCATTTGCCTGACCGGGTGCAGCCATGCCCAGACGGACGCCACACCGTCCGCCACTTCCGAGACTGCCGGAGCCGCCGCCACAGCGACGCCCGCAGCCACGCCTGTCACGTCGGCAGAGCCTGTCTGTGCCGAGGTCGGCACCATCCTGCCCGAGACCGCCGACGCAGGCCGCAGCTATGTTGATGAGACGCTTTTCATCGGTGATTCAAACACGGCACGCTACCTGCTGTACGCCAACGAGACCGGCACGGCATTCACAAGCCTGAACAACAACATCGGTGTTGTCAGCATGGGCGTGGGGTCGATCACCTCCCTGAAATGCGAAAAGTTCAAGGGCTCATCCGCGATGTACACCGTACCGGACGCTGTGGCCATGCTCAAGCCCAAGCGCATCATCATCTGCTACGGCACCAACAACCTGTCCGGCTCGTCGACGGACGCGACGAACTACATAAAGACCTATCTGCAAGGGTTGCAGGCCATCCAGACCGCGTGGCCCTACTGTGACATCATCGTCAGCGCCATTCCCCCGCTGGACCGGCAGCGCGAAAACACGAACCTGACGATGACCCAGGTCGATGCCTACAACGCCGCGCTCGTGCAGATGTGCGAGGAAAACGGCTTTAAGTTTTTGAACAGCGCCGAGGTCCTGCGCGACGATGCCACAGGCTGGGCTAAAAAGGACTACACGCTGTCCGACGGCGTGCACCTCTCGAAGGAGGCCGTTACCGCGTATTTTACCTACGTGCGCACCCATGCTTATGCCGCCGAGGACCGCCGCCCGCAGCCGCTGGGCACGATCCCGACACCGGACGGCGTGCCCGCGAACCTTATCAACAAGGACCCCATCGCCGTGCGCGGCGCGAAGGTCCCGCTGGAATTTGTTGCTGCAAACGGCGGCAAGCTGTCCGGCACAACGAGCCAGCTCGTCAAAAAGGGCGGCACGGCGGCAGCTGTGACTGCAGTGCCTGACGAGGGCTTTGTCTTTGCGGGCTGGACGGCCAGCTCCGGCGGCAGCTACAGCAGCGCGACGATCAGCTTCACGATGCCCCAGAACGCCGATGCGGGCGGCGTCGTGCTGACAGCCAATTTCAAGGCTGACGCCCATGAACACAACTATGCGGAGATCGAGGATACACGGGTGAACCCGACCTGCACCAACAACGGCTCGGCCAAGTACAAGTGCACGATCTGCGGCGAAGTCATCGAGAAGGAGCTGCCCGCCCTCGGCCATGACTGGGATGGTGGGGTCGTCAGCAACGGCGTCATCACCTTTGCCTGCCGCCGTGAGGGCTGCGGCGAGACCCGCACCGAGGCCGTGCAGGCGACCCCGACGCCGTCGCCCTCGCCGGTGCCGACACCGACAGCCACGCCCGAGCAGCACGTCCACAATTTCCAGCTCGTCAGCGATACCGCGACCTGCGCCGCGGACGGCGTAAAGACCTACCAGTGCAGCTGCGGTGAGCAGATGACCGACCCATCCCCCGCCACCGGCAACCACAGCTGGCAGCTGACCGGCCACACCGACCCGCAGGTCGGCGCGGACGGCAGCAACGTTTACACCTGCCCGGTCTGCGGTCAGACGATGACCGAGACCCTCCCGGCCCTGCCGGCGCCCGACCCGGAGCCGGAGCCTGCACCCGAGCCCACTGTGCCGGAGGAGCCGGCCCCCGCCGCGGAGCCGACCGACGACCCGGAAATTACCGAATAAGCCACACCTGCCGCGGGCGCATTCTATATGCGCCCGCAGACAGGCGTTTTCCGTAAGGCTGCGGGCCGGGCATGCCCGGCCCCTACCGCGATATTTCCCATGCAAAAATCATCAAAACGAAAGAGGTTCCCATGTCCGAAGCTGCCACCAACCCGCGCCCCAAAAACAGCACCCTGATCCGCCGTTTTCTGCCGTATATGGCCAAGTACCGCGGCGTACTGGCCTTTGATTTGTTCTGCGCCGCGCTGACGACGCTCTGCGACATCGCCCTGCCCTCCATCATGCGCACACTGACGAACACCGTCTCCGCCGCCGCGCTGACCGTTGACACCGTGCTGCGGCTGGCTGCGCTCTACTTTGTGCTGCGCATCATCGATGGTGCGGCAAGCTACTTTATGTCCGGCATCGGGCACATCATGGGCGTACACATCGAGACCGACATGCGCCGCGACGCCTTCGACCACCTGCTGCGACTCGACCACACCTACTACAACAACACGAAAGTCGGCCAGATCATGGGCCGCATCACCAACGACCTGTTCGATGTGACCGAGTTTGCCCACCACTGCCCGGAGGAGTTCTTCATTGCAGGAATAAAGATCGCAGCATCGTTTGTTATTCTCTGCCAAGCCAGCGTGCCGCTGACGCTCGTCGTCTTTGCCTGCGTGCCGCTGATGGGCGTGGTCTCGGTCAAGCTCAACCGCAAGCTGCGGGAGCGGTTCCGCCAGCAGCGCTTTCAGATCGGTGAGCTGAACGCCACGATCGAGGACAGCCTGCTGGGGCAGCGCGTCGTCAAGGCGTTTGCCGCCGAGGACATGGAGCGCGAGAAGTTCGCGCAGGGCAACCGGGATTTTGAACAGATCAAGACCTTAAGCTACCACGCCATGGCGGCATTCAACACGTCCACGCGGCTTTTTGACGGTCTGATGTACTTTGTTGTCATTCTGGCGGGCGGATTGTCCCTTGTGTACGGGGCCATCAGCGCGGGCGACCTTGTCGCGTATGTGCTGTATGTCTCGACGCTGATCGCGACCATCCGCCGTATCGTCGAATTTGCCGAGCAGTTCCAGCGCGGCATGACTGGCATCGAGCGCTTTGCCGAGATCATGGATACGCCCGTCACCATCACCGATGCCCCCGACGCGAAGCCGCTGGTCGTGAAGGACGGCGGCATCGACTTTGACGACGTCAGCTTTGAGTACCCCGACGACCACAACAAGGTCCTGCGCCACGTTGATCTGCATATCCGCCCGGGCGAGAATGTCGCGCTCGTCGGGCCTTCCGGCGGCGGCAAGACGACGCTGTGCAACCTGATCCCCCGCTTCTATGATGTGACGGGCGGCAAGATCCTGATTGACGGCCAGGACGTGCGCGGCGTGACGCTGCACAGCCTGCGCGGGGCCATCGGCGTCGTGCAGCAGGACGTTTACCTGTTCAGCGGCACGGTGGCGGAGAACATCGCCTATGGACGCCCCGGCGCGACCCGCGCCGAAATTGAGGAGGCTGCCCGCCTGGCCGGAGCCGATGCCTTTGTCCGCGCTTTGAAGGACGGCTACGACACCTACGTCGGTGAGCGCGGCGTCAAGCTGTCCGGCGGGCAGAAGCAGCGTTTGGCGATTGCCCGCGTCTTTTTGAAGAACCCGCGCATCCTGCTGCTGGACGAGGCCACAAGTGCCCTGGACAACGAGAGCGAGATTTTGGTGGGCCAGAGCCTTGACAAGCTGGCAAAGGGCCGCACGACCCTGACGATTGCCCACCGCCTGACGACGATCAAAAATGCGGACCGCATTCTGGTGCTGGGCCGCGACGGCATCGAGGAGGAGGGCAGCCACGACGAGCTGCTGGCGAAGCAGGGCGTATATTACCGGCTGTGGAACGGACTGGTGAGCGGGGAAACGCTGTAACCCGCGCCAAAGGCTTCTCCCCCGGGGGAGAAGCTGTCCGCGAAGCGGACTGATGAGGGGAGAGTCTGCCGTACCTTCCCGTTCACGGGATACCCCCGCAAGCCTCCCCCCTCATCCGCCCTCGGACGGGGCCTCGGCCACCTTCCCCCTAGGGGGAAGGCTTTTTTATTTGTTTCATCATTCTCCTCATATTCAGCCCGCAGGTCATCAGATTCGACACGGCCATGACCCCCAGGAACCCCATCATGCCGTACTGCGGCACGACAAGCCAAATCGCCGCAATGCGGAACACCGAGTCAAACAGCGAATATCGGAATGTTGCAAGCTGCTCCCCCAGACCCTTTAACACGCCGTCCACCATACTCTCCAGATACATAAACGGCGCGACGAAGCCCAAAAGCTGCACATACCGCCCAACCTTGGCATCCCGGTAGATGAACCCGGCCAGCGGCGCACCGAGCAGCACAAACCCGGCCCCCGCCGCCAGCGAGAACGCGCCGGTCATGCGCAGCATCGTAAAAATCAGGCGGCGCATGGCGGCGGTGTCGCCCTTTGTGTGGGCGCGGGTGATCTCGGGCATCAGCAGGCCGGACAGCGCCCCCAGCACCGAAAACGGGAAAAACAGCAGCGGCAGCGCCATACCCTTTAAGCTGCCGTACTGGGCCACGGCCTCGGCGCGGCTGCCCGTGTAAATCGCCAGCGTGTAGGGGATCAGGCTGCTTTCCGCCGCCTGCAGGGCGCTGGCCAGCAGGCGGCTGCCCTCGACGGGCCACAGGATGTCGTACAGCTCCTTGCGGGTGTAGGGGTGCAGCGGCGCACCGGGCCGTGGTGCAAATTCCGGCGTTCGTGCGGCAAAAGCCAGCATAATGCCGCAGGAGACGCTCTCGCTGACCGTGTTGCCCAGCAGCACGGCGGCGCAGCCGTAGCCCGCGCCCCACTGCGCCAGCACCCGCAGACCCGCCGCGGCGACGGCCATCCGCACCAGCTGCTCGATGAGCTGCGCCGTGATGTTCGGCTGCACCCGCCGCGCGGCCAAAAAGCACCCACGCACCGCGCCCGACACGGCCATAAACGGCAGACTGGGGGCCAAAATCAGCAGCGCGGTCTCGGCCCGGACGTCGTGCAGCAGATACCGCGCGCACGGCCCGGCCAATACGCTTTGGGCCAGCATGGCCGCCGTGCCGAAGCCCAGCGCCGTGATGCACAGCCCGCGCAGGGTCTCGGCCATGCCGCTGCCGCGGGCCAGGCTCTGCGCCGCCAGCCGCGCCGACGCCACATTGACGCCCGCCGTGGCGAACGAGACAAACACCATGTACAGCGCCAGAATCAGCTGGTAAAGACCCATGCCCTCGCTGCCCAGATACGCCGCCAGCACGATTCGGAACCCCATGCCCAGCGCCCGCAGCACCAGCCCCGACCCGGTGAGCAGCGCCGCATTGTGTAGGTACGTTCTGCGTTTGCTCATACGCCGCCCCCTTCCCCTGCTGATGGGTATGCGGAAGGCGCGGCGGGTATGACAATGTGCAAATTCTATGCTGAACCGCTCCTAAATTACACAGTGCCTTGCATTATGGCGCGAATTTTGGTACACTGTTACAAGAGCATTTTTAAAGGAGCATTTACAAATGAGCGAAACATGTACCCACGATTGCAGCAGCTGCAAGTCCAACTGCGATCACCGCGCGCCGCAGCATGAGCCGCCGCACGCAAGAAGCCGTATCCAAAAAGTCATCGGTGTCGTTTCCGGCAAGGGCGGCGTCGGCAAAAGCATGACCAGCGCCATGCTGGCTGTCTCGATGCGCCGCCTTGGCTTTAAGGCCGGCGTGCTGGACGCCGACATCACCGGCCCGTCCATCCCCCGCCTGTTCGGCGTGAAGGGCCCGGCCACCGGTGACGGCGAGAGCATCAACCCGGTTTCCAGCCGTACCGGCGTGGAAATCATGAGCATCAACCTGCTGCTCGACGACCCCGAGGCCCCCGTTGTCTGGCGCGGCCCCGTCATTGCGGGCGCGGTCAAGCAGTTCTGGCAGGAGGTCGTGTGGGACGTTGATTTCCTGTTCGTTGACATGCCCCCGGGCACCGGCGACGTGCCGCTGACCGTGTTCCAGACGCTGCCGGTGGACGGCATCGTCATCGTGTCCAGCCCGCAGGAGCTGGTCGGCATGATCGTCGGCAAGGCCGTCCAGATGGCCCAGATGATGCATGTGCCCATCCTCGGCCTGGTCGAGAACATGAGCTACGCCGTCTGCCCCGACTGCGGCAAGCACATCAACGTCTTTGGCGACAGCCATGTGGACGAGATCGCCGACAAATACAAGCTGCCGGTGCTGGCGAAGATGCCCATCGACCCCGAGCTGGCCAAGGAGGCCGATGCGGGCATGATCGAGATGTTCGCGGGCGACTATCTGGACAATGCGGCCCAGACCGTGGCAAAGCTGCTGAAAAAGTAAAACGCTGCATCGACATTTTGAATTTTGAGGAGGTTACTTATGAAAAAGTTCTTTGAGGAATTCAAAGCCTTCGCCCTGAAGGGCAACATGATGGACATGGCCATCGGTGTTATCATCGGCGGTGCGTTCTCCACGCTGGTCACCTCCCTGACAGACAACCTCATCAGCCCGATTTTGGGTATTCTGGGCAAGGTCAACTTTGACGCCATGATGTGGGATGTCTTTGGCGACGGCAAGCTGGTCTTTAAGTACGGCGCGTTCATCACCGCCGTCATCAACTTCCTGATCATGGCGTTCGTGCTGTTCTGCATCGTCAAGGCTATGAACAAGCTGATGGAGATGGGCAAGCATGAGGAGCCCGCCGCGGAGGAGCCTGCTGCCCCCGCCGCCCCCACGCAGGAGGAGCTGCTGGCCGAGATTCTGGTCGAGCTGAAAAAGCAGAACGGCGAGAAAACGGCGTAACGTTTTTTAGTATGCAAAATGACCGCGCAGGGCGAGGAGCCTTGCGCGGTTTTTGTTTGGGCGGCAGCGGCACACGGCACGGGAGGGATGAATCCCTCCCCTGCGGGTCAACCGTAAACGGGTGGTTTCGGGAGGCCGCGGGCCGGGCATGCCCGGCCCCTACAGCGCGGTGTACTTTGTAGGGGGCGGCGTCCCCGACGCCCCGCATGGCGGCACACGCTTTCCGGGGATTGTAGGGCGGCCTGCCCACAGGCCGCCGCGGAGGGGTCAAGACCCCTCCCTACAAGGCAAACCGGAAAAGAGAGATGCCGTTAGGCAGCGGGCGGCATATATGCCGCCCCTACAAAGCGGCAGAAAGTCCACGCAGCTTAATTTTATTAAGTTTACGCTTGCTAAACCAAATTTCTAAACGTTTTTTGCTTAATTTCCGTAAAATCTTCTGCTTCAGGATTGTAAAGCGGCGGCATCTATGGTATGATGCAGACAAGAACAAAGACGTTCCCACAAGGGGCCTGTGTGCCCTGTTGGGAGCGTCTTTTTTGTTTATCCCGCCCGCGCGGCAAATGTGCGACGCTGCGCGGTTTAACGGGATTGGGAAAGGAGCAAACGAGGTATGGAAAACTTTACCGAGCGCAAGACCCCCGCCGGGCTGTACAGCCCCCGGTTTGAGCATGACAACTGCGGCATCGGCGCTGTGGTGGACATCAAGGGGCGCAAGAGCCACAAAACCATTGACGACGCACTGCAGATCGTGGAGCATCTGGAGCACCGCGCGGGCAAGGACGCCGAGGGCAAGACCGGCGACGGCGTCGGCATTCTGACGCAGATCAGCGACAAATTCTTCCAGAAGTCCGCTGCCGAGCAGGGGCTGACCCTGGGCGCAGAGCGGGAATATGGCATTGGCATGTTCTTTTTCCCGCAGGATGAGCTCAAGCGCAACCAGGCCAAGAAGCTGTTTGAGATCGTCTGCAAAAAGGAGGGTCTGCCCTTCTTAGGCTGGCGCGAGGTTCCCACCTGCCCCGAGGTGCTCGGCCACAAGGCCATTGCCTGCATGCCCAGCATCTGGCAGGGCTTTGTGGGCAAGCCGCAGCGCGTCGAGGCAGGCATTGCCTTTGACCGCCGCCTCTATGTGGCGCGCCGCGTGTTTGAGCAGTCCAGCCCCGACACCTACGTTTGCAGCCTGTCCAGCCGCACCATTGTCTATAAAGGTATGTTCCTCGTCAAGGAGCTGCGCCTGTTCTATCCTGATCTGCAGGACGCCGACTATGAATCCGCCATCGGCATGGTGCACAGCCGCTTCTCGACGAACACCGCGCCCAGCTGGAACCGCGCCCACCCCAACCGCTTCATCCTGCACAACGGCGAGATCAACACGATCCGCGGCAACGTGGACACGATGCTTGCTCGCGAGGAAACCATCGGTTCCAACTATTTAAAGGACGATATGACGAAGGTTCTGCCCATCGTCAACCAGGGCGGCTCCGACTCTGCCCAGCTGGATAACACGCTGGAATTCATGGTCATGAACGGCATGGATCTGCCGCTGGCCGTCATGGTCACGATCCCCGAGCCGTGGGATAACAACAAGTCGATGGACCCGAAGAAGCGCGACTTCTACCAGTACTATGCCACGATGCTGGAGCCGTGGGACGGCCCCGCCAGCATCCTGTTCAGCGACGGCGACGTGATGGGCGCAGTGCTGGACCGCAACGGTCTGCGCCCGAGCCGCTACTACATCACGAAGGATGGCCGACTGATCCTTTCCAGCGAGGTCGGCGTGCTCGACATTCCCGCTGACGAGGTCGTGCGCAAGGACCGTCTGCGCCCCGGCAAGATGCTGCTGGTGGATACCGTCAGGGGCGAGCTGGTGGACGACGAAAAGCTGAAGGCCGACTACGCCAGCCGCCAGCCCTACGGCGAGTGGCTTGACCGCAACCTTGTCAACCTATCCAGCCTGAAGGTGCCCAACAAGAAGGTGCCCAGCTACACGAAGGATCAGCTTGTCCAGCTGCAGAAGGCGTTCGGCTACCGGTATGAGGACGTCTCCACGATCATTCTGCCGATGGCCAAGAACGGCGGCGAGCCCGCCGGGGCCATGGGCAGCGATACTCCGCTGGCCGTTTTGAGCCACACCCGCCCGAATCTGAGCGAGTATTTCAAGCAGATGTTTGCGCAGGTCACGAACCCGCCCATCGACGCGCTGCGCGAGAAGATCGTCACCTCGACCACCGTCTACGTCGGTGCGCAGGGCAATCTTCTGGAGGAGGACGCCGACAACTGCAAGGTCCTGAAAATCGAGAACCCGATCCTGACCGAGACCGACCTGCTCAAGATCAAGGCCATGGACGTGCCCGGCTTCAAGGTCGTGACACTGTCCATCTGCTACTACAAGAACACCGATCTGGAAAAGGCCATTGAGCGCCTGTTTGTCGATGTGGACCGCGCCTACCGCGACGGCGCGAACATCCTGATTTTGTCGGACCGTGACATTGACGAGTACCACGTCGCCATTCCCAGCCTGCTGGCTGTGGGCGCGGTCAGCAAGTATCTGGTCCGCACCCGCAAGCGCACCGCCATGGCGCTGATTCTGGAAAGCGGCGAGCCGCGCCTGGTACACGACTTCGCCACGCTGCTGGGCTACGGCGCAGCTGCCATCAACCCGTATCTGGCGCAGGAGACTATCGGTGAGCTGATTTCCGACGGCCTTCTCGACAAGGACTACTACGCCGCTGTCAGCGACTACAACAAGGCCGTGCTGGCGGGCATTGTCAAAATTGCGTCCAAGATGGGCATTTCCACGATCCAGTCCTACGCGGGCAGCCAGATCTTTGAGGCGCTGGGCATCTCGAAAGAGGTCATCGACAAATACTTTACGAACACCGTCTCCCGCGTGGGCGGCATCACGATCCAGGACATCCAGAATGATCTGGAAGCCCGCCATCAGGAAGCATTCGACCCGCTGGGTCTGGACATCAACCGCGAGCTGCCGAGCCTGGGTGCGCACAAATTCCGCGGTGGCCCCGCTGCCGAGCAGCACCTCTACAACCCGCAGACCATCCACCTTTTGCAGCAGGCCTGCTGGACCGGCAATTACGATACCTTCAAGCAGTACACCGCCGCCGCTGCCAATGAGAACGGCGACGCGATGCACCTGCGCAGCCTGCTGGACTTCAACTATCCCGAGCAGGGCGTGCCCCTCGACGAGGTCGAGAGCGTTGACTCCATCGTCAAGCGCTTTAAGACCGCGGCGATGAGCTACGGCGCACTGTCCGAGGAGGCCCACGAGTGCATGGCTATCGCCATGAACCGTCTGGGCGGCAAGTCCAACACCGGCGAGGGCGGCGAGGCCGAGGACCGCTACGGCACCGAGCGCAACTCCGCCATCAAGCAGGTGGCATCCGCCCGCTTCGGCGTGACAAGCAAGTATCTGGTCTCCGCCAGTGAGATCCAGATCAAGATGGCGCAGGGCGCGAAGCCCGGCGAGGGTGGCCAGCTGCCCGGCGGCAAGGTCTACCCGTGGGTCGCCAAGACCCGCAACTCGACCACCGGCGTCGGCCTGATCTCTCCCCCGCCCCACCACGATATTTACTCGATCGAGGACCTGGCGCAGCTGATCTACGATTTGAAGTGCTCCAACCGCAAGGCAGCCATCAACGTCAAGCTCGTCAGCGAGGCCGGTGTCGGCACGATTGCCGCGGGCGTTGCCAAGGCCGGTGCGGAGGTCATCCTGATTTCCGGCTTTGACGGCGGCACGGGCGCAGCCCCCCGCAACTCCATCCACAACGCAGGTCTGCCGTGGGAGCTGGGCATTGCCGAGGCACACCAGTGCCTGATCATGAACGGTCTGCGCAGCCGCGTCCGCATCGAGGCGGACAGCAAGCTGATGAGTGGCCGCGACGTTGCCATTGCCGCCCTGCTGGGTGCCGAGGAATTCGGCTTCGGCACAGGGCCGCTGGTCGCCATGGGCTGCGTCATGATGCGCGTCTGCAACCTTGACACCTGCCCCATGGGCATCTGCACCCAGAACCCCGAGCTGCGCAAGCGGTTCAAGGGCAAGCCCGAATACATCATGAACTTCATGCGCTTTATGGCCGAAGACCTGCGCGAGTACATGGCAAAGCTCGGCGTGCGCACCGTCGACGAACTGGTCGGCCGCACCGACCTGCTCAAGGTCAAAGCCGCGCCCGCAGGCTCCCGCGCCGGCGAGATGGACCTGACCGCGCTTTTGCAGAACCCGCTGGTCGAGAACTCCAACGTACACTTCAACGCGAAGGATGTTTACAACTTCCAGCTGGAAAAGACCCCCGACATGCGCATCCTGATGAAGAAGTTCAAAAAGAGCTTCGACTCCGCCGAGCCGAAGCCCAGCACCGTCACGCTGGACGTCGGCAACACAGACCGCGCGTTCGGCACGATCATTGGCAGCGAGATCACCGCCAGGTTCGGCAACACGCTGCCCGACGACACGTTCCATGTCGTCTGCCACGGCTACGGCGGCCAGAGCTTCGGCGCGTTCATCCCCAAGGGCCTGACGCTCGAGCTGGTCGGCGACGCGAATGACTACATCGGCAAGGGTCTGTCCGGCGGCAAGCTCGTCGTCTACCCTCCGAAGGACGCCGCCTTTGACCGCAGCGAGAACATCGTCATCGGCAACGTGGCACTGTACGGTGCTACGGGCGGCACGGCGTTCATCAACGGCGTGGCCGGTGAGCGCTTCTGCGTGCGCAACTCCGGCGCAACTGCCGTTGTGGAGGGCGTGGGCGACCATGGCTGCGAGTACATGACCGGCGGCACGGTGGTCGTACTTGGCAAGACCGGCAAGAACTTTGCAGCCGGCATGAGCGGCGGCATCGCCTACGTGCTGGACGAGGACTGGGACTTCTACCAGCGCGTCAACAAGGACATGGTCAGTCTGGAGCCTGTGGAGCACAAGTACGATGTATCGCTGTTGAAAGACCTGATCCGTGAGCATGTGGAGCTGACCGGGTCGCCGCGCGGCAAGGAAATCCTTGACAACTTCGGCGAGTATCTGCCCAAGTTCAAGAAGGTCCTGCCCCACGACTACGACAAGATGCTGCGCCTGATCGCCCAGATGGAGGAAAAGGGCGAGGACAGCGAGCAGGCCCAGATCGAGGCGTTCTACGCCATGAAAAGCGCAAAGTAAGGGAGGCAGAGTACCATGGGCAAACCGACAGGATTTATGGAAATTACGCGGCAGACCAGTTTAGAGCTGCCGCCCGAGGAGCGCATCCGGAATTTTAACGAGTTTCACGTCCCGCTGCACACCGACGAGCAGCAGGCTCAGGGCGCACGCTGCATGGACTGCGGCGTCCCCTTCTGCCAGAGCGGCGTTCAGCTGGGCGGCATGTTCAGCGGCTGCCCGCTGAACAACCTGATCCCCGAGTGGAACGACCTGGTCTATCAGGGCAAGTGGGATCTGGCCGTGCACCGGCTGATCGCCACGAACCGATACCCGGAGTTCACGAGCCGGGTCTGCCCCGCCCTGTGCGAGGCGGCCTGCACCTGCGGCAACGTCACGGGTGACCCGGTTACGGTCAAGGAAAACGAGCGCGCCATCGTGGAATACGGTTACGAGAGCGGCGCCATTCATGCCGTGCCGCCCCCGGCCCGCACGGGCAAGACCGTGGCAGTCATCGGCGCAGGTCCCGCGGGCCTGTCCGTGGCCGACCTGCTCAACAAGCGCGGCCATCGCGTGACCATCTATGAGCGCGAGGACCGCGCGGGCGGCCTGCTGATGTACGGCATCCCCAACATGAAGCTGGAAAAGTGGGTCATTGACCGCCGCGTGAAGATTTTGCAGGACGAGGGCATTGAGTTTGTTTTTAACGCCGACGTCGGCAATACGGTCAGCGCCGAGGAACTGAAGGCCCGCTATGACGCCGTGGTGCTGTGCTGCGGCGCGAAGCAGGCCCGCGACATCCAGGCCCCGGGCCGCGACGCGCAGGGCATCTTCTTTGCGGTGGATTACCTGACCAGCGTGACCCGCAGTCTGCTGGATTCCAACTTTGCGGACGGCAAGGCGGTTTCCGCCGCGGGCAAGTGCGTGCTGGTCATCGGCGGCGGCGACACCGGCAACGACTGCGTCGGCACGGCCATCCGCCAAGGCTGCGAGAGCGTCATGCAGCTGGAAATGATGCCCTGCCCGCCCGCGGCCCGCGCCCCCGGCAACGACTGGCCCGAGTGGCCCCGCGTGCTGAAAACCGACTACGGCCAGCAGGAGGCCATTGCCAAATTCGGCTTTGACCCCCGCGTCTACCAGACGACGGTCAAGGAGTTCTACAAGAACGAGGCCGGGCAGGTCTGCGGCGCGCTGATCTCCAAGCTGAAAAGCGAGGTCGTGGACGGACGCCGCCAGATGGTGCCCACCGGCGAGGAGTTCACCGTGGACTGCGACCTGGTGCTGATCGCGGCAGGCTTTACGGGCTGCGAGCCCTATGTGGCCGATGCGTTCGGCGTCGAGCGCACGAAGCGCGGCACCGTGGCCGGTGTGAAGTACGCCACTGCCGACCCGAAGGTGTTCGCCTGCGGCGATATGCGCCGCGGCCAGAGCCTTGTCGTCTGGGCGCTGCGCGAGGGCCGCGACACCGCCGCCGTCGTGGATGAAAAGCTGATGGGATATACGAACCTGTGACCTACTTTCTTTGAAAAGAAAGTAGGCAAAGAAACTTTAAAACCTTAACCCATACATGGGCCGGCCCGCAGGCTTTAGAGGGGCTGCCCCTTTAACCCATACATTGTAGGGCGGGGCACCCTCACCCCGCTGCAGCGGCCTGAGGGCAGGCCGCTCTACATACTGCCCTGCGGGGCGTCGAGGACGCCGCCCCCTACAACATACAGCATAGCACAAAAAGGCACCTGCCCACACGGACAGGTGCCTTTTTATATCGTATTACCGCTCGCACTTCCAGAAATGGCAGCTGTACGGTTCCAGCGTGCTGCCGCCGCCAAAGTCGTGGTCTGCGCCTGTGATGAGGTCCACCGCGCGGCCGCAGCCCGCGTCAAAGTGGGCGTCAAACGGATTGCCGTCCGCGTTGATGGCCACCAGCACCCGCTCACCGTCGGCGTAGCGCTCAAAAATCAGCTGCTTGGGCTGGACCAGCACATTGCGGTAGCTGCCCCGGCACAGCGCCTTGCTGCCCGTGTGGGCGTGGGCCAGCGCCGCGATCCAGGCGGTCAGGTCGTTCTCCTCGGGCTTCTCCACCGCCGGGCGCAGCGTCGGGTCGCCGTTGCGCTTGTCGCCCTCCATGCCCCATTCACTGCCGTAGTAGACCGACGGCACGCCGGGCATACCGAACAGCAGACCGTAGATGGGGCGTAGGCAGCCCTTGTCCGTCAAAATCGTCGCAATGCGCGTTACATCGTGGTTATCCACAAAGCTCAGCAGATGCTTGCCCGTGTACAGGCACCACTGCTCGGAGCCGAACTGGCGGTTCAGGCTGTAGCTGATCTCGTGCATGTTGCCCGTGTTGAAGCTCGAATACAGGCCCTTGTAGCACTCGTAGTTCGTTACGCTGTGGCAGGCGTGGTCGTTCATCCAGCGGTTGTAGTCGCCGTGCAGCGTCTCACCCACCAGTGCGAACTCCGGCTTGATGCTGTCGGCCAGCCCGCGCAGCTCGGCCAGAAAGCCGAGGTCGAGGCAGTAGGCAACATCCAAACGCAGGCCGTCGATGTCGTAGTCCCGCACCCAGCCGCGCACAACGTCAAACAGGTAGTTTTTCACCGCCGGGTTCTGCAGATTCAGCTTGACCAGTTCGTTGCAGCCCTCCCACGCTTCATACCAGAAGCCGTCGTTGTAGTTGGTGTTGCCGTCAAAGCTGATGTGGAACCAGTCCTTGTACGGGCTGTCCCAGCGCTTCTCCTGCACGTCCTTGAACGCCCAGAAGCCACGGCCCACATGGTTGAACACGCCGTCAAACAGGATTTTTATGCCCGCCGCGTGCAGCGCCGCGCAGACCTGTCTGAGGTCGTCGTTTGTGCCCAGGCGGCAGTCCACCTTATTGTAGTCGCGGGTGTCATAGCCGTGGGCGTCGCTCTCGAACAGCGGGTTGAACAGCACGCAGGTCGCGCCCAGGCGCTTGATGTGCTCCACCCAGTCCAGCACCCGCAGAATGCGGTGCTCGCCCGCCTGCGCCTGGTCACCGTCGTTTTGCAGCGGTGCGCCGCAAAGCCCCAGCGGGTAGATCTGATAAACTACTGCCTCATCGTACCACATGTTGTTTTCCTCCCCGAATTAAAACTTCTTTTTCAGTTTTGGCTTGAGTATGACGTGGTAATACCGCGTCAGTGCCGCCAGTGCGCGGTCACACAGCCAGAACGACAGGTTGCCCGCGGCCAGCAGTGCTGCCAGCATCCCGATGCCGTCGGCCAGAAGCTCGTCCAGCACGGCGGGCCCGAGCAGCGCAAACAGCAAAAGATACACCAGCACCGTGCCCGTGTTGAACACCGCGAACTTCAGCACCCAGCGCAGGAGCGTGCTTTTTACGCCGTTCAGCTTGACGCGCAGCACGGGGTAATACCCCATGACCAGCACGTAAAACAGCGCCAGTTCGGTCTCCGGCACAAAGAGCACGGCCAGAATTGCCACGCAGACGTAGAGGGTCAGCGCGTAGCGCGTGCCGTATTCCTCCAGCACCGGGATGAGCAGGAACGCCGCCAGCATCGGCGCGGCATAGGTGCCGATCTGCAGTGCACTGCCCAGCAGCAAAAGCACCACCGAAAGCGCCCCCAGCATACCGCAGAGGGCTATCTTCTGGCTTTCCGTTTTGCGCATCGTTCCGCCTCCCACCGCTTTTCGATTCTTGTACATTATACCCTATTTTGTTTCACATTGCAAGGCATCCATCTGTGCAACCGTACAAAAGGTGTAGCCCTGCTCCCGGAAATAGGCGATCATATCGGGCAGGGCCTTGACGGTCTGACCTGTTGCTTTTGTATCATGCAGCAGGACGACACAGGTGTCCTGACCATCAGCATCGCGGCGAATGTTGCGCAAAATCTGCGCGGCATCCGGGTGGCTGGCGGTGGCGTCCTCGGCGCAGACGTTCCAGTCGATCCAGTGGTAGCCCTTGTCCTCGGCCTGGGCCTTCAGGGCCTTCATGATGCCGTTTCCGCCGTAGCGGTGGCTGACTGTGTTTGTGCTGCCGCCGGGGAAACGCAGCCAGTCGATGGCCGCCACATCCACATACGGCTCCAACGCCTGGCGCAGCGTTCTGATGTCCTGCCAGAATGCGTCGGTGCTCGCATAAATTTTGGAGTATTGATGCGTCGCGCTGTGCAGCGCGATCTGATGCCCCGCCGCCGCAATGTCCGCCACAAGGGGCAGATATTTTTCGTTGGCGTCCTGCGCGCAGACAAAGAAGGTGGCCGGGACCTGCTCCCTATCGAGAATTTCCAGAATTGGCCGGGTGTTTTTGCTGGGGCCGTCGTCAAAGGTCAGGCAGACGATTTTGGGCAGCGCCGTCTCCCCCGTCGCCGCCGACACCGCAAAGCAGTCGTTGGGGGTGTCGGTCTCGGCGTACTCCCGGTGGTACAGCAGATGGATGATGCCGGACAGCATCACCAACATAGCCGCCAGCACCACGCCCGCCAGCAATCTTGCGTTTCGTTCCTCTCTGTCTGCATCCCGCCGCATGGCAAGCCCCTCCTCTGTTTTGGTCTGGTACAAGGTATGCGGGCGCGGCGGCAAGTAGACATAAGCAGCGGTGTATGGTATAATAGAGAAAACACTGTGGGAGGCCCGCCGCATGAAGCTGAAGATCACCAAATCCGACAAGAAGGCGCTGCTGGCGGCGCTGGCCGTCTGCGGGATCGGCATACTGTTTTCCATCCTTATTGTGCTGGGGGTGGACATTTACCGCAAGCACACCTACACCAGCGTGATTTTGCCGGACGCCTACCGCATTACCGACATGAAAGCGACGGCGCACACCTCCTACTCTGTCAATGGGAGCAACACCGATTACGTCTACATCATCACGGTCAAGTATGAGATCGACGGAACCAGCTACACGGACACACTGCAAATTTTGCAGGGCACCCATTTTGCCACCGAGCTGCACGCGCGCTACCTGGCCGACAACGCCCCGGAAGAAGTGCTGGGCAATTTGTATTATTCCGAGAAAGACCCGTCCCATATTGGGCGGTATGGGGACGATTCGCTATTCGTAGAGTAAGTAACAAAACGCGGGAAACTGCCCTTTTACCGGCAGTCTCCCGCATTTTTCTTTATTTGTTTGGAGTTCTTTTCGGTTCCTTTTCTTGCAAGAAAAGGAATAAAACTCTCGTACTTATTTCGCTCTCGCCTCGTGCATCGCGTTGATGCGCTTGCGCCACAGGCGCGGGGCAAAAAGGGCCAGCATCGGGTAGAGCTCCAGACGGCCCGCCAGCATGTCAAAGGCCAGCAGCAGCTTGGCCGGAGCGGAGAAATCCGCAAAGCTGCCCATCGGGCCGACCATCTCAAGGCCGGGACCGACGTTGTTCAGGCAGGTCGCGACGGATGTAAACGTCGTCACCAGATCGAACCCGTCCAGCGAGAGCAGCAGCACCGACAGCGTCAGCAGCAGCATATAAATGTTGAAATAGTTGTGCACACCGCGCAGCGTCTTTTCGTCCAGCGGTTTGCCCTCAAAGCGGACCGTCGTCACGGCATGGCTGTGCAGCATCTTGTTCAGGTCCTGCCGTGCCGCCTTGAAAAGGATGATGACGCGCGATACTTTCAAGCCGCCCGCCGTCGAGCCCGCGCATGCGCCCACAAACGTCAGGATCACGATCACGATGCGGGAGTAGGTCGGCCAGAGGTTGAAGTCCGTCGTGGCGTAGCCGGTGGTCGTGACGATGGACGACACCTGAAAGAACGCCGTGCGCAGCGCCGTGCCGACACTGTCGTACATACTCGCGATGTTCGCCGTGATCGTCAGCGTCGAGAACGCGACGATGCCTAAGTAGACGCGCATCTCCTCGGAGGCGAACGCCTCACGGAAATGACGCAGCAGCAGGAAATAATACAGGTTAAAGTTAATGCCGAACAGCAGCATGAACACGCCGATGACGATCTCAAAATACGGGCTGTTGTACGCGCCGACGCTCAGCGCCTTGTTGCTGAAGCCGCCCGTGCCCGCCGTGCCGAACGCATGAATGAGCGCATCAAACAGCGGCATACCGCCCGCGCAGAGCAGAATCGTCTCGATGACGGTCATGACCAGATAAATGGCATACAAAATCTTTGCACTGTCGCTCAGCTTGCTGGAAATTTTTCCGCAGGTCGGGCCGGGGACCTCGGCGCGCATCAGGTGCATGGCACGGCCATCGGTCATGGGCAGCACGGCCATGGCAAAGACCAGCACGCCCATGCCGCCGATCCAGTGGGAAAAGCTGCGCCAGAACAGCGTGCCGTGGCTCAGCGCCTCGACGTCGGTCAGAATTGTCGAGCCTGTCGTCGTAAAGCCCGAGACCGTCTCAAAAAAAGCATCGGCAAAGGACGGTATCTCGCCGGAGATGACAAACGGCAGTGCGCCGAAAACCGACATCAGCACCCAGACAAGCGCCACGATGGCCAGGCCGTCGCGGGCGTAGATTTTCGTGTTTTGGGGGGTGTGCAGGCTGGTTATCAGGCCCAGCGCCAGCACGATCAGCGTCGGCCACAGGAAGGAAAGCACAACGCTCCACTCGCCGTAGATGGCGGCGCAGCCCATGGGAAAGAGCATGAGGGCTGCTTCGATCAGGAAGATGCGCCCCAGCACAAACCCTACCATTTTATAGTTCATGGCTGCGCCCTCACTTTACAATGTCGCGCAGCGAGTGCAGCGTTGTGTCGGTGGTGACGATGACGACATCGTCGCCCTCCTGCAGGGCATCGTTGCCGGACGGGATGACCGTCTGGCCATTGCGGCGCACGATGCCCGCCACCAGCAGCCCCTTGCGCAGGGTCAGATCCTTCAGCGGTACGCCGATGAACGGCAAACCCGGCGCAACGTTGAATTCCAGCGCCTCCACGCGCCCGCCCACCAGACGGTGCAGCGTCTTGATGTTCTCCGACTCAAAGCTGTTCTGCATGGCGCGGACGTACATGGCAATGGACTCCGACGTGACCGATGCCGTGGAGACGACGCTGTCCACCATCCCCTTGGCAGTGGCCAGCTCGGCGAAGGACTCGCGGTTGATCTTGGCCACGACCTTGCAGGAGTTTATCTGGGAGGCGTACATCGCCAGAATGATGTTTGTTTCGTCCAGGCCGGTCAGCGCCACAAAGGCGTCCATATCGGTGATGCGCTCCTCACTCAGCAGCTCGGCATCCGCACCGTCGCCGTGGATGACCAGCACGCCGGGGAACTTCTCGCTCATCTCCTGGCAGCGGGCCGCATCACTGTCGATGACGGTCACCCGCTTCTGGATGTCCTGCAGCTCCTTGACCAGATAGTAGGTCATCCGGCTTGCACCGACGATCATGACGTTGCTGGCCTTGGCCTTGAACAGGTTCAGCTTGCGGAAGAAGGATTCCAGATCCCGGGCCGAGGCCGTCAGGTAGATCTTGTCCCCGGCCCGCAGCGTAAACATACCCGTGGGGATGATCGTCTCGCTGCCGCGGGCGACGGCGCAGATCAGAATTTTGACCCGGATGTTGCGGTACAGGTCCGACAGCTGCAAGCCCACCAGCGGGTTGTCGTCGGCCAGGCGGTACTCGATCAGCTCAAACCGCTGGCGGCAGAACTGCTCACGCTTGATAGCAGACGGGAAACGCAGCACGCGGGCGATCTCACGCGCCGTGGCTTTTTCCGGGTTGACGAACATCGACAGACCAAGGTCATCGCGCATAAAGCGCAGCTGCTTCTCATACTCCGGGTTGCGGATACGCGCAATCGTGTGCTGCGTGCCCAGCTTTTTGGCGACGAGGCAGGCCAGGATGTTGATCTCATCACTGGACGTTGTGGCGATCAGCAGGTCTGCGCCGTCCTCAAACGCCTCCTTCTGCACGTCATAGCAGCCGCCGTTTCCGGCCAGACCGCGCACGTCATAGATATTGACAATGTCCTCGATCAGGTCAGGGTTTTGGTCGATGACGACGATGTCGTTATTTTCCGCCGTAAGCTGGGCGGTCAGGGCACGGCCAACCTTGCCGAGGCCGACGACCACGATTCTCATACGAACGCTCCATTTCTCTTTTTCAAAGCGGGAACACATGTAGGGGCGACCATTGGTCGCCCGCGCAGCCTTATCGCTGCCCTGCGTTCCCCCATCGTTTCCTGCATGGCAAGCGGGCAGCGGGCGAGCAATGCTCGCCCCTACTAGCGCCGCGTCCGGCTATGCAAGCAAGACTTGTACATTATTAAGCCCATTATAGCAAAGCGGGCAGAAAAAGCAATAGGACACTTTTACGGAATGTCCAGGTTTTTTTAAAAAATCCGCAATTTTGTGCTGTGCAGGGCAAATTTTGCGTTGACAAACGCGGATTTACTTGTTATAATTAGATGCTGTGTGAAATCACACGGTTATCCTTGTCTTTTCCGTTAAAAGAGAAGGCCTAATGTCCAAAAGGAGGTGCACAGAATATGGCTAAGTACGAAACCATGATGGTTACCACCGCGAACCTCGACGAAGAGGCTTCCAACGCTCTGATCAACAAGTTCAAGAACCTGATCGCAGCGAATGGTACGATCGATTCTGTTGATGATTGGGGCAAGAAGCGTCTTGCTTACCCCATCAACGATGAGACCGAGGGTGTGTACACGGTGATCAGCTTCACCAGCGAGCCCGATTTCCCGGCTGAGCTGGACCGCGTTTTCAAGATCACCGAGGGCGTTCTTCGCAGCATGACTCTTGCTGTTGAGGAGTAAGGAGTAAACCAATGCTGAATGTTGTTGCAATCATGGGCCGCCTTGCCGCGGACCCGCAGCTGCGCCAGACTACGACGGGCAAGAACGTTGCGTCGTTCCGCATCGCCTGTGATCGCGGACGCCGTGACGCCAACGGCCAGAGTCAGGCTGACTGGCTGGATGTTGTCGCCTGGGACCGCACGGCAGAGTTTGTCTGCAAGTATTTCCAGAAGGGTTCTCTGATTGCCATTGACGGCCGTCTGCAGAGCCGCAGCTATCAGGACAAGAACGGCAACAACCGCACCGCGATTGAGATCGTGGCCAACAACGTCAACTTTGCCGCTCCCAAATCCGCAAACGCCGCACCGATGGGTGATGCCGGTTACGGCGCACCCACGGCAGCCCCCGCTCCCCGTCCCGCTGCACAGGCCGCCCCTGCGCCGAGCTATTCTGCCGGCAGCAATGACGACTTTGCACTGATCGAGGATGAGGGCGACCTGCCGTTCTAAAATCGAAAGTATCATTCTAACAAGGAGGTTTCCACAATGGCTATGGATCGTTCTTCTCGTCCGATGCATCGTGGCCGCAAGAAGGTTTGCTCCTTCTGCGTTGACCGCGTCGAGCACATCGATTACAAGGATCTGCCCCGCCTGCGCAAGTACGTGAGCGAGCGCGCCAAGATCATTCCCCGCCGTGTTACCGGTACCTGCGCTTTCCATCAGCGTGAGCTGACGGTTGCCATCAAGCGTGCCCGCTACATGGCTCTGATGCCCTACGTCAGCGACTAATTTCGCCGCGTCGGCATTGCCTGAAATGCACTGAAAAAGAGCAGTCTCGCAAGAGACTGCTCTTTTTTTGTTTTGCTTCGCCTTCCCCCTTGGGGCTGCGCCCGCAGGCGCGTGTCGGAGCGCAACCACCGAAGGCGGCTCTTAGCGCGTAGACTGAAAGGTGGCCCCGCAGGGCCGGATGAGGGGCGGCGTTCCTGTGGTCACCCGTTAGCGGGGTATCACGGAAAACCTGCCCCTCATCAGTCACCTTCGGTGACAGCTTCCCCCTCAGGGGAAGCCGAATTGCTTTCTGCCGCATTCCCCGTCTGCGCCACCAGCGTGTCATCCCGCTCCCCGGCGATGCTGACGATGACAGTCACATTCTCGGTGTTTATCTTCGTTCCGGCCTTGTAGTCGGTGCTCGCCACACAGCCCGCGGCCATCGTACCGTCGTTATCCACCATGACCATCTTGTACTGGATGCCCAGCGCGTCCAGCTTTTTGCTGGCATTGGCCTGGGTAAAGCCGATGATGTCCGGCATCTCCACAAGGCTCGGGCCGCTGCTGACCGTGATCTGGATGATTTGGTCGTCCATCAGCTTCTCTGTGCCTGCAGGCGGGTCTTGGCTGATGACGACGCCCTGCGCCACCGTGTCGGACGGCTGCTCCACCATCACGATGCGGAAATCGTCGTAGGCAGAGTTACCCTTGATGTCAGTAGTGTAGCGCAGGCCGACCAGGTTCGGCACGGTCTCGGCGGTGGTCTCCCCCGCCGTGCCGACTGCTGTCGGCTGCGGCGTTGCGACAGGGGTGCTGTCAGCCTTGCTGCCGCCTATCAGGCTCCAGAGCAGCAGCACGACCAGCACAAAGATGACGACGAGCGACACGGCCATGATCTTGCGGGTGCTGATCTGGTTGTCGCCCTTCTCAAACATCGCGTTTGCGACATTCGGGTCGGTCAGGGCACTCATCAGCTCGGGCACGGTCTGCATGCGCTTGGCGGGGTCCAGCCGCAGCGCGCAAGCCAGCACCTGCGAGAACCATGTAGGCACACCCGCCTCGAGGCTGTGCGCCGACTCGAGGCTGTCCCGCACTTTGCGCTGGGGCGCGGCGACGGGCGTCTGCCCTGTGACCATCCTGTAGCAGACCGCGGCCAGCGCGTAAACATCGGTGTAGCGCCCGCTGAACTCGGCGGCAGAGTACTGCTCCGGCGCGGCGTAGCCCGGGTAGAGCTGGCTCTTCAGCTCGCTGCCGCCGGTGCGCAGCGCCAGCGTGCCGTAACCGGTCAGGCGGGCCGTGCCGTCGATGGGCAGCACGATGTTGTCCGGGCAGATGCCGCGGTGGATCAGCCCCGACTTGTGCAGCAGGGCCACGCCCTCCATGATGGGCTGCAGCAGCGTGCGGGCCTCGGCGGGGGTCAGCGTGCGGCTGCGCAGGTGCAGGTAATGCGACAGGGTCATGCCCTTCTCGCTCTCCTCCACGGCGTAGACCGTGTTGTTTTCCTCCATAACGTCCAGAATCGTGGACAGGCCGGTGGCCGGGGTCAGGTTTTTCAGGTCGTCGTATAGGTCCTTGAAGTCCATCCGGCTCGTCTTGAACAGGACCTCCTTCTCCTCCTTGGGCATCAGCGCACCGTCGGCGCTGCGGCCGTTGCAGAGTGTGACCGGGAAATATTCCTTGATGAGGACGAATTTCTTTTCGTCGTTCAGCACGCCGCGGTAGGCAAGACCGTCACCGTCGGCGCTCAAATAGGTGCCCACCGTGTACCTGCCGCCCAGCTGGGTGCCCAGAGGCAGCGCGCCCTCGGGGTTGCGGTTTTCCAGCGAGCGCCCGCAGTGGGGGCACTCGCCGCGGTACCCGCCATCCAGCGGCTGCAGGCAGTGCGGGCAAAGGAGTTTTGGCATAGTAACGCTCCTTTTCAATTAAAAACATGCTTGTAGGGGCCGGACATGTCCGGCCCTGAACTTTGCGGCAGCCCAAAAATCTCGGGTCATTTCTACGCTGCGGGCCGGGCATGCCCGGCCCCTACCGTTCTGCCGTACAAAAAAAGAGAGCAAAAGTCGCCCTTCACTCTCTTTTGGCATTCTTGTGGTTTAGCGATCCAGGTCTTCCTCGTTCTCGAGGGTGTGCCAGGCGTTCTGGACATCATCATCGTCGTCCAGGGCGTCCAGCAGCTTGCCCATCTGGACGAGCTGATCGGGGTCGGTCAGCACGGTGGTGGTGGAAGGCACCTGCGCCACGTCGGCGGAGATGAACTTGTAGCCCTTCTTTTCCAGCGCGTCGCAGACGGCGGTGAAGTTCTCGGGGCTGGTGGTGACCTCGGCGGCGTCCTCGCCTGCATCGAAGTCATCGGCACCGGCGTCCAGCGCATCCATCATCAGCTCATCGGGATCCTTGTCCTCGAGATCGACAACGATGACGCCCTTCTGGGTGAACATGAAGCCGACGCAGCCCATCTGGCCCAGGTTGCCGCCGAACTTGTCAAAGTAATGGCGCATATTGGCCGCGGTGCGGTTGCGGTTGTCGGTCAGGGTCTCGACCATGACGGCGATGCCGCCGGGGCCGTAACCCTCATAGGTGATTGCCTCATACTCGGTCTTGTCGCCGCCCTCGGCGCGCTTGATAATGCGCTGGATGTTATCGTTGGGCACGCTGTTGGCCTTGGCCTTGGCAATCAGAGCCGCCAGCTTGGAGTTGGAAGCGGGGTTGCCGCCGCCCTCCTTGACGGCCACGGCGATCTCGCGGCCGATCTTAGTGAAAACCTTGGCGCGGGCGCCGTCGGTCT
>ERZ773210.913-NODE-913-length-31990-cov-4.596775_pt1 | contig 31990 bp, 20 predicted proteins | sample MGYA00580528_ERZ773210 | MGnify/ENA primary metagenome ERZ773210 (study PRJEB29015, sample SAMEA2737769) | human gut metagenome | biome: human gut; feature: human-associated habitat; material: faeces | place: China | collected 2012 ...
ACAAAACAAGGCTGATGAAATACTTTTTACTTTGCCGGGAAGTTATAAATTGCGGCGTAAAACCCACACGCTTGCGTGTGGGATGAAAGCTGCTTTTTCTGTGCAAAACTATATTTCTACTACTTGACATTAACATAGAGTAAACATATTATCTATGTATAATAGTGCAAAGTTCAAAATGAAAGTGAGTATTTTAGAGATGCGTTAGAAGCACAGTATTTGGAGGGGGTAATCATGGCACGACCAAAAAGTAATAATGTACAGATTAACATTTCCATTCCTTCCGAGTGGAAAGAACAGCTTGAAAACCTTGCCCGTATCTATTCTGTCGAAGAAGGAACTACTATTACCTTCCTTGACCTGATGCGCAGGGGGATTCAGGAAAAATATCAGTTAGGAGAAACAGACGATGAGCGAGGAACAATATCATAGTGCTTCGCATTGTAAATATCTGACGCAGTACCATATCATCTGGTGTCCGAAATTCAGATTTTCGGTATTGCAGAATGGTGCAGATGACACACTCAAAAATATCCTTGCAAATATCTGTAATCAGTACGGATACATAATCAAAGCGTTGGAAGTGATGCCAGACCATATACATATATTTGTAGATTGCCCACAGACAGTTGCCCCTTGCGATATAGTAAGAACATTGAAAAGTATCAGTGCAATTGAAATGTTCAAGGCATATCCACAATTAAAACAGTTCTACTCTCGGTGTGGAGTATTATGGTCAAGAGGATATTTTGTATCTACCGTAGGTCATATAAGTGAAGCTACGGTAAAGAAATACATCGAGGAACAGAAAGATCATGAGTGACAAAGAATACAAGAAACTTCTGAAACAATATCATAAACTTTCTGACAGGCATATCCTAGTTGTAGAAACTGATATGCCTTATCCTGATGTTCTGAAAGTCGTGGCTCTTTCTGATAAAATCCGCAAAGCTGGCAACGAGCTTGTTAGTCTTATGAGAAAGAATTACGACCAGCTCATGCGTACCAAGAAATATCGTAAACTACTAAAACTGTACGGCAATACTGAGGATAAGGACAAACTTAAAGCTCTCGCTAATCAGCTCAATGATATGCAGAAATCTTATAATGTTACATGGGATTTTTGCAGGACATCTATGATTCCTATAGGCAAGAAATACAGTATAGATGCGGTGTTTGCTCTCACAAAAGCCGAAGACATATGGCGAGGTATGGAAAAATGTCTTTATGATAACGGTAAGATTACACATTTCTCAAAATACGGAGAATTACCATGTATCAGAGCAAAACAGATAAATCGTGGTATTCCGATGTTTGTTGAGGATGGTAAACTTCGATTCAAACTTAGAAAGATGCAATTCGGGATTCATGTCAACGACAGGTTTCAGTCTGATGAAGTTAACGCCGTTTTGTCTTATCTTGAGAATCCTGACAAGATGGATGCTGATGCTGTCAATACGCTTATAGAAGAAGCCTGTTGTATAGATACTTACAGACCTTGCTATGCTACTCTTGTTCCAAGATTGATAAGAGGTAAGTACAGAGTATATCTGCATCTGACAATAGAAGGCAAAGCTAAGCCTAAATATGATAGATTCGGCAATCCAAGACATAAATACGGTAAAGGCATGATAGGTGCTGATATAGGAACGCAGACAGTTGCCTATACTTCTGATACTGAAGTCGGACTGAAGAACCTTTCAGAGCGTGGCAACAGCATACAGACTTCTGAACGCAAGGAACGCTTATATTATCGTGCTATGGACAGGAGTAGACGGGCAACCAATCCACAGAATTACAATCCTGACGGCACGATCAAGAAAGGTAAAAAGACTTGGAAATATTCTAATCACTACAAGAAGCTGAAAGCCAAACACGCTGAATTATGCCGTATAAATGCAGTAAATAGACAGCTTGCAATAAACGAAGATGCTAACTATCTGCGAAGTCTTGGAGATACATTCGTCACAGAACCTAAAAATGCAAGCAAGCTGATGAAACGGGCTAAGAAGACTACTGTTAATAGCAAAGGCAAATTTAATAAGAAAAAGCGCTTTGGCAAATCTATAAAGAATCGTTGCCCGTCTGGATTTCAAACTACTGTTGAAAAGAAATTCAAAGTCACAGGCGGCGCATATATAGAAGTTTCGAATAATTATAGGGCAAGCCAGTACGACCACACGGCAGATGACTACATTAAGAAAAAGCTGTCTGATAGGCTCTACAGACTTCGAGACGGAACATTGGTACAAAGAGATTGGTATTCATCATTTTTGCTCTATTGTTACGACTACAGAACGCAGGATATAGACAAAGATAAATGTATTACAGATTTCGGCAGGTGCTATGACAAAGAAAAAGCCCTAATCGCATGGATTAAGGCTAATCATATCAAAATACTAAACAGTGGAATTAAAGTAGCTTAACAACTAAATGTTAGGGAGATTGATTGTACTTCCTTGTCGTAAGACAGAAATTTACCGCTAATGTGGTCGTAGGACTGCTTGGTAATGAAAGCTCTGATTCAAACAGGTTTACACTTGTAACTCCAAAGCCTGAAAATGGTGTACGATTACAAGCTACACTTGGCAATCAGAACCCCACGGGCTTGCCCGTGAGAGCAGTCAGGCTAGTATAATACATGTGGCGAAAACCATACGCCATTACAGTCATAATTTATTATTAGTATTAGGAGAAATTGCAATGAATACTCCCAAAAAGAAAAAGAACCGAATATATACCATGCTATCCGGCATAACCTTTCTGGTTTTTCTTGGCTGTGCTGCATATCTTATTTTTTATCTTGGAATACAGCCATACTACTTAAAGCAACAAAGCAAAAAGATAAATGCTGCTTACTATAATTCTTCGGAATTTGATTCCGGAAATAAAAATTTCGACGGTCTGCTATTAAAATTTTCCCAGCTTTTAAAGGCAAACAAAGATACAAAGGGCTGGCTCAGAATTCCGGGAACCAATATTGATTATCCTGTCGTTCAGGGAGAAAAAAACTCCGATTTTTATCTGCACCATAATTTAAAAGGAGACACGGATAAAAATGGCTGCCTATATATTGATGCCAATTGTAATGTAGAGACTCCTACAAAAAACATTGTAATCCATGGCCACAATATGGAATCTACTCGAATGATGTTTTTTCAACTTCCAAAATATAAAGATATAGAATTTTACAAAAAGCATCCTATCCTCATATTTGACTCCATCTATGATGAATCCAAATGGAAAATCATTTCGTTTATGAGAGTCTCAGGAACTTATTCCCATAACGACGGTTTTGATTATATGCAAGGTGAATTTAATGATAATGAGGAATTTCTAGACTTTCTTCATCAAGTAGAAATGCGTTCTCTCTATCAGTGTCCTGTGACCGTAAATGAAAAAGACTCATTACTTATGCTCTCAACCTGTACCTATGAAATTGACAACTGCCGTTCTGTTGTTGTTGCCAGAAAACTTCGAAAAGGGGAATCAGAAGATGTGAACACCTCAAAAGCTTATCTGAAAAATGATGTGTTATATCCTGATGATTGGTATTCTAAATATGGTGGAAAAATGCCTGTCGCTAACTCCTTCACAGAAGACATATCTGAACACACTCTTGATTGGTATGATGGAAAACGGAAGCATTAAAAAAGAGTTCGCTTGCGAACTCTTTTTACCTTAAAGTTTTAACATTTTTTTAGTGCATTTTGACCGAGTTTGTAACGTTTTTTCACTTAAATTTTATTCCTTGTCGGTCAAAAAAAGAAAGGATACATATCAATGCCATCCTTTCTTCCATATTTTTTATTATTTTTCTGCTTTTCTTTTTTTGTTCATAACAATACTCAATACCAACATTGAAATACCTAATATGCCAACAACAATTGCAGAAATAATTCTCTCACCTGTTTTAGGTGCATTTTCCGGTGGGTTTGTAATCACTGTTACTGTTTCTTTTGGAGTTGTTGGTTTCTCTAAAATTACTGTCGGTGCTGCTGTCGTCGTCACTGCTGATGTTGTTACCGCTTCGTATGTATTCGAAAAGACTACGTCATCTGTTTTTTCCGTAGCTCCATTTTCCACTGCATATATTACAGACTTCAAACCACCATTTCCATCATTTTCAATGGAGACTGTTACCGTGTAAACAGCACTATCATAAGTAAAATGTTCTACATTACCCGCTTCCTGAGAAATGAAATAATTATATCTTCCCGGTTTTGTATAAGTCATGGGACCAATTTCTACTTTGCCATTATCCTTAATCGTAACCTCTTTTACATCTGGCATAGGGTTTGTTTCATTTTCAGATTTAATTACCACTTTATACTCAATACCTGAAGGTACCGAATCCCCTAGTGTCTTAATCTCTACCGGAATAGAAGCGGTACAATATACCTTTTCTTCTGCATATGCCTGTGTCTGGAACAGCAGAAGTGTAACGAAACATGGAAGTAGCAGCAATATACCAAACTGTTTCATCTTGTTTTTCATATTATAGTACCTCCATCTTTACTTGTTTTTTTATTTATCCAACCGTCCAAACAAGACAACTCGTTCATTCGTTCCTGCTTCAGCGCAGGTTGATATTCCGATAATCTTATCATCATGATTCAGAGGAATATCACGATACTGAACTGCTTCGTCCTTAATATATTTCAAAAGGGTATCTAAATTGTCTTTACCTTGTACGGTCGGATTATAAATTTTGTTATTAAATTCCTGAGTCTCTACACACGCAAACAATGTAATCTTATATGTATCATCTAACAAAAACAATGCTCCTGTCTTGTGCTCCTGAAAATAATCATCATTTTTAAATTCAACAACATCTCCAAACATAGCACCATATTCCATATGATGACCATAAATAATTGAATAACTGTCAGTAAAATCACAAGCATTTCGATAATCTAAAAAGATAGAACCTGAAAAGGAAAATTTACCAAATACATCTTTGTTCAAATATTCCTGATTATCTTTTCCCTGAACAACAGGATAACTAATATGGGTATCAAAAATTGTAATCCACCCAACCACATCCTTGTTCAACTTCATAAGTTCTCCTAGCGTAATGCTATTCGGCCCATCCCCAGTAGGCTGGTATTTGAGCAAATCATTGGATGAAAATGCCCCACGATATATCATTATGGTATTCCATAACGAATAACCACCATATAACAGCATAATCAGAACCAACACCATGGCTATAAAACTAAGTATTTTATTTCCAACCCTTGCACATTTTACTGCTATCCCCACCTTGATATCCTTTCCATATCACGCAATTACTTGTTTCACGTGTAAAAACTCTCACAAACTTATTCTAATTTTTAGTATTCTGCTCTTTTCTTACGGAATAATACAAATGCTACAGCACCTGCTAAAACAACCATAAGTGCATATGGTCCGTAACTTGAAGCAAAACCTGTTGCGGAACCGGTCCTGTCATTGGTAAATGCAACTTCCTGTGTCTGTAATGAAGTTCCAGCATCAATGGTACCTGTTGCTGTTTTAATATTTCCACTTCCACCGGCCTTATTAGTACCATTCAATTTTGTCTCAAATGTTGTTTTATAGTCGTCTGCTTCTAGCTCTTTAATTGTATAGGTATCATTTTCAGTTAAACCATAAATTTTCACTGTATCTCCATGTTTCAGTTCAATTCTTGCAGCGGTACCTTTTTTAATTGCCGGTTGTCCTTCTAAATTATACCATTCGCCTTCTGCACCGTTAATTGTAATTTCAAAGATAAACTTTTTATCTCTTTCACCATAGTTACCAGTTACTGTCTTACTAATAACTAAATCGTTTACTGTTCCGTCTGGCTTTGGAACTGGGTTCTCTGTATCCGGCTTATTAACACCATATGTATTTACAAAAGCTCCACTCTTTACAAGTTGCCCATCTTCTTGGTACAAGACTAAAGATGCACTTGCAATATAAAAATTGGTTCCATCTGTAGCAACAGTAACATCTAAATATCTCTCTCCGACATCATATTTAATGCCTTCATAGGTCCCCTCTTTCTGCTTTACTTTATAACGGTAAGTTCCGATACCTTCCGTTGTAAATTTATCTGCAACTAAGGTAAATGTAAGTTTTTTACTAATAGATGTCTCAGTTAAATCTTCTGCTGCCGGTGCTAATTCAATTGTTCCTGGTTTTACAGCACCTGCTGGCGCATTTTTAAACGGTGGCTTTAAATCCTTACCACCATTTGTTGCTTTTGCCTGTTCTGCTGTTAAATTAGTAACCTCAAATTCAAATGTTGTATTTGGAGCATATACATCTGCTCTCTTATACAAATTTACATCAAGTGAAGCGCTTGTTACAGGTTCTGCTGCATTCACTGTTTTCATAGTTCCCGGCAATAATGTAATTGCCATTGCCACCGTCATAACACCTGCTGCTATGCGGCTAAAGATTTTTTTGTTTTTTGAATTCATAATAAACATCCTTTCTTTATTATTTTTTTATATATTCTATAGGAAGTACCAAAATACTACCTTTATCACAGAGATACATATGGATTATATTTCTCTGTCAGATTCATTGATGTTGTTTCTCCAATCTGCCCCCTGTAATACACAATAAATTATAAATCAGCGCTTCAATTACAATTCATTTTTTCTTATAATTGTAATCACTTTTCCCTTAATCTCTTCCATTTCTACTGCACCGAAATATCGACTGTCCTTTGCTCCCTCACGGTAATCACACAAGATAAAATATTGATTTTCTCTGAGCGTAACCGGATATGATACATTATTATCATACATAGGTGTCGAATAATATATATCATTTTCTGCAAGCAACGAACCATTAACTTTTACTTCTGCTTCATTGGTGATTTCTACCGTATCGCCATCTTTTGCAATGATTCTCCCAGTATACGAAACACCATCTTTTTCAAAAATCACCACATCTCTAATGCTAAAGTTATTCTCCAAGCGATAGAAAAGCATCAAATCTCCTGCATTGATTTTCGGTGACATATCTTTATTTTTCATTGGTGTAATCCCAAAAATCACACCAAATATAATATACACCAATGCCGCCAGAAAAATCAGTCTTTCAAAGAATATGATAATTTCTTCTTTTTGAAACAGTTTCTTTCTTTTGTTTTTAATTACCTCTCCAGGATCATCTATGTCCTCTGCCTCTTTGGCGGTTCCTTTGGCATCATAAACATTCTGATATTCTTCCTGCAATTCATCCAGCTTTCGCCAAACGTCTTTTTCATCTATCCCCCCGAACATTTTTTTTCGGAACTTAAGATTTTTTAACAAGTTCGAAATATCCTTCATGTTCTTTGATGCCATAAGATTCCCTTCCCGAAAATTATTTTTTACAGTTATTCTCTTCAGCCTAACTTTCTAAATTTTCCTTTTTTTCCTGCCACAAAACAAGCTACTGCCAATAATGCACAACCAAGTAAAATGATAAATGGCTTTGCTCTATTGTTCAAACCGGTAGGAGTCAGGTCACGTGAGTTGGTACATGTAGTCGATTTGTTCTCAGAAATTACTACATTCTTAATTTCTGAATTCCACGTTGTAACATATCCTTCTGATGAATAATCATCTTCCGAAACGCTGGCAGTACAGCCATCCGGTACTACAAATTCAATGCTTTCATTATGTTTCAGACTGAAACTATATGTAGAACCATTTGACGTTACCTTTCTATCATTCGGGAAGGTGTCATCATTATAACTTACCGCCGCTTCACTCAATGTCAACGTGAATTTAAATGACTTATCCCGTTCACCAAATTTGCCTTCTACTTTCTTTGTAACTTTAATCGTACGTGTCGGCTTATAAATATTGGTGATTGTCGCTGAATTTGACTGACTTCCTTTATAATTAATTCCGCTTGCACCAATTGAATACTCAAATTGTTGTTTTGCATTTACTGGCAAATTATTAATTGTTTCATTAATGCTGTCAGTAATCTGAACCAATGCATATCTATTGTTATCTTTACCATTGAATGTTCTGTCAACCTTTTCAACAACTGTATATCGGTCACCATCCTGTAAGCCTAACTCTGAAGCTTGAATCGTTCCACTTGCGAAAAGCCCTCCGGCATCATTCGCATTCACTTTTTCGATTTCTTTAAAATCACTCAGTGTTACTAATTTCTTCTGATTTCCATTTACTTTCGCTAATTCAACGGTCACCTTGTAATCCTTCGGAAGATTTTTTGCTTCCACACCCTGCACAATCTTTGTGACCGTTATAATATTTTTTACATACACAAGAACTAATGTATCATGATTAAATTCTACAGTCATCTGCCCTTTATTATTATAATAGAAGTCCTTATCGTTCATTTTTGCATTTGTTAAAGTATAGTCGGACAGATTGTAAGTTGTACCGTCTTTCTCAAAACTACTAGGAACAACTACCTTTCCACCAGGAACCGTTTTCCCCTCTATTGTATGCTCTGTTACTGTGTTTAGATTGCCATTTACACCATATTCCTGAAGTTTATATGTTATGGAATAACTTTTCCTCATTTCAAAGGAAACATTATCCAAAAGGTTTCCTACGGTAAGGTTTCCACCATTGTTGATTTCACTATGTGTTTTTCCGCCACCCTCTGCAGAAACAAAGAAGAAACGTGTTAAATGATCCTTATCTGTATTCGGTACTTTATACTGTCCTCTATGGCGTTCCCAATGCCCTGCTGCAACAGACTCACTACGAACTTTCCATACTCTTGCCACAATTCCACTCCCGAGATTGATTTCTGTTCCCTCATCATATTCTGATTTGGAATTCTTCAACTGATTATCATTATCCATTGTTTTCAGTTTTTTGATAAAGGTATCTGATATACCATTGTTTGGATTCAACTGCTCTGAAGTCATATATTGCCTTGCATCTTTTGCCGCCATTGCCACGACATACATCGTATTTTGATTCCAACGTCCTGCATGATCCAAATCCCAATAACACTCTGATGAAGGTGTTGTCAGAATATCTTGATACAACGCCCCGATATTCTCACAATTCAATTCAGCAAACTGATCACCATGGGTCCCATCTTTATACATTTCCTCATAAGTTACGGAAAACTGACCTTCCTGGTACTCTTTATTTACTTTCAGATTTCTACCATTAACAATTTCAATATCATGACCAACCTTGGTACCGCCATTAATACTTTGCCAGCCTGGTCCTGTTGTTTTCCAATACAGCCCCGGATATCCATTCGGATATTGCTGTTCATCCCCATTCGCGTTAAATGGGAACGACGCTCCTGATTTTCCCGGTGTGCACATAATCGGATTTTCAAAGTCACCATTCTGTACATTATTATAGTAGTTTACTCTATATACCAATGACCAATCGTCTTTTCCATCTTCACTGACACGGTAATACATACCACCACCTGCATCACGAGAAACATCAAGTTTCTTTCCACCATTATACAATACCTGCATGTCATCTCTCTTCTCTGGTATATCCTGCCAGTCGTTTACGCCATCACTGCTTCTCTGCCATTTATATTTAATATTTTGGGGATCCTTCACACCCAGACAACCATCCTCTTCAATAGTGTCTACAATGGAAAGGCTATGTGCTTTTGTAATGTTAATTTTAATTTTAATTTCAAATTTAGGATCTTTCTTACCAAGATCACTTACATTGTTTGTTGTACCATAAATCTGACATCCAATCCATGTGCTAACAGAATCTTTATTTCCCAAATCCTTAATTTTATACTGAACAGTGGCTGCTTTCTGCCCACAGAATTCTAAAACATCACTATTATAATCATTTGCCCCCCACTTGTTATTATTTTTAACAAGGTTTGCATCTTTCGAATTTCCAGACCAACGTACTTTATCTTTCTCGTTATTTTCATCTTCTCCAAAATCAATATGTATATCTCTTGGATTAACGTAGAAATAGATGTAATTATTTTTGCCTGGTTCATAAACGACTTCATAAGTGTCATTTGTGGCTAATACATCTCCCTGCACCAAATCTGAATTTAATATTGTATAATCTTTTTCCGATCCATCCGCATACTTCATATGAGCCGCTTTTTCCGTTTCGGTTTTATCATATAGTTTATCGACCGGATAAATTCCGTACTTTTTCCCTTGAACATCTTTCCAATATTCCTGTAAATTCGTTTCCTTACCCCATGCTTCAAACTCCCAGATAGATAGTCCCCATGAGCTATTAGCAGCTTTCGATGACTCTATCCGAATGTAAGATGCATTTTTTTCACTGTCCAGTTTAAAGCTATATCCAACTCTGGCACTGGAACTAAGATTGCCTGCTGACCCTGGATTTTTCCATCCGGTTACAGTCTTTATTGTCTCCCATGACTTTCCATCCTTCGATGTTTTAATTGTAAAGTCCTCCGGATACGCACGTTCAAATTTTAAGTCTACACTGTGTAACGCATATTCTTTTCCAAGGTTAATCTGATACCACTGCGCATCTCCACTGATAGATCCCCATCTGGAGTCATCTTTTCCGTCAATCGCCCATGCAACTTCATTCTCGTTACTTGAACTTGCTGTTGCTGTTTTATTTACTGCCACATCTTTCACATCTGCCGGCAGTTTATCGCCTTTTACAACAAACTCCCAAATAGACAATCCCCAACCTTTATTTTTAAGACTTGTCGCATTAATTCTGATATATCTTGCCTTTCCATGATAAGAAATATTAGAATTCCATTGGTATTTTGCATTCGGATCTGCATTCTCGGAAGGTGTCCAGCCCTTTACAGTTTCTGTAGTCGTCCATGATTTTCTGTCTCTGGAAACCTGAATTTCAAAATCCTTTGGATAGGCACGTTCAAACTTCAACATAACCTGATTGATTTCATAAATCCCCTCAAGATCTATCTCAAACCAGTTTTCATTCTGATTTGCACGACCTCCCCATCTGGAATCATCATAACCATCTACCGCTTCTTCCGGAAAGTACCTTTTATAATTATCCTTATCATTGACATCATCACTACGGTTACCACTGGTTCTGACCGGCTTATCCAATGCGATATTGGACTTATCTACCTGTCGTGTTAATTCGAAACAATCAATATTGATATACTCGTTATATTTATTGCCCGTTGTTTGGCGTCCGGCAATATATATTGTATTCTCACCTTTTGGCAATGTAATGTCCATCTCTACGGTCTTTACTACATTCCACTCTCCTGTAGACGGAGCGGAAAGTTGTTTCCATTCTCCCTTTCCTATCTTTACAAATATATCTCCATCATATTTGGTTCCATATTTAACAGCAAGCTTATATTTACCTGCATGCTGTGCATAAACATTATACCCCAGGTACTCATGTTCCTCACCTGTCAGAGTATTCCAAATAGTTGCATATTTATTTTCAGAATAAATGCCACCACCATTATCTTTTATTTCATACTGCTTATCTTCACTTTTATTTCCGGATATATGATACTCTTCTGCTTCATGTTTTCCTTCTGCTAAAGGAGAAGAAATATCAAAATAGTCTAAATTAATCTGCTGCCAGTAATCTCCTTCTCCTGCATACCATATATTACTTGCACCTGTTATATCTATGGTATTTTCTCCACGTTTTAATTCAATAACAGTGCTAACCTCTCTTACATCATTCCAATCTGCCGTTTGGTTTGCTGTAACAGATTTCCATGATCCTCCATTCAATCTGACATCAATATTCGTAGGTTTGCTGCCATCACCTGCATTATTTCTATACGCATATCCTATGGTCAACAAATATTTTCCCGGTCTTTCAGCGTATAATTTCTGTGTCAGATAGGAACGAATATCCTTTCCTTCATCATCCAGAGGATAGGAATTTAAGTTGCCAACATATCCACTTCCCGAAAACTTTTTATTCCAATCACCATCTTCATTGATAACAACATTAGGCGGATTCTTTGCACCGCCTTGTGTATATGAATCAGAATGTTCTGCTTCATGTCTGCCTTCTGCTAAAGGAAAAGAAATATCAAAATAGTCTAAATTAATCTGCTGCCAGCAATCTTCTGTTCCTGCATACCTTATCTCACTTGCACCTGTTATATTTATGGTATTTTCTCCACGGTTTAATTCAATAACAGTGCTAACCTCTCTTACATCATTCCAACCTGCCGTTTGGTTTACTGTAACAGATTTCCATGATTTTCCATTCAATCTGACATCAATATTCGTAGGTTTGCTGTCATCCTCTAATCTATTTCTATACGCATATCCTATGGTCAACAAATATTTTCCCGGTCTTTTAGCGTATAACTTCTGTGTCAGATAGGAACGAGTATCATTTCCATTATCATCCTGAGGATAGGAATTTAAGTTGCCAACATATCCACTTCCCGAAAACTTTTTATGCCAATCATCTGCCACGATCTCAACCTTAGCCGAATTCTCTGGTGTATATGAATCAGAATTTTCTGCTTCATGTCTGCCTTCTGCCTGAGGAACTGCTCTAACAGCTTTTTTCAAAGGCGTATCCACAATTTTTTTCACAGGATTTTCAGCACGTCCCAATTCTGCTGTTACATCTTTGGTGCTTTCTTCCCACACTGTTGCATCTTCCTCTGCAAGGGTTGCATCTTCTTTTGCAGGCGTTGCATCTTCTTTTGCAGGCGTTGCATCTTCTTTTGTATCAGTTGTCTCTTCAGAAATCGCAGTTGTTTCTTGAATTGTATCATCTGCCAATGTAGATAATGACATATTGCTCATCCCCGACACGAAAACAACGAGTGCTAGCATAACTGCAAAACATTTCTTTATGCTCCTGCTCATATCTTATTCCCCTTTCTTTTTATATCGTTAACCAAAAGCACCATTTATCATTTTATCTGTGTTATAGTTTCTGTATTATACTATTTTATAATTCCGTCCAATGGTATAATTGTAGGTTTGTATTTTACCACGTTTTCTCTTGAAGTTCAATTATCTATTGCTTTATCCATCTTTTTCTAGACACATAAAATATCCTGCCCATACAACACCTTCTTCGCAAAGTTTACTAATGTGCTTTTCAATAAATTCGATGACTGGATATACGTTATATTTTGGATTGTGAAGAAATCCTAAAGGGATGATTTTTAAAAGGTTTCAATTGTGTCAGATTAACATTCTTAATTTCTTCCATTTTCAAATGCTCCTTTCAAAAAAATAAGGATTGCTCATTTTCATTGCTGAAAACGAGTAATCCTTTGTCTTAATTACTACGAAGTAAATATTTGTTTTTTCTTTAATTGTGAACGTTACTACCGTGTGTTCCCAATCACCACATCTAATACTACAGAAACGTCAACTCCATTGGAAAGTGCCTTTTTTCTCCTATTTGAGCCATTTTTATCAAACCTAAAAAAGCTCTCAAAGTGCCTAAAATCAAGGATTCTTACATATCGACCCGATGTAGTGCAACCACGCACTCTACATGTGTTGTCTGACCAAACATATCACAAGGTGTGACCTCTTTTAACTTATAACCATTTTCACTAAGCCACTTCACATCTCTTGCAAGCGTTGCGCTGTCACAGCTTACGTAAACCACTCTTTCAGGATTCATTTCCACTATTGTTTCCAGAAGCTTATGATCACAACCCTTTCTCGGTGGGTCAACAACAATAACATCCGGCTTACATTCCTCGTCATCTTTGTGATTTTCAAAATATTCCGTTACTACATCCTCTGCTGCTCCAACAAAGAATTCCGCATTATTTATTCCATTAATTTTTGCATTTATTTTTGCATCAGCAATTGCTTCCGGTACTATTTCAACACCCAAAACCTGCTTTGCCTTCTTTGCAAGAAATAGTGATATGCTGCCGATTCCACAATACAAATCCCATACCATTTCATTGCCTGTTAAATCTGCATATTCTAAAGCTTTATTGTACAATTTCTCTGTCTGAACAGGATTGACCTGGAAAAATGACAACGGAGAAATTCTAAATTTCACATCTCCAATATAATCCTCAATATATCCGGGGCCATATAAGTTAATCACCTTGTCCCCAAGAATCACATTGCTTTTCTTAGTATTAATGTTAAGAGAAATGCTATACATTCCTTCAAGTTTACATAACTCTTCAACCAGTTTTTCTTTGTTTGGAAGATTCTTGCCATTTATAATTACGCAAACCATTATCTGCTTTGTTTTTGCACCAATTCTAATAAGTACGTGTCGAACCAAGCCCTTGTGAGTTACTTCATTATAAGGTACAATTCTATATTTAGTCATAAATGCCTTTACGGTATCCATGACTTCTTTGTTTACATCACGGCCATCAATTTTTAAGCCAAGGTTGCAACTGTCTATATTTATAATAGAATGAGTTCTTCCTGCATAAAAACCTGAAATAATATTTCCTTCCTTATCCATTCCAACTGGAAATTGAGACTTATTTCTATAGTTAAAAGGCTCATCCATTCCCATTACATCATTCATTACGAAGTCGCTCTGACCACCAATTCGCACAAGGTTGTTGTACACTTTATTCTTCTTAAATCTAAGCTGCTCCTTGTAATTAATGCACTGAATTTGGCATCCGCCACACTGTCTTGCCACACTGCATCTTGGCGAAACCCTATCTTTAGAAGGCTCTTTTATTTCCATTAATCTGGCAAACCCGAAATTCTTGTTAGCCTTCATAACCTTTACTGTAACTTTGTCGCCGATTACTCCGTCTTTAACAAAAAGAGTATAGCCATCAACTTTGCCTATACCCTCTCCGTTTACGCCTAAATCTTCAATTGTTAAATCTAAAATATCATTTTTCTTAATCATGAAAATTCCTTTAAATAATTATCTGTATATTTTTTCGCATATTTATGCTAATTATTGCGTATTTGTATTATTATCTATTTATTTATTACTTTAATTCGCTTGTCTTTCTAACATTAGTTTCAAGTAATCTGTTATATCCTAACCACTGATCTGATGAAGCAGAACTGTTACTGTTTAAAAGTTCTGTCATTGTCTCAATCTTTGCATCTGCATTGTCTGCAAGATTAAGTGCCATTGCCTCAATAAGTGCAGGTTTTTTAGGTGAACCATATTCAAGTTCTCCGTGATGTGCAAGAATACAATGCTTCAATTCGTTCTTTAACTTAGTTGGAAAATCAGGAATTGAATCCATAATCTTTCCAAGCATTTCTGACCCCATAACAATGTGTCCAAGTAACTGGCCTGCATCTGTGTAATCATTCATTGGAAAGTCTGAAAGTTCATAAACCTTTCCAATATCGTGACAAATAGCTGATGTCATAAGTAAATCTCTATTTAAAATAGGATATTGTTTTGCAAAGAAATCACACATCTTTGCAACTGATAATGTATGTTCAAGCAAGCCGCCAATAAAACCGTGATGTACGCTTTTGGCTGCTGAATGCTTCTTAAATGCTTCCGCAAATTCTGTATTGTCAATAAATAGTTTTGTTAAAACCTGTTTATAATAAGGGTTATTAACACCGGCGATGAATTTTGTTAATTCCATCATCATTTCGTCAATGTTTTTGTTAGTACATGGTAAATAATTAGTCGGGTCAACATCTGTTTCGCTAATCTTTCTTGCACGCTTAATACTAAGCTGTGTCTGACCGTTAAATACTGTTACATCACCATTTACTTCAACATAATCAAGTGCATCAAACTCATCTATCCCCATTGAGTGCGGATCCCATATCTTGGCATCCAAGGAACCTGTTTTGTCCTGAAGAATAACATTCTCGTATTCTTTTCCTGTTTTAGTCATTGCAGTAGTTCTCTGTCTGCACAAATATGTTTCCTGAATTCTTTCGCCCTCTCTTAATGTTTCTATATATCTCATCTTTTCCTCCAAATGTTAAGATTTTCTTTACCTGACAGTCAATCTTTATTATAATTGATTATGTATCTAAATACAAGAATTGGAGGCTTTATCATGAACGAAAAAGTTCTTAAAACCCTTGAATACTATAAAATAATAAAAATGTTAGAAAATCAGGCAGGTTCTGAGCCTGGCAAGAAGCTTTGCCACGCACTTGTTCCATCTGCCGATATTCATAAAATAAAAGAAAATCAGAAACAGACAGGTGATGCTTTATCACGAATCTGGCAGAAAGGAAGCCTTTCTTTCTCAGGTATTCACAATATTGGCGAATCCATTAAACGATTAGAGATTGGAAGTACTCTTGGCACCGGAGAATTACTTAGAATTGACTCCCTTTTAAAAGTTGCCTTAAGAGTTAAAACTTTCTCCCGCCGTGATGATGAGGCTGAAAGAGATAGTCTTGATGACATGTTTGAGGCTATTGAACCTTTAACTAATTTGAAGAATGACATTGAAAGATGTATTATTTCAGAGGATGAAATAGCTGACGATGCATCTGCTAATCTTAAAAATATAAGAAGACAGATGAAGATTACCAACGACCGTGTTCACAGCCAGTTGTCATCTCTCATTAATTCCCAGTCAGGTCACACTTATCTTCAGGATGCCCTTATTACAATGAGGGATGGACGTTATTGTGTACCTGTTAAGCAGGAATACCGTGGCAATGTTAACGGTATTATTCACGACCAGTCTTCAACAGGTTCTACTTTGTTTATTGAACCTGCTGCTGTTGTTGAACTTAACAATAAACTCCGCGAGTTAGAAGGCAAGGAAGCTGATGAAATCCAGATTATTCTTGCAAACCTTAGTATGGCTTGTGCTGAACATATTTACGAATTAAAAACAGACATGGAAATATTACCTAAGCTTGACTTTATTTTCGCTAAGGCTTCTCTTGCAAAAGAAATGAAAGCTTCAATGCCTGAGTTTAATGATCAAAGACAGATTAATATTAAGAAGGGACGCCACCCTCTTTTGGATCCTAAAAAGGTTGTGCCTATAGACATTCATCTTGGAAAAGACTTTAACCTTTTGATTGTTACAGGTCCTAACACCGGTGGTAAAACAGTTTCACTTAAAACTGTAGGACTTTTAACGCTTATGGGCCAGGCGGGACTTCATATTCCGGCTTTTGAGGGCAGCAAACTTGCAGTTTTCAAAGAGGTTTTTGCTGACATTGGTGATGAACAGAGCATTGAGCAAAGCTTAAGTACTTTTTCAGCTCATATGGTTAATACTGTTAATATACTTAATCAGGCAGATCAGGATTCACTGGTACTTTTCGATGAACTTGGTGCAGGAACGGATCCTGTGGAAGGTGCAGCCCTTGGCATTTCAATTCTTACTTTCCTTAAAAACATCGGTTCAAGAATTATGGCAACAACACATTACAGTGAATTAAAATTATTTGCCTTATCAACTGAGGGAGTTCAAAACGCAAGTTGTGAGTTTGACGTAGAAACACTCAGACCAACTTACAGACTTCTTATTGGTGTTCCCGGAAAGAGTAATGCTTTTGCTATTTCAAGCAAGTTAGGTCTTCCTGACTACATTATTGAAGATGCTAAGTCTCACATCGATTCAGATAATGAGCAGTTTGAGGATGTTTTGTCCGAAATAGAAAGACAGCGAATCCAGATTGAAAAAGATCAGGAAACTATTGCAGTTTACAAGTCTCAGATTAAATCACTTAAACGTGATTATGAACTTAAGACAGAAAAGCTTAATGAACAGCGTGACAAAATCCTTAACAAGGCACGCGAAGAAGCTGTTGATATTCTTAAGGAAGCTAAGGAAACAGCCGACGAAGCTATCAAAGCTATTAATAAATATGGAAAATCCGGCAATACCCGCGAAATGGAAAAATCCAGAAGTAATGTTGGAGCAAAGCTTAAAAAGAACCAGGTAGGCTCATCAATTAAAGCTGCCAAACCTAAAAAGGCTTACAAGCCTTCCGACTTTAAGCTTGGCACAGGTGTAAAAGTTTTGAGCATGAATCTTAACGGTACTGTTGCTTCATTGCCTAATGCAGCCGGTAATCTTACAGTAAAAATGGGTATACTAAACTCTAAGGTTAATATTCGTGACCTTGAAATTATTGACGAACCTGATATTAAGGCACCAGGCTTAACCCGTGGTTCAACAGGCAAGATTAAAATGAACAAGTCTATGAATATTAAAACTGAAATTAATTTAATTGGAAAAACAGTTGACGAAGCTATTTCTCAACTTGATAAATACTTAGATGATGCTTACATTGCACATTTGCCACAGGTATATGTTATTCACGGCAAAGGCACCGGAGCTCTTAGAAATGCAGTTCAAAACCATCTTAAGAAATGTAGCTATGTAAAATCCTACAGAACAGGTGAACATGGCGAAGGTGGTTCAGGTGCCACAGTTGTAGAATTTAAATAGATTTTTTTAACAGGAGGATTTAAAATGGCAAACAAACAGAAAATCTTAATAGTTGACGATGATGAAAACATTGCAAACCTTATATCTTTATATTTAACTAAGGAATGCTACGAAACACGTATTGAGCATGATGGCCAGTCGGCTCTTGATGCGTTTAAAGAATATGCTCCAAATCTTATTTTGTTGGATATTATGCTTCCGGGACTTGACGGTTACGAAGTATGCCGTGAGATAAGAAGAGAATCAAAGGTTCCTATTATTATGCTTTCTGCCAAAACAGAAGTTTTCGACAAAGTTTTAGGTCTTGAACTTGGTGCAGATGACTATATTATTAAACCTTTTGACTCAAAGGAACTTGTTGCCCGTGTTAAGGCAGTTCTCAGACGTTACACTGAAGCTCCGGCTCCTGTGGCAAAGAAGCCTGATGAAAAACGTGTTGAATACAAGGACCTTATTATTAATCTTTCAAACTACGAAGTTATTTACAAGGGCAAACCTGTTGAAATGACTCCAAGAGAGATTGAACTATTGTACTTCCTTGCTTCATCACCTAATCAAGTATTTACAAGAGAGCAACTTCTTGACCATATCTGGGGTTATGAATATGCCGGAGATACAAGAACTGTAGACGTTCACATTAAACGTATTCGTGAAAAAATTGCTGACACGGATCAGTGGTCAATTGGTACAGTTTGGAGTGTAGGATATAGATTCGAGGTACATAACTAAATATGAAAAATTCTATTTTAACTAAATTTTTTACAGGGTATTTTTCTTTTGCAATATTAGGTTTTTTGTTAATTTCTTATTGGTCAAATAACTTGATTTATAATCATCTTCTGACCAATAACATTAACACCCTTTACAAATATGCCTCTGTAATAGGAAGTAATGCTGTGGACTGCGTGGACAACTCACTTGATGATTTAGACAATCCTAAGCAGTTTTTAAATGATTTTAACAACGTGCTGGACTGTGACATACTTATTCTTGATAGTAACCGCAAACCATTTTATTACACAGGCACAACAAATAATCTTTCAAAAGATTCTTCTAATATTTTGATTGAAAAATTCAAGCCTGATGATTACAAGAATACGCATTACAAGATTGGCAAATTTTATAATATTTTTAAAACCGACACTTTAAGTGTTGTCTACGAAGTTAAAAATAATAATAAGACTTATGGATATATTGTGGCGCATATGCCTACTTCCATTATTAAAAAAAGTTGCTATGATGTAACACTTATTTTCTACGTTACTTACGCAATTATACTGGCTCTTTCACTTATTATATTCTTTAACTTTATGTGGTTTATTTATTTGCCACTTAAGCAGATTAGACTTGCGGCAATGGAATATGCCAAAGGTAATTTTGAATACGAAGGACTTAAGGTTAACAATGACGATGAAATCGGTGACGTGGCGCACTCACTTCAATATATGTCTAAGCAGTTAAACAACTCACGAGCTTATCAAAAGGAATTTATTTCTAATATTTCCCATGATTTCCGCTCTCCTTTAACTTCTATAAAGGGCTATATTGAAGCTATAATGGATGGAACAATTCCACCGGAAGATTACAACAAATATCTTTCAATTGTTTTATCTGAGGCTAACCGTCTCGAAAAGCTTACTTCAGGATTGCGTGACCTTAACCGTTGGAACAGCACCGGTCCTGAACTTATTTTTGAAGACTTTAATATGGAATCAGTTATCGCTTCAACAGTTGATACTTTCCAGGGCAGTTGCGAGAAGAAGAATATTGAATTGATTATTCAGTTTCCACCAAAGCACTGCAATGTATACGCTGACAAAGGCAAGATTGAACAGGTTCTTTACAACCTACTTGATAACGCCATTAAGTTCAGTAATCCGGGTTCAAAGATTATAATCAAGCTTTATAACAAAGGTGAAAAACAATATTGTTCCGTTAAGGATTTTGGTATGGGAATCCCACAGGACAGCATCGACAAAATCTGGCAGCGATTCTACAAGACCGACCTTTCCCGTGGTCGTGACAAAACAGGCTCTGGAATCGGACTTGCCATCGTAAAAGAAATTATTATGGGACACAACGAAACAATCGATGTAATCAGCACCGAAGGCGTTGGAACAGAGTTTGTATTCTCGTTAAAGAAATCGAAAAGATAAAGGGGGTTATCTTAGTTTGATTTCTCATTAAAAGAATATGACTTCTAAAAAATTCTCCTACAATTTCAGCCTATAAAAACCCCGGCTACGTTTCCGTAGCCGGGGCTAATTCTCACTCTTCCACACTCATATAATATTCAATTCTCCGCCGCATCCTTAGATCTATCGTTTAAATCTTAGCGTTCTCAATTATAACCTTGCAACTCTACCTTATAACTTCATAACCTTACAACTCTACCTTATAATTTCATAGCCTTGCAACTCTCCACTACAACCTTATAAAGTTATACTTAAGTCCTAACTTGTCCGCCATTAGCTTCTCTCTTGTATGGCATGAGAAGATGATTACCTGTTCCATATTTTCTGCCATAAATCTCATAGTATTACCCATTCGCTTGTTATCATACATTGCAAAGGCATCATCAAGAAGTATAGGTTTCTTGTCCTTTTCAAATATAATATCTGCTGCCGCAAGTCTAAGTGCCATATATATCTGCTCTATTGTGCCCTTGCTAAGTCGTGTAGCTGCTATGAGAGCGTGCTTACTGTTTACAGATATGTTAAGTTTGTCATCTATTGAAAGATTGTCATATTTGCCATTTGTAATTTGTGAAATATAATAAGATGCTCTCTCATTTAATCTCTTACCGAAACTATTTCTGATTTCATCTGCTATATCTTCAATATTACTCTTTGCGTCCTCAATAGCCTGTATTTCAACTTTTGCTTTCTTAATCTTGTTAAATCGCTCCTCAAGTTCATCAATCTTCTTCTGAAGCTCAATATCCTTTTCCTGCTTCTGTTCAAGAATCCACTGAGACTTTGAAATTGCCTCGTTGATTTCACGTTCCTTCGCTTCCAAGTCCTTTAACTCGTCACTATAATCCTGCATATCAACGCTTTTTTCTTCCTCGGCTTTAATAAACTCCTGAGTATCCTTTAAAGCTTCTTTCTTATTGTTAAGCTGACGTTCAACATAAACCCTTTCGTGCTTTGCTGCGTCCAGCTTATCAATTACAAGCTTAATCTCCTTTAAGGCATCCAACTTCTTCTGACGCTTCTTCTTATTAAATCCATACTTAAAGATTGCAAGTATAAGAAAAACAAAAGCCGCACCAAGGCATATACCCGGCTTAACCCAAAACTGCTTTAAATCCATCATCTGGTAATTGCCCATAATAAAACCTGCTGCACCACCAATACATCCCATCATAAGGATAATAAACAAAACAGGCATATTACTTCTGTTAGTAACTTTTTCAAGAAGATATTCCATAGTCTCTCTTCCGTCAATGCCCTTGTCAGCAAGCTCCTGTTCAAGCTGCTTCTGGTGATTTTCAATCTGTTCAAGGGAAGCTGAAAACTTCTCACTGTCAGCAGTCAAAGTAATTGCCTCCTGATAAAGATTCTCCTTACGCTCATTAAGTTTATTTAAGGCTTCAAGTCGTTTTGCATCAAGAGCTGACAATTCCTTCTTCTTATTAGAAAGATTAAATAAAGACTGCTTTTTCTGCTCTATTGAAGCAATTATTGTATGCTGTTCGCCCTGAGAAATCTCCAAATCCTCTTTGGCATTCTTAATAGCCTTCTCAACAACATCCTCTTCAGCAATTCGGCTTTCAATCATTATATTTTTCTTCTGCTTATCTAAGTCTGCAAATGCTGATTTAATATCAATCTCCATAGACTTAGTCGTTCCAAGATTTGCCGCATAATTCTTCAGAATAACTTCAAGTTCCTTATCTGTAACGCTGCCAAGCTGGCTTATGCTTATAGTATTATAGTAACAGCTTTCATCAAGCCCTGCGAAAAGATTTTCAATCTCCTCTGTTTTAAGCTCAATACCCTTATCTTCATTAATAACCTTAAAAGACTTATTAAGCTTATTAAAATTTCTCTCAATACGATAAGTTACACCGTCGCTTTCGATTCGCATCATACCGTGATAATTAGCCGGATTCTCCCATGGCTCATACTTAGTGTAAAGGTCCTTACCACTTGCCTTTCCACGCTGTTTTTCTATTCCAAAGAGCATTCCTCTTATAAAAGTATGAAGAGTAGTCTTTCCCGCTTCATTCTCACCATATACAATATTAAGTCCCGGTTCAAGAGTTACCATTTTATGATTAAATTTTCCAAAATTAGTTAATCGTATGTCCTTTATAATCATGCCCTGTCCTCCATGGCATCCATCAATGCCTTTGTTCCATAGTAAAGGGTTTTACGCTGCAAAGGTGTAAGACTCTCCCTGTCAAGAAATTTCTTTATATACATTCCAAGAATATTGTCCTTATTTTCAGCGTACAATTCTTCAAAATCATAATCAGGAACCGTATTGTCGGTAACACTTACAACATTTCCAACACCTTCAATATCTGAAACATCAATGTCAAAATCAGGATCTCTGTAACCGCTAAAAGTAATCTTGTACATATCATCCTGTCCCTGCTCCTTAATCATGTCAATCAGTCTATGTCTTATTTCCAAATTAGTAGCTGTTGGAGTTACCGTGAAATCAAGTTCCCTGTAAATTCTCTTTGCAAAACGCACAAATTCAAGTTCAAGACCTCTCTTTGAAATCTCCCCATAAATATAGCCTCTAGGTCCAATATCATTCATATCAATAGGTTCAAGAGAACCACTGTATGCCATCTTCATCTTTTCATCTATTTCAGGCTTATGAATATGTCCCATTGCCACGTAGTCAAAACCTGACATTGCAAGCTTCTTTCTATTAATTGGAATATGCTTTTCGTCACCGCCATGAGCCACCAGAATATTAATCATATCCGGTCTGTCCACAATAACATGGTCATACATTGCATCCTTAATTTCAGTCTGGTGATAACTTAGTCCATACACACATGTATTAAGCTCAGGAATCTCCACACTTTCAATATTCTTGTCACCTAAGAAAATAACATTCTCACTCCATTTGAAGCCGTCATAAAAAGAGCCTTTTTTAATGGCATCATGATTTCCCGCGCACAAAACAACCTTTGTGTCAGGAATGGTCGAAAACAAATAATCAACTTCCTTAAGTTCACGAAGTAACGGCTGTCTGTGAAACATATCCCCTGCAATAATAAGCAAATCTACCGGGTCTATTTTTATTTTTTTAATTAAACGTTCTAAAGTATTCCAAATTTCATCTCCACGGTTAGCCGCCCAAGGTCTTTTGCTCTCCGGAGTGGCACCAAGATGAATGTCACCAGTATGTATAAATCGCATAGTTCCTCCCGAATTTTTTACTATCTTTAAGTATAACATTAAAAATTTTTCGCGTAAAGATAAAGAAAAAAGTCAAAACACCCTTTTCTAATAAGCATTTTGACCTTTTCTGATATTTTTAATTATAATTCTCTTCAAAAACCCATATCTTATGTCCACGGTTATCCGTTACAAGTCCATATGTAGCTTTTGCCGCATTAGTTGCAGCGTTCTTGTCGCTGTAAATCCCCTGAAGCTTTCCATATCCGTAAACATAATAATTATTTTCTTCCTTGCTCTCAAAAGTAGCATTAACCTTAGAACTACTGTCAAAAGTTACCTTGCCAATCTTTTCAACTGAAAGCTGCTTAGTTCCATCAAGTGCATTAGTAAATGCCAAAGCTAATTCCTTTTGCTTTACATCATCCACATAATAACTTGTTTTTGCAACAGGTTTCTTAGTCTCAGTATTATCCAAAAGCTGGTCATCTGAAATCTGGCTCTTGCCCTTGTACCGCTTAATATTAATAATATTGTCTGTTATTTCAACACCTGTAATATAAATCTTATTCTGTGAATATGACTTAACTTCTTTATAATCCTTATCAACAATTACCAACTTGCTAACAGGTACAAAACTCTTCTTTGACACGTCACTCTGAGAACCTATTCCATAAATCAGGTTCGTTCCCGTGTAACCATATACGGTAATAATATTGTCAGCTCCCGCCTCAATAGTCTTCTTTTCACCATTCTTTAAGTTAACAATTGTAATGTTTTCCGTATCATAAGCCTTACCACTTGTATTGTAAGCCAACATACTTCCGTCGCTGTTAATTGCAAAACTTCCGTCTTCCACATTTTCTACCAACGCTCCCCACTCCTTAGTTTTAAGGTTTGCATAGTAAATAGTGTTGTTCATCATAATATAAAGAGTTCCGTCGCCTACGTAACAAAGCTGTGACAACTGCTTCTCCAAGTTGTAAGCAGGCACTTTGCAAGGTACAAAAGCCGCCTCTTTGGAACTGTTAAACTCATAATTATATCTTAAAATAGAAATTCCGTTTTCGCCTACATGCTCCTTAGCCTTGCTATAACCATAAATCATATAGTCAACATTGCCCTTGTCATCCACGGTAATTACCCTTGCCTTAGTATTGTTAAGCTGTTCAGCATTCTTGGCATTAAGATTGTAAACCTGTTTGATTTTTCTTTCATTCAAATCCATTACGTAAACATCGCCGTTAACCTGAAACGCCATAAACTGCTGATTTGAACTTTCAACAAAATCAGCCTTTGTTTCTTTCTGAATGCCTAAGTCAATAAAGCTTCCGCCTACGTTATTCTTGTCTGCTGTCCAAATCTGATTTACTTCCCTGTCATATGCCAAAACATAAATTCTTCCTGCACAACTCCATATTGTGATTGTTTCAGAAACATTATATTTCTCTTTAACCTTCTCAGCATTAGTTGTTCTAATCTGATAATTCATTGTATAAGTTCCGGCTTCCCCGGTGTCCTTTATGCAAAACTCTTTTGCTGTTATTGTTATATCAGATATAAGCTCAGGCTTAAGTGAAGTCCAAATAAGGCTATTGTAACTTGACTTAATAGTAGTCTGACCAAGGTTATCATTAGGAAGGCTACTATCAGGCTCAATATACTGAGCAAGCTTTGAAGCTCCCTCGCCCTTTAAAGCGGTCTGTGCAAAATTCTTCGCAAACTTAATCTGTTCAGTAACAAACTCCTTATCCGTAACCATTACTCTTGCGTAATAATTAATCTGCTCATACTTATCTGTTTTGATAATTATTTCCCAGAAATACTCTGTTCCCTGTTCCATAATGGCACTGGCCTGATAATTCAAAGTAATCTTGCCGTCCTTCTGTTTCCAGCCGTCAAGGGTTCCATTATCTATCAAACGGTTGTCCTCAGTACTCTTCATTTCGTAAGAAATCTCTGAAACCTTATTGCCATTAGTTGATATTGTAATTGGAACCGTTCTGTCTGTATTAACAGGGACAATAACATCACGCATATGTTCTTCTTCCATATCCATTGTGTAGCCGTTAAGACTTCCAACCTTCTGACTTCCATAATATAAATCAATCCCCGGCAACTTACCATTATATGTAGACGTTGCCTGACCGCTATTGCTCTGCTTGTTATTCTTAGACTGCTTCTTGTTAAAATTTATTCCTATAACCACTGCAATTGCAAGAATCAGCACAATTGCAACAACTGCTATAACTTTCTTTTTCATTTCATCACCCATTCAATCCTTGTATTTAATCAATCCTAATCATAGCACAAAAAAATGTCTGTGGCACTATTTTTTTGTACCACAGACAATTTTATTTTTTATTTTGTTTTTTTCTTTGGTGTAGCTTTCTTTTTTCTTGTTTTTGGAAATTCGAAAACTACTGATTCGTATGGTCTAAGTGGAATTTCCAATCTGTATGGTCTTCCATCGCACTCGCCTTTCTTGGCTCTGTAGCTTACAACCTGTTTCTCACCTGTTTCTGTTGTAACCAATCTCTTGTAAGTTCCGGCTTTTGGAACTCCTACAACATAATCAGGTCTTTCCATTGGTGTAAAGTTACACACGAAACCGATAGAGTTCTTATAATCAGCTTCTGTTGTCTTTCTTATGAAACTGAAAATACTTCTTTCGCAGTCATTGGCATTAATCCACTCAAAAGCTCCATAGCCCTTTGTTTCAGTGTAAAGTGCCGGATATTCCTTATATAAGTGAAGTAATTTCTTTACATATTCCTGCATATCCTTATGTTCAGGTTCATCAAGCAGATACCAGTCAAGGCTTCTAGCCTCTGACCATTCCTGTAACTGGGCAAATTCCTGTCCCATAAATAACAGCTTTCTGCCCGGATGTCCCAACATAAAAGTATATGCTGTCTTTAAGTTTTTAAATTTATCCTGTGGATAACCCGGCATCTTATTAATCATTGAACATTTCAAATGAACAACTTCATCGTGAGATAATACTAAAATAAAATTCTCACTAAATGCATAAGTTAATCCGAAAGTCATCTTATTATGATTACCCTTCTTAAACAAAGGATCAAGCTTAGTATACTCTAAGAAATCATGCATCCAGCCCATATTCCACTTGTAAGAAAATCCAAGGCCACCTTCCTTAGGTGACATAGTAACCTTAGGCCATGCTGTGGATTCTTCAGCAATAATATATGCTCTTGGATTTCTGTAATTCATAACACTACTTAAATGTTTAAAGAACTCAATAGCTTCCAAGTTCTCATTACCGCCATACTTATTAGGAACCCACTGTCCGTCTTCTCTTCCGTAATCCAAATATAACATAGAAGCAACTGCGTCAACTCGAAGTCCGTCTATGTGATATTTTTCAACCCAGAATAATGCGTTTGCAATAAGGAAATTAACAACTTCTGTCTTAGAATAATCGAAAACCTTAGTACCCCAGTCAGGATGTTCTCCCAATCTTGGATCTGCATATTCATAAAGTGGTGTTCCATCGAACATTGCAAGTCCGTGAGCATCTTTTGGGAAGTGGGCAGGTACCCAGTCCAAAATAACCCCGATTCCTGCTTTGTGGAAAGCATCTACCAAATACATAAAATCCTGAGGTGTTCCATATCTTGATGTAGGTGCATAATATCCCACAACCTGATATCCCCATGAGCCATCAAAAGGATGTTCCAATATACCCATAAGTTCTACATGAGTATATCCCATATCCTTAACATATGCTACAAGTTCTTTAGCCATACGCTTGTAATCATAGAATCCGTCTTCATCATCAGGACCTTTAAAATCCTTTCTCCATGAACCCGGATGAACCTCATAGATTGACATTGGAAGTTCATAGTGATTCTCCTTTGCCTTCTCTGATATCCATTTAGCATCTTTCCATTTGTAATTATCAATATTTGCTACCCTTGAAGCATTTCCGGGTCTTTTCTCAGCCCAAAAACCATAAGGATCAGCTTTGTACAATGTATCCCCACTTTGTGTAGAAATAACATACTTGTACATTGCTCCTTCTTCAACCTCCGGTATGAAAAGTTCCCAGATGCCTGAATCATTTTCCATCTTCATGTTATGGTTAAATCCCAACCAGTCATTAAAATCACCTATAACGGCTACGTTAACTGCATGGGGTGCCCAAACTGCGAAATATGTTCCTTTTACACCATCAATTGTTGTAACATGCGCACCCAGTTTCTCATATATTTCATAATGAGTACCTTTTCCAAACAAATAACAGTCATCTTTTGTTATGACATTCTTGTTTCCCATATGGTCTCCTCCCTGTTTTAATTATTTATTTTCTGTTGTAATTAATCAGGCAGCCTTTTAATATAATGTCACGTTCGTCGTCAGTCATTTCGCCAAGCTTTAATGTAAATGGTTTAACATTCTTGTCATCATCTACAACGTAAGCCTGTACGTCTGTAGCTTTGTTCTTAACAGCTTCAACTATTTCCGGTACAAAAATATAGTCACCGTTCTTAAATGGTAATTCTTCTGATTCATAAATGAATGGAAGCATACCCCAGTTAATAAGGTTTGAACGATATCTCTTTGTTGCATATTCACAGGCAATATTAGCCCATCCGCCTAATACCTTCTGACATGAAGCAGCCTGTTCTCTTGCTGAACCGTCACCCGGTTTTACTGCAAAAATAGTGCTTCCGATACCTACTGTATCATTGTCAATCTTGTACTGAGGAAGATTGCTCTTTAACGCTTCAAATACTCCTCCAACTTCCGGAAGTGCATCTACAGGATTCTGTCCTGCTTCTCTTGCTTTTTCTGCTTTCTGTACTTCTTTAGCTTTTCCTACATATTCAGGGTCCTTTCTTGAAAGTGCAAATTCTGCAAGTCCAAGTGGGTTAGAACGATAAGATGATGTTTCACCTGATGGTATTAATTCATCTGTTGTTGTAACCGGATCATGAATCTCTGAAACAACTTTAAGAAGAAGATTGTCTGTAAGTGCAACCATTTCCGGCCAGTCTTTGATGTTTGGTCCAAACTGGATTTCTGTATCAGGATCTGCTATTCCGTGTGAGTCAAATACTCTGTTTTCATAAATACTCTTGTCAAAATGATACTTACGTCCCTTAAACTCAACATCAACATCTGTAGCTGCTGTAAGATAACCCTTGTTAGCTGCTGTTGCTGCAATAGATCTGGCATCCATAAGTGCAACTGAAGAAATCTGTCCATTCTGTAACTTACTTCCTTCTCTGTTAGGGAAGTTACGTGTTGAATGTCTGATACTGAAGGCATTGTTAGCCGGTGTATCACCTGCACCGAAACAAGGTCCACAGAATGCTGTCTTCATAACACCGCCGGCAGCCATAATATCTGCTGCGCATCCGTTTTTGATTAATTCCATATATACTGGCATAGAAGCAGGATATACACTAAGTGTAAATTCGTCAGCTCCAATGCTATGTCCCTTTAATATATCTGCTGCTGCACAAATGTTTTCAAATCCACCACCTGCACAACCTGCAATGATTCCCTGTTCTACATAGAATCTGCCATTTCTAATCTTATCCTGTAATGAGTATTCAACCTGTCCGTCTAATGATACTAATGCTTTCTGTTCAACATCGTGTAAAATGTCTGCAAGGTTAGCATTTAACTCATCAATTGTATATGTATTACTTGGGTGGAAAGGCATAGCTATCATTGGTTTAATCTTGTCTAATTCAACATATACCATTCCATCGTAATATGTTACTGCTCCAGGATTTAATTCTTTATAATCATCTACTCTTCCGTGAATGTCGTAGAATTCTTTAATCTTTTCATCTGTTCTCCAAATAGATGAAAGACATGTTGTCTCTGTTGTCATAACATCAACACCAATTCTGAAATCAGCACTTAAGTTGCTTACACCAGGTCCAACAAATTCCATTACTTTATTGTTTACATATCCATTAGCAAATACTTCACCAATAATTGCAAGAGCAACGTCCTGAGGTCCAACTCCCTTTGCAGGTGCTCCTGTCATATAGATACCGATTACACCCGGCATGTTAATGTCATATGTCTGAGATAATAACTGTTTGACTAATTCAGGTCCGCCTTCTCCCATTGCCATAGTTCCCAAAGCACCGTAACGTGTATGAGAATCTGAGCCTAAAATCATCTTTCCACCGCCTGCAAGCATTTCTCTTGCAAACTGATGAATTACTGCCTGATGAGGTGGTACATAAACTCCACCGTATTTCTTTGCACATGTAAGTCCAAACATGTGGTCATCTTCATTAATAGTTCCACCTACTGCACATAAACTGTTGTGACAGTTTGTAAGTACATATGGTATTGGGAATTTCTCTAATCCTGAAGCTCTTGCTGTCTGGATAATTCCTACGAATGTAATATCATGTGATGTCAGTTTATCAAATTTAATCTGGAGTTTTTCCATGTTTCCAGATGTATTATGGCTGTTTAAAATGTTATATGCCATTGTATTCTTAGCTGCTTCTTCTTTTGTTAAATAATTCTGGCCTAATTTTGATTTTAAAATTTCTTCAGAATCGTCCCCAACTTCAATTACTTCGTTACCGTTTAAAAGGTAAGCTCCACCTTTACTTAATGTAATCATTATCGTCCTCCTAAATGCCATTAAATATACATATCAATCTCAGAATGTATTTCAGTTTATTATACATTTTTTTAGCCTTTTATGCAATGCCGACGGACGTTTGTCTGCATTAATAATTGATGTTTTTAACCATAATAGACACATTTCTAATTCACGTCGAATTTCTTATATTGTAAATTAGCAGTTTTTGTTTTATATTACTTTCTAAAGGGGTGTCTAAATAGAGAGTTTGTCCTTTTATTTTGTGAGGTAAACTCTTGTTTTATAATACTTAGTTTCATCGTTTGGTTTATTTGTGACTAATTTATTCGAAACTAAACCTTTATTATGTATTTAGTTTTATGGAGGGTTTTTATGATTATTGCAATGGTTTGCGATTTCTTAGGTGAGGAAAACAATGGTACCACAATTTTTTGCTACAATTTAATTGAATGGTTAACAAGACACGGACATTCTGTAAATATTATTTGTCCGGATAAAGACAAGTCTGATATAAATTCATGTTTTATTGTTCCTCAAAAAAAGCATTTAACTAGTATTGAAAAGCGTTTTGCCAATCAGGGGCTTGTATTTGCGAAGCCAAAGCGTTCTGTTATTAGGAAGGCTGTTTTGGGAACAGATGGGGTTTTAATAATTACGCCATTTTCTCTTGGAAAATATGTTACAAAATACGCTTTGGAGCACCACATTCCTGTAATGGCGACTTTTCAATGTCAGGCAGATTCGCTTATTCGTCCTATTCGAATTGGTTCCAAAGATAAATATAAAAAGAAAATTTACAAGCAATTTTATGAACAGGTATACAAATATTGTCAGGCTATACATTTTCCATCTGCGTTTTTATGCAGAGATTTTGAAAAATATATCGGATACACTCCTCATTATATTATTTCCTCGGGAATTAGTTCTGATTTTAGCAAAAAAGTATCATGCCACAGACCTGTAGACAGCAATTTTAGAATTATATATATTGCACGTTTATCTAAACACAAAAATCACAAAGTACTAATTAACGCTGTAAACATGAGTAAATATAAAAACAGAATTCAACTTATTTTTGCGGGTGATGGAGATTACAAATCTTCAATTGAGCGTGACGCCTGCGGACTTATAAATCAACCTATTATTCGTACATATTCAAGGCCTGAATTATTAGAAGTTATTGCGACTTGCGATTTATATGTTCATGCTGCAAACGAAGAAACTGAGGGCATTGCCTGCCTCGAAGCGGCCACATGCGGACTTGTTCCTATCATAAACGATTCACCTAATTCCGCCGCTCCTGCTTATGCAATAGATGAAAAAAACTTGTTTAATTATAACGATGCTGCTGACCTTGCTGAAAAGATAGATTATTGGCTCGACCATCCAAAAGAACGTAATGAAAGAAGTTTAGAATATCTTGATTTTACAAAAAAATACAGTTTAGCCGAATCCATGAGCGCAATGGAAAAGATGTTTAAGCTTGTAATTTATAAGCAGTGATTGCTTGTTTTTCAGCTGGATTTATGCCATAACGGAAGTGTTTTTGGATTGACTTAAGATTAAAAACAGAGGTGCATTGGCAATCGCCAATGCACCTCTGTTAATTAAGGAATTTTTACATCCCATTTTTTATTAAATTCAAACTATTGTAAATTCATTTCTAACTTAACAAATTTATTTCTAATTCGATTAAATTCAATTATTCCAAGTTATTATCTAGCTTTCT